>Ga0181415_1000402_pt1 | contig 12302 bp, 17 predicted proteins | sample 38SPOviralmetaG_FD_130140 | JGI IMG/M metagenome (GOLD analysis project Ga0181415, IMG submission 130140) | Marine viral communities from the oligotrophic San Pedro Time Series (SPOT) site, San Pedro Channel, CA, USA - 38 SPOT_SRF_2012-12-11 | ecosystem: Environmental > Aquatic > Marine > Strait...
CATCTATCGGCATTACGAGCAGCCGAACAACGGTATCTACAATTAGAATATAAAATGGATCACAACAAATTGATCTGTCAGTTATGGCAAACTATAAGTGCCAACAAAAGACAATCAGTCTGATTTGTGGAGAATATTGAACAGTCATTCAATCTTACAGGTGATATTTTATTGTGGGTTAGCGTTATTATGCAGTGCGTACATGATGCTAAGTTAGACTTTAACGATACCCAAATACATTACTCACCTAAAAAGTCTGGAGCAAACAAATACGACATTACCGATAGTAATGGCTATAAGCTATCACAATCACGATTACTGTCTTATCATAACTGTCTTGATGCTCGTATGTGGTTTGAGAAACAAGATGAAGATTTCCAAGTAGTATGCTCATTGGCTAACTTACATGGTGACTTTGTTTATAAACTCTACCAAGAGGTTTTAGCAAACGATGGCATAGATCCTACCGAAATGCTGAAACGATTTATGCGTTAGTTAAGTAACGGATTACTCTGTTCAGTTTTAAATTCGTTTAGTCTTGCTTCAAAGTAATCTAAGGCAGCTTGATTAATCTTAACGTCACCTCTTAGTTCTTCGATAATTCTATAAACCTCAGTTAAATCTACTTCCTGATTTATCACAAACTTCTTATCTTCAATAACATCTAGTCTTTGGTTAAACGTACCCCAAGTGTAAAATCCACCACCAATGGTACAAACTAAAGTTATTAATAGTCCTACCTTTTGTAATTTCTCAATCATTGTCTTGCCTCTAATAATGCTTTTAATTTAAAATATGCTTTGTTGGTTTTGTCTTTAGCAATATCCATTTTGACTTCGTGTTGTGCTACTGGGTCAATGGTTGCCATTGATATTTGGTTTTGATAAATAGTTTTGTCATAACCTACTAGTGCGACCTGATTAAAGAACGCAGGATTACCACCAGGTAGTTGTCGGTTATCTATCATGGCATTGTTTAATGCAGTATAGGCTGACAAGTCTGGTTGATTAGCAGTCATCTCACGACTTAATACTTCATTGACTACATCTAAGGTAGCTGCAATCTGTTGTATTTTATTTGTTACTTGTGATTTAACAATACGTTCAATATTAGCTATATCTACTTTTGGTTTTTCAGTAACTATATCTTCTTCCACTGTCGGCTCAGGTTTTGACTCAACCTTTGCTTCAACTGGTTCCTCGACAATTTTTTCTTGTTCGGTAGTTTCTGGTTCTGAAACTGGTTCGTCTGCAACAAGTTCTTCGCTACTGGATTGTTCTTCAATTTGTTCATCTATCGGTTCTTCCTCAACCACTATGGATTCTTCTACAATAACTTCTTCGATATATTCAGGTTCACTTGTAACCATAGCTACTAAATCATCAGTGTTTACTTCAGCCACTTCAAACATTTCTACATCATCAGGCACACTTAAATCTACATAGTCATCAGGTACTGATAAATCTGTCTCGTACACTTCTATCTCTACCTCGGTAGGTACTACAGCAACTACTTCTATATCTAATTCAACATCCATCACAATTACAGGTATGACATCTATTTCTATTTCTGTAGGTGTGTAGGTTATAGTTTCTGGTACTTCATACACAAAAATATCATCAGGTATTTCTATGTTTTCAATAATTTCTTCAACTGCTTCTATCTCATCTTGACCAGGACATGTTGTTGGTGTTTTTTGCCAACAATACTCTACTACAGTAGTACTAGTAGATGATAAGGTTTGATAGTCTATTGTTAAGGTAGGAGAACGCAAGTCCACACCAACGTGACCACCGTTGTAAGTTTTTTTACCTTGTATATCAAAATCAAAACGTGCTGTTATGTTGCCATGAGTTAGGTTCTCATTAGGTGCTACAATTAATTGGTTAGCGTATGGATTAAATACATAGTTGTGATTAGTGGTATCTTCAAACAACGTAGATTGTGTTGTACTATTACCTAAATTATCAATCGCAGTTTGCGTCATAGTAAAGGTAGATGCTTCAGGGTTCCACCAACGGGCCTGTACACCAAAAGTACTAGTAAAACCTTGTTGTATTTCTGCCTCAGTCATCAAGCCTGTACTACTTATGGTAGTCTCCGCATACTTATCATGCTTACCAGTCATAAAAGTAGACTCATTACTTAAATCCGAACTGTCTGGAAACATAGTACCATGCCAAGTGCCGTCAATAAAATCTTGTGAGATCAGATTGCCTGTTGTGGATGGCGTACCTGTAGTGTAAGTAGTAGTACAAGTTTCATCACCAGGATTAGGTATGTCTTGTATGCAAACTGTATTGGCTTTACTCGTTACCGAGCTTAACAGTACCGCCAGAGTAATTAACAGTATTCTCATCTTCTTCTTGCTCCAAGTCTGCTATTTTTTTATCGTCTATCTTAGTAGTGTAGTTTAAGTTCTTAGTGTATTCCTCATAGTCAGGTCTTAGCTTACTATATAGTTTCCATTTTTCTTCAGCTTCTTTACCTATACTTCCTAAATACGGACAACTTGTTCCAGCCATAGCCATCGCCTCAAACACCATTGGGTTTTGACAAAGTAGAGCAATACTAGCTACACGCATATTCATGTCATGTAGGGCTTTTGCAAGTTTCAGTCTTTCGCAGTTTAAATCTCTTTTAGAAGTACCCATAGATACACCTAAACCAAACTTTTGTACGCCACCTACTACCGCTATACTACATACGTCTTGTGACATATTAGATAGACTAGGTGCAGCAGAACTAGGCACGACACGTTGATCGCCTGTGTATGCGTTGTTAGTTGTTTCGTTGTTAGTAGTTGTGTTAGAAGATGATCCTGATTGAAAGTTAGTGGTTGCCTCACTGTGATAGCCACCTGTAATAGCAGTATTGGTTGCAGAACTACCAGAAGTAGATTGTGTGTTAGTGGTTGATCCTGCACCAGTTACATCTGCCAAAGCAGAATCCATTAATGCACTAAAAGCCCACAACATACCTACTGTGATAACTATAGCTATACCTATACTTCTTATCATTCTTGTTCTCCTAAATTATTTTATCACAATGTTTAATGCCAGTTTGATCTGTGGTCATTTCGCATTGTTCTAAGGTGCAAGTGTACTGTACTTGATTACCTGAATTTCTTTCTGCTAAACGTTTGGCAGCAAGGCATGTACTTAAGTTGTCCTGATGATACCATCCTTCTATATTTTTATTACCGCCATCATAAACGTACAAACTAAGTATTATAACTGTTTCAATGATTCCCATTCTTTCGTTCCTCTAAATCTATAAGTCTATCTTCATGAAACTGTATAATCATTTCGTTTTTCAATATAAGAGGTATTTCTTGTTCCATTTGTTCTTTAAGTTTTTCTACATTACCTGATAAGTATTCCACTAACATGTAAAGCTCTTGTATCTGTGGCGATACCATATCGCCTTTAGGTACACCTTCTATAAATTGATTGGCTGATGTTATGTCTTTCTCCATTAACTGTAAGGTAGTTTCAATAGAGTTTAGTCTCTCAACAATAGTAAAGTAACTCATGGTACCGATTGCTACAGCTGCAAGTATAGCTAATAGATTACGAGCAGGTAAGGATATTTGTGTTGAGTCTGATAGCTTCATACTTCTTCGCCATACCTTGACTCACAATAAAATTCAAAACCTGTCATGTCATCACCATACTCAATAAGGTGTGGACTTAACAACTCAACCTTGTTTGCGGTGATAAATTCCCAACACGCCCAAGTATCATTAAATGTTTTAAGTTTATATTCTCTACTGTATTGTTCACCACCACTAAATGTCAGCATGATGGTTATAACAAAGAACATCATTTTTTAACTAATGATCCACCAAAGTATAAGCCAATAATAGCTGATACAAGATTAGTATCTAATGGGGTTATAACAATACCTTTATGTGCCATTGGTACCCATTTCATTACGTCTTTACCTTCTAAGAATAAGAAACCTGGTTTAAACTCTGTATAACCTACGATAACGTGTGCATCGGGTGTAACTAATGGTAGGATCTTCGGCAAGACCACAATAGCGAATACAGCCGTTAAAGCGATAATACGCCTAGTCCATTGAAAGCCTACATTTTCATATTCTCTAGCTTCTTTAAAAGCCTCTGTTTGTACTTCAGCTCTTTGTATAAGCATTTTTTGTTCGGCTTGTTTAGCCTTAATAGATTGTGACCATATACTCATGACTCCACCTAATACGGTTGAGCCAAGCATGGTAATCATTTCAAATGGCATTAGTGCCTCCTATTTAATTGTATATCCTGTCGGCTGGGTCGATAAGTTGGGAGTCTTGTCAGGTTGATTACCTGCAAGTATATCTTCTAAGTTTTTATTTATATACCAAATTACTGAACCAATAATACTATCTCTAGTAAATGTGTCCGAAATATCTTTGAGTGAGCAACCGTATTGTAATAACAATGATACTGCTTTGCTAGAACTACGCAACTCTCTGTCTAAAGTAGATTCTGACTTCTTAGTCTTAATCCACACTGCAACAGGTAAGACGCCATTATCATCAAACACATAATCAAGTATGGCATTAAGTGGATTGTCATCTACTATTATTCTCACGTTGTGTGAGTACATTCGATTAGGTATTTGCAGTCTAGTCACATTAGTCATTTTCTATTTCTAGCAACATTTGCAATACATGGATTGCTTTGTTGAGGTTTTCAATACGTGAGCCTTTTTGTCTAATGATATACTGAATCGCATCGCCTTCAGCTTTACCTATTTTATTCTTTATAAAAAACTCCATAGGTTGAATTTTGAAGTCTAAGTAATGTTCACCACCAACTTGTTCATCAAACGAACTCATGGACAAACTTTATTCCATTTGCCACCCTTTGACAAGACCATAGGCAACAATTTTGGTAAACCATCGATGATGATACCACAACCAATTATCGGTCTGGATTTTTGTGTTTTGCAATATTCAAAAGCGAGAGACTTTGCATCTATGAGACAGCCAACTTGCATACCCCAATTTAGGCTATTAGGATTACCCCAATACAAAATGGAATACGAACTATGATAGTGGCCTTGTACTGTCGGACAACCATATTGTTGTGCCACCTTTAAGACGTTGGCAGCTTTACCATGACAGAAGTAAACCTGTTGGCCATTAGACATGGTGATAAGGAGATCATCGTGCCATACCCAACCAGGCCCTACTTGTAAGAACTCATTATAAGACTTCATGGCAGCTCTTGGCAAACCACTAGCCTTTTGTCTACGATAAACTAACGAGCCATGGTTACTGTCCATAAGATCCATCTTAGGAAACAGTTTTTCCATTTGATGTATTGTGGGTAATGAGGCTTGATGTTCGTCACCTGCACTATATAGGTCAGGATCACTGTCGTGAAAACTTATAGCGTGAGAATCAACTTCATCACCAATGTGAATAACACGATCTGGCTTGTACTTTTTTTTAAGTGCTTTTAAAAAAGGTATTAGATCTGGATGGTGGTAAGGACAATGGGTATCTGAAATAACTAGTATGACCGAGTTTTTAGACATACTAATTTATACACTACTTTACCCTATATGTGCAATACTACGCAAATGATCTAATAATCAAGAATAACATCTGTGCAAATACTGTCGTACCAATAAACCACACTAAAGTCCGTAATTGTCGCATATCTTTTTCGATATGAAATAGATGATTATCCTTGAGGGTGTTGAGCTTATTATCCATTAGCTCCAGTTTACCCTCAATGCGGATAATGGCTTCTCTATTCTGACTTTCCGTCATCTTCAGCAAGTTCTTCTTTTGGCAGTTCAGCTTGAAGCTGTGCTGTCCAATAGTTTATGACAATATCTAGGTCAGCTTTTTGCTCACCAAGTCTCATCAGCTTAGAGTACACTGCTTTACCTTTATCAGATAAGGTAGTTTGATCGTATTCTTTATCGTTTATTGTAAACATTTTATCTCCTATGCATCTGCTACGTTTGATAATTCGCTGTTTGTTTTCAAATCAGCATAAGCTAATTTAAACGGATTATCAGACGCTGTCAAATCATAGTCACATTTGTGATGATCTACATGTGTATTTTTTATAATGTTATTTGCATTATTTCTTTCTGCTCTTTTGTCAGCATTAAGATAGATGTTAACATCATAAATTAACTTAAATGAAGCACTATCTTGTGTCCATCCATCATCATCATTCCCAGTCCATGCACCGTCAAACTTTTTAACGTATGCACTTTTTACTACTAGGTATGCTCCTGTTAATGCAACTCCTTCTGAAGTTGTCATATTTGCTGTTATTGCCATTTGTTTCTCCTTAGTTTAATAATTTAATTTCGTTTTGTTCTAGTATCTCATTGGCTTTATCTTCACCAACTGCTACTTTAGCTAGTTCATATACTGCTTTAGCTAGTCTTTGGTGTTTTTCATATTGTTGCCAAATTGCACCATTATGTAGTCTTTGAAAACCAGTAACATTAATAAAGTGATTAGGTGTGCCATCATCTTCTCTACCAACTAAACCTGCATCAGCTAAATCTTCATGTTGATATTGTATATATTTATCAAACTGAGAGTTAATAACACCTTTACCATGAGATAAATCATAAGCTCTAACTAATTGAGCATCCTCATAGGTATCAAAAGTAGTAGATGAACTATCAGCATGAAAGTCACCATCAGCATCAAAGATAAATCGTGTAGAAGTATGATCAGTTATTACCAATAAATTATCGTTACTACCATTTCCACCAACACTTGTACCACTTTTTTCACTTACACCAAAAATAACTGCACCTACACCACTACTTGATTTAGTTGTTGTTCCATTAGAATGACTAACATTAAATTTTAATGCTTCAATACCTTCAGACTGAGCACTAATAGCTAAACCACCTTCTGTTGCAGATTGTTTACTAATAGCAGCATAAGTATCAGTTTCAAAATTAGTAGTCATACCGTGTGCAACATCAGAAGATTTAAAAGTTAAGATGTTACCATCAGCAGTACCTTGATTTAAACATAATCCAAAAGCACCAACATCACCAGCAGTTTCACCACCAGTTGCTAGGTTGTTATTGTCTGAATCAATACGTAGCATTTCAGTTGCGGCTACGTTAAAGACCATATCATTAACACTATGGTCATAAACAATTCTGCCTATATTGTTATCTCCATCATCACCAAAGTATACAACGCCCTCATGAGTATTTCCTGAAAGAATACTTAATCCTGCATTACCACTTCCCTCAATAACTAACTCATCTCCAGTTGCGTGTGCAGATGCACCACTATCAGCAGTTTTAATATGCAATCCTGTACCTAAGTCTGGGTCAGCACCAATACCTACAATATTACTACCACCATTAACCATAAGCATATTAGCATTACCATTAGATTCTACTCGGAAGTCTATGTCTGCAGAGCCATCGTTAAATGTAGTTTCAGTAGTATCAAAACCCATTCTGTTTATTTGTGAACCACCAATAAGTGTAGATATAGCAAAGTTACCCGTTTCTGCACCATCAGTTACAACTGCAGTAAAAGCAGAAAATGAAACAGGTACAATATCTTGACTGTTATTATTTCTAGCTCTAAATTCAATACGACCAATATCATCACCATTAGCTGGTGAAGATGAGTTTCTATATAAAACTAAATCAGGAGCAGGATCACCAGCATCAGCATCTGTTGAAGTAATAACAAAGTTATCGTCAGCACTTGTACTTGAAAAAACTGCTGTTGTACCAGTTAATACGCCACTAACTCCTAAAGTAGATGCCATATCTACTGCACCATCAATGTCTACAACATCAAGGTTAGCAGTACCATCAACATCTAAGTCTGTTCCAACAAATAGTTTTTTAGCTATACTTGCACCACCTTCAGTTCTTAATGCACCTGTATCACCAGTTGCATCACTAGAATCTGTAGTGTCAGTTACATCAACTACACCTGAAGCAGTTACGGTTGTAGCAGTAAGAGCTTGTGCTGCTATTGTGCTACCTGATTCAGCAGTAAATGTATTGGCTGTAATTACAAAGTCTTTAGCACCTGCTACATAGATATCAATAGTATCATCAGTAGGAGCTTCAATGTAAGTATCACCATCGTCATCAAGGATTACTCGACCACCAAACGCAGCAGTATCTATACCTAGTTCAACTTTGGTAGGAGTGCCAGAAGCTAACGAGATACCTGTTAAGTTTACAGTCTGTGTAGTAGATGAGTGAGAAGATGAGGCAATAGTGCCTTCGACCACATTAGCACCACCATCAGTGATTCTAATCTTTCTACCAGGAAAGTATACGCTTGAGATGTCTGATGCAGAAGTTATAGTAATAGTATCAGCATCACCACGTGCTACTGTATATGTACCATCTCCGTCACCAAACTCAAAATATCCGTCTCCAAGTTGTTCATACATGTCTCGCATGTGACCCATAAGCTCTCGAGCAGCATTATTTACGTTACTCGGTGCCATGTTCTCTGCAAAGTTCACTGTCATATTAGCAGTATTACTGCCTGCAGTTGAACTAAATTTACCTACGCCTGTTCCAGCCATTGTTTTATTCTCCTAGTTAATTATTGTAAAGCAGGTAATTCCTGCCCTTCTTCGTTTATTGGAAATCCTTCTTCATTACGCATTAAAGGCATTTGTAAGTTTATGATATTTCTTACTCTATTAATTGCTGTAACAGATTTAGGATTCTCTTTTGCTAATTTTACTAATTCTTTTACTGAATTTTCTTTTGTTAAAACGTTTACCAATTGGTCAATAGTTTTTCTTTCACTATATTCACCTAATCTTGTGGCAAGTTTTAATCTCCACATAAAACTATTAATTTGTGCTACTGATTTTGTAATACCTTTTTGAAAGATTTCTGAAGCTAAACCACCACCTGGTGTATCTATATTACCTAAACGAGCAGTACGTAATAAAATTTCATTAAAGTTTTCAAATCCTTTAATAAAATCACCAGTGTTTTTAACATCATTAGCTTTGGCAACACCTCTTAACATTTCATAAAAATTGTTTTTTTGTTTACCCGATCCAACTAAAGTTTTAGCGATGTCAAAACCTTCACCCAAACTTCTTGTGCCACCTTTTGTTACCACTGTAGCTTGATTTATTGCATTTTCCATGTAAATTCTTGCAAGTTTTGGAAACTGGGTCTTGTCAGTTTTATTAAATAATTCATACGTTCTTTGAATATCTTTAGGACTAGCATTTTTAGCATCAAATACAAAATTTTTAATAGTGCTTTGACTTACATTTTTTGTTAATTTGTCTAAATTTTCAGTAGTAAATTCTACTAGTTCCTTTGATAAATTTTCATACATCTTGTTTGCTTGTTTATACGAAGGATTAGTTTTCATCAAAGCATCTAAATCATCTAATATGCCTTTACCTTGATTAAATAACAATCTACTGCCTTGACTATTAACAAAAGTTGTAGTTGTTGCAGTGCCTATATTAGATTTACTTACGTTTTCTCTAAATTCTTTAAAAGTATCGTCAAGTATGTTAATACGAGTTTGTGGTATATCAACCAAACCTAACTTACGTTCTTGTGGTGTAACAGGTACTGTAAGGCGTTTTTTTAAGTTATTTAATAGTCTTACATTAGGACTGCCTTGTGGCAAATTTGTAATACTTTCATCAATCTTGTCCATAATTAATCTTACTTGATCTGCAGGTACAAATTCTTCATTGGCTACTTTATATCCAGCATCATAAGATTTTTTTGTTCTAGTTTGTTTTGCTTCATTAATAGCTTTGACGGCATTATATTGTGTAGTACGATTTATTTCACGTATAGTTCCTGGATCTTTAATTATTTTATTTAAAAGAACTTGTGTTACTCTATCAATAGATTGTGGTCTATCTTTTAATGCTATGTTTAATGCATTTCCACCCCTTCTGCTACCGTAGACAGATTCGCCTAATGCGTTAATTGCTTTACTATTTATCAACTCTACAGCATTTATTGGTATACCTTGTTTGTTTGCATATTTTTCTAAATTTACTGCTACTGCAATTTCTTCTTTACTTACACCTTTTAATGCGTTTGCACTTATCTTAGCAGCTTTACTTGGCGATAATAATGCTGATATTGTCAATGCTACAGGCAATGAAACTCCTGCAGCTAATAGTGTATTATTAGTGGCTTCATCAAGATACTCAAAAGTACCACCAGCAGCAACTCCTGACAAAGTTTGTTTTGCTGTTTCACCAATACCTAATGTTTGACCCTTACCAGTAAGTTTTGATGCAATTCTAGGCCCAGCTCCTACAATACCTTGTGGGCCAACAAATCCTGATATTGTTTCTGTATATTCTCCAGCTCTTGATTTTGGTTGATATTGTGTAAATCTTTCAACACCTGGAATTTTTTCTAAACTAGCTAAAGTTTGTTCATAACTAGGAAATAAAAACTTATTTGTTTCTGATTTACCAAATGTTTCAGGTGCTAATGAAGAATAATCAATACCAACTGTTCGTTGTCCTCCTGGTAAATATGTTGAAGCTCTTTCAAGAGTGCCAGGTAAAGAACCTAATCCTGCTACTCCGTATTTTAAAATACCTGATAACGCAGAATTGTACTGATCGTTTAACCATTGTGCAGGTGTAAGAGATGGTTTAAATTCTTCAACTGTTGAACTGCCTTGTTGATATTGTTTTAAAGCAGAATCTGCTTTTTCTCTAGTTTCAGCATTTATTTTAATTTTTTGACCTGATGGTAATGTATACTGAAAAACAGTCATTAGCGTGTAACCTCAGTAATGCTACCATCTGGGTTTACAATTAATTCTACTTCACCTATAGCATTAGTATCAGTTTCAATTGCAAAAGGGTTATTAAAAATAGTTAATTCTGGTAGTGCATTATATCTTTTTAATAAATCATTCATATCGATACCTGCATCTACAAGACCTTGATTGTAAGCTATGTCAGAATTTTTTTGTGCATTTATTTCATTGTTTATTCTATTTGCAACATCAGATATAACTGCAATTTTACCTTCTTTACCAACACCACCTGAAACAATATCAAGTGCATTTTGGAAATCTCTATCCGATAAACCTCGACCTGCTTGACCTCTCACTGCAGCAAATTGATATGCTAAGTCAATAATTTGCGATCTTTGTATACCAAATTGTTGAGAAACTCTTGCAATTTGATCGTCAAAATTATTACCATCTTTGGATGTTGCATTTTGCAAATAAGCACCATATTGTTCAGTTTGTTTTTCTGTTTTAAGAAAATCAGTGGTTGCATCCACAGTTTTAATAACTCCGTCAATAAATTGAGAAAACTTACCTGTACCTTGTAAAGATGCAAGATCATCAGATTCTGCTATTGTTTTTGCGTAATTATTTAAACCAGTAACAAGTTGATTAGCTGCATCATATCTTTGTTTAAATGGATCAAATGCTTTTTGATTAGCTTCAGAACCTGAAGGTGCTGCTTGTGTGCCTTTAGGTATGTCTGTTAATTTATATCCTAATTTTTCCCAAGTATCACCATCTCTTAGAAAATCTTCTTCAGTAACATTTCTAACAAAGTTTCCCTTTGGGCCTACTAATTGAAAAATTTCAGGGCTAGTATCTGTTTTTGGTAATGGTGTTAATCCCTCTGTTTGTATTTGTTCTTCTGTTGCAAAAACTGTTTGACCTGTTTTTGGATTATATGCTTGTTTTGTAGTTGAAAATTCAGTACCAGGAAACATAGCTTTTTCTATTTGTTGTGCTTGTAAAGCACCACCTAATAAGGCTTGACCTATAGGTTGTCCTTGTGCAATAGCCATACCAATACTTAATCTTGGATCACTTAAAAATCCACCAAAACCTTCTCGTTTCGGAGGTGCAAAGAAACCACCTGGTTGTGTTGAGAAAAATCCACCAGGATTTGTAAATGGGTTAGTAAATTGACTTGCCATAATTATCTCCTATAAAAATCCTAATCCGCCTAATGCAGCACCTGCTATTGGCCCAAAAGGCCCTAAAATAGGTGTCAAAGCAGAACCTGCTACAGCACCACCAAAGGCACCACCAACACCACCAGATTGTTGCCCTGGCCCAGTGTTTACAGCAGTAGGATAACCACCTGCTATTGGACTAATAAGTCCAGCATATTGTTGTAATTGTTGCATAGGTGCTTGTTGACCAAATTGAAATCTTTGTATTTGATCTTGTAATTGTCTTTGTGCTAGTTGTTCATACGCTGAACCAACACCACCTAATTGTTGAATACCTTGTTGTCTACGCATGTCCATAGCACTTTGAATACCTGGTAA
>Ga0181415_1000404_pt1 | contig 12289 bp, 12 predicted proteins | sample 38SPOviralmetaG_FD_130140 | JGI IMG/M metagenome (GOLD analysis project Ga0181415, IMG submission 130140) | Marine viral communities from the oligotrophic San Pedro Time Series (SPOT) site, San Pedro Channel, CA, USA - 38 SPOT_SRF_2012-12-11 | ecosystem: Environmental > Aquatic > Marine > Strait...
GAGAGGGAATATACACCCAATACATTAACATATATGTTCCCGAAGCATATACAGGAGGACATCATCATAGCCCCACATACTCGTTATGAATTGGGTGATGAGGGATTAAAGGATGCTTATGGGTTGCCAATCAATAAGGGTGAGTGCCGATCTACTGATGGCTGTCGCTTCGTTCAACCGAATGCGTACATCTACACTGGCTATTATAACCAGTTGGAGCAAAAAAACACTATGTTCCAGTTAGGAAACAGGGTAGAGTTTGCCCGACAGATCGCAGCATCCGTTGAGTTTGTATCAGAGAAGGAAGCAGCAGAGATTAAAAAAATGTTTAACAGTTGTATTCGTGAGGGGTTGGAGATCGAACCCGAACTGTTCGCAGAGGTATGTGATATCAACCTGATCCGTTTATGGCTACTGGTTAAGTTCATGAAAGAAGAGTGCTTATATCAGTGCAGACATGACCACAGTATCGAAATATACTTTCAAGGTGACGAAGCAGAGCATGAGGGGTATGTCTTTGATAATGGGTTTGGAACTTATAAGTTAATAAACAGAGAGGTGTTCAGCCATATAAATTTTAATCACAGTCGAATGGCACGGGGGTAGCCATTCGTTCGTTCGTGCAGTGGCAGCGATCGGGGGGTTGATGCCCCCTGATATGAAAATGCGTGACACCCCTAGTCTACAAAGTGTTACGAAAGCGAGACATAAATTACACGAACTCTAAAATTTTTTTTCGCTATATAAAAACGACTATAAGATTTCATTCGATGCTAAAAAATTCCGGGGGCTATTTTTCTTCCATAGAAGTTGATATGGTAACTGGAGAGTATCATGTTATAATACCAGAGTGGATTATCAATGAAATGGATTGGTATGAAGATACAAAGTTAAGTTGGAAAACAGACGGTGACGAAGTTATTATCACAGAAAGTGATGAGTGAAGATTATCTGGAGATTACTTTCGCAAAGCACAAAGTGTTTCGTGAAACTCAAGATGTAATATTCTACGATATATCAGTTGAAGACAGTAATGCCACAGATTTGGTTGAGCACACAGGCCCTGCCATTAGTCCTCCTGATGATTTGATTGGAGCAAAGCAGTTCTATATTCATTATCATCAGGTTGATTATAATCGTGTTTTAGCAGGAAAGAGAACTTTTGAGTTAATTAATCCGAAGTGGACGAATCCCTATCATATTGTAGAACTGAATCGAGATAGTGGAGCACTTATCATTCCGAAAGAAACATACCATCGCTCTATCTCAGGAGCAAATGGATCGATTGTAATTAATCAGGCAGTACGAGACAAAGACTTTAATCAAAAGACTGAGTTTGTACCTGTGTCTGCTGGACAGAATACAGTATTGTATAGTATAATTAACAAATACAAACCAATCGTACATCATGTGTAATACCTACCACATCTACTTAAACGATAAGTGTCTATTTAAAAATTTAGATCAACACGAGTTTGATATTATATGGAATAAACTTTATACTTCTTATTGGAAAGAAGAGATAACCTACTCATGTGTTACGGAAAACACGAAAGATTTAGTTACAACATTAGAAGAAAGTTCTTATTGACATTGCATAGATATTGATGTAAAATATAATTATGTAATGAATTAATTATGGCAAAAGGTTTTAAGGTTAAATCAAAGGCACCGACTCAGAAAGAACCAGAGTGGGACTATGAATTAGCAAAGCAATTGATAAGAGGAAAAAAGATTGTCTTCTGTTTACCCGGCAGAGGAGTTTCTTATGTTTACTTAAAGAATTTCGTACAGTTATGTTTTGATATTGTACAAGCAGGATGAGGCATACAGATATCTCAGGATTATTCTTCAATGGTGAACTTTGCTCGGTGTAAGTGTTTAGGTGCAAATGTTCTTCGAGGCCCTGATCAGTTACCTTGGGATGGTAAGTTAGAGTATGACTGGCAGTTATGGATTGATAGTGATATTGTTTTTGATACCGCAAAGTTTTATCAGTTAGTTTTAAACTCAGTTCCTGCAGAAGCAGTCAGAAAGGAGAATGTAATCGAGAATGATAAGGTCGTTGGACAGAATTTAATAGTTGATGATGCAAAGACAAGACCAATTGTATCTGGTTGGTACTGTACTGAAGATGGTCGTACTACATCGGTTGCTCACTGGTTAGATGAAGAGGACTTCTCATCAAATGGAGGTGTGATGAATCACGAGACTCTCGAAACAATACAGAAGAGAAAGAAACCATTCACTGTTGACTATGCAGGATTCGGTTGGTTACTCATACAGAAAGGTGTGTTTGAAGACAAGAATCTTCCTTATCCTTGGTTTGCTCCAAAGATGCAGGTCTTTGAGTCTGGTGCTGTACAGGATATGTGTGGCGAAGATGTCTCGTTCTGTCTCGATGCCAAAGAAGCAGGTTATGAAATCTGGTGCGATCCTCGGATTCGTGTCGGACATGAGAAAACAAGGGTAATCTAATGGTCATTACATTCTTTTCAATATTATTGATACTCTTTATCGTACTCGTCGTAGTTACTTACTATAACCCGCATGCGTGAAACTAAGTATACAATACTTAAAAATGGAAAGGCAGTGTTCTCAGACTTATCAGAAAGAGAATACTTTGATCGAATGCAAGACTATGCAGTCGAATTCTACCTCACAGGGAAAAATGATCCCAGTGAATTTACAACTGAAATGATTGAACAAACAGACTAATGGCAAAAACATATAGTATGGGTGAAAGTATTCAAACTCATCCCAAAAAAACTCGACAAGGAACTGGAAAGCACTCGAAATATGCGGCTACCTCGCGTAACTCGGCTCGTAAAAGACCAAGAGGGCAGGGTAAATAAATGTCTTGTCTAATTGCGAATTTACCTTCTTATGAGGTATGGGTAAGAAAAGAATACTTAACCGACCATAAGAGTGGTCATGGCGAATTTGTAAAGGGAGTATGGGTATCTGCGAAGAGTATACCCGGTCGGGCATTTTATTTTGAAACATATTTACCTGAATATGCAGCAATGTTCGATAAGTTACCAATCTCTGCGTTTACAAGCGATCCAGAAACTCCTACACCAGATATGACATTACATAATTTACAGTTTTGGAACTGTATGGACTATGGTGTGGTAGCAGTTCAGAAGCAATTTATCGGTTCAATGCACTTTGAAGTGATGACAAGAGACTTTGGTAATCAAACAGGTACTTATATTTGCACCTTAGATAACTATCATCAAGATGTAGACGCAATTGACTACTCTACAAGTGAACAACCTGCTGAACATAAGTCTCATAACCTCTTAGAGTTGGATAATGGGCAGTTTTGTCTTTATCCAAACAATAGAATGCGTATCTATGACAACAGTATTACTCCAGAAGAGCCAAAAGTACCTGATTTTAAAGTATCAACAGTGTACTATCAGGTTGAGAATGGTCATGATCGTGATGGATTGGGTTCAGAGGACAATTATTTCTGGAAAACATCTAAAGAACGCAAAAATGAAGAAAATTGGGACTATGAAACTAACGATAAGTCCTTTGTAGAAAGTAAAGGTATCCCTTCACCAGAAGATATTGGATAAATATTGTAACAATGGAGGCAAAATGGTTGTAAAAGTTGATAAGAGTAAGGAATTTGTCAAAAGTGGCAAAATATTAGTAAGTGAATATCCTGCAATTCACCCAAAATCGATAAAAACTAAAAAATCTGAATGAAAACTGTGAAAAATGCTCATATGGGCGAACATTTATTAGTTGAAGTATATAATGTATCCTTTGATAAGTTAAATGATAAAGAAAAAATTGAACAGGCATGTATTTCTGCAATCAAAAGTGAAAATTTGACTATCTTAAATACATTTTCTCATCAATTTGACCCCTATGGTGTAACTACACTCATATCTTTAGCAGAAAGTCATCTATCTTGCCATACTTGGCCTGAAAAAGGGTGTGTAGCAATCGATATTTTCACATGTGGGAACAAAAATCCACGATCTGTTGCATGGTGGGTACTAAATTACTTTGATTCTGATGATTACAATATGACAGACTTGACGAGATAGGTATAAATAATAAAAAAATACTATAAATGGCGGTAAATCGCATATCTAGGGCATTTAAGGACATAAATTTGTCTTTTAATGCACATCCAGTTACTAAAGACATCACTGTTTTGCGCAATGAGAACGCAATTAAGAGGTCTGTGCGTAATTTGGTGCAAACAATACCGACAGAAAGGTTTTTTAACTCAATTTTGGGTTCTCAGGTTCGTGATAGTCTCTTTGGGTTCGTTGATTTTGGTACAGCGTCCGTTATAGAGAGAGAAATTATCACAACTATTGAAAACTTTGAACCTAGAGTTGATAATTTACAGGTGAATGTTGATCCTCGACCAGATACCAATGAGTTTGAGGTGAATGTATTATTCGATATTATAGGCCAAGAGTTTCCGACACAGGACTTTACATTCATACTACAAGCAGCAAGATAATGCCTTTCGCAAAATTTTCTAATCTTGACTTTGATCAGATTAGGACTCAAATTAAAGACTACTTAAGAGCAAACTCTAATTTTACGGATTTTGACTTTGAAGGATCTAACTTTTCAGTTTTAATTGACACATTAGCATATAATACCTATATTACTGCATTTAACTCAAACTTAGTCGTTAATGAGTCATTTTTAGATTCTGCAACACTTCGTGAGAATGTAGTTTCATTAGCAAGAAACATTGGATATGTTCCAAGATCAAAAACAGCAGCAAGAGCATCAATATTATTTCAGGTGCAAACAGGTTCTTCAAGTCCAACACTCACTCTTCAACCCGGACTTATATGCACTGGTGCACAAGATGATACTTCCTTTGTTTTTTCAATATCAGAACAAATAACCACAGTCGTAAACAATGGAATAGCACAATTTGGAACTACTGATGAACCTTTAGATGTTTTGGAAGGAACTTTCCTTACTTCTCAATTTGTTGTTGATGGATCTCTTGAACAGAGATTTATATTAGAGAATGGATCAATTGATTCATCATCTATTGTGGTTTATGTCAAAGGATCTGCAGATCCCGGTCTTGGAAAACAATATAGGCAAGTTGATAATATTGTAAATGTTAATTCATCATCTGAAACTTACTTAATTCAGGAGATTCAGGATGAAAGATACGAAATTCTATTCGGTGATGGTATTTTTGGTGCCAAAGTTGAAGATGGTGCTGTAATTACTGTTCAGTACATTGTTACTTCAGGCATTGATGGTAATGGCCCATCTATATTCAGTTATGCAGGAAGTCTACAAGATTCTCTTGGAAATATAGTTGTACCAACAGTAGTTCCAACAATTACAACTATCAATGCTGCAGCAAATGGTGGTGAGATAGAAACTTTGGATTCGATTAAGTATTTTGCACCTAGACTATATTCTGCACAGTACAGGGCGGTTACGGCTAGAGATTATGAGTCAATAATACAATCCATTTACCCAAATACTGAAAGTGTATCTGTTGTTGGTGGGGAAGAACTTTCACCTCCAGAATTTGGAACAGTATTCATTACAATTAAACCTAAAAATGGTGAATTTGTATCAGACTTTGATAAAGGCAATATATTATCCAAATTGAAAAGTTATTCTCTCACTGGTATAAATCAAAAAATTGTTGATCTTCAGGTTCTTTATGTTGAAGTTGATTCCTTTATATACTACAATTCATCACAAGTTGCAAATGTAAATGATTTAAAATCAAAAATTACAACTTCATTGACAACATATTCAAGTTCATCTGACTTAAATAAATTTGGTGGAAGGTTTAAGTATAGTAAAGTTTTGAATGTGATTGATAATATTGATAAGTCAATTACATCTAACATCACTAGAATTAAAATTAGAAGAAACTTAAATGCACTGGTTAATCAATTTGCTCAATATGAGTTATGTTTTGGTAATAAGTTTAATGTAAAACCGGAAGGATTGAATATTAAGAGCACAGGATTTAGAATTCAGGGAACTACTGATACAGTGTTCATCACAGATACTCCAAATACTGATAAGTTAACTGGTATTATATCAATTGTGAAGAAGGATGAAGCAACTAATACTAATATCGTTGTTGTTAAATCAGCAGGAACCGTAGATTATGTTAAAGGTGAAGTTAATTTGACAACCATTAATATAGTATCTACTGATAAACCGAATAATATAGTAGAAGTTCAGGCATTCCCAGACTCAAATGATGTCATAGGATTACAAGATTTGTATCTAGAATTTAACATTCCGAATAGTACTATAAATATGGTTAAAGATACAATAACTTCCGGTGAACAAATTTCTGGTGTTGGATATAGAGTTACATCATCTTATGCAAATGGAGAACTAACAAGGACATAATATGATCGGAACTGGTATTGAAAAGCGTATACAAATACAACAAATAATCGAAAGTCAGCTCCCTGAGTTTATTCTCTCAGAGAGCCCAAAGACTGTTGACTTTTTAAAACAATATTATCGATCACAAGAGTATCGTGGTGGTACAATTGACATTGCAGATAACTTAGATCAATATTTAAAATTAGATAATCTTACACCTGAAGTAATTGTAGGTGTTACAACTTTAAGCACTGGTATAACTTCTACATCTGATACAATTACTGTATCTACTACAAAAGGTTTTCCAAACGAATATGGACTATTAAAGGTAGATGATGAGATAATTACATACACTGGTTTAACAACTAATACATTTACAGGATGTGTAAGAGGTTTTAGTGGTATTACATCATATACAGATCCAAATAATCCCGGTGAATTGGTTTTTGCAACTACTACTGCAGGTATTCATACAACTGGTGTAAGTGTTAATAATTTGAGTGTTTTATTTTTACAAGAGTTTTATAAGAAAGTCAAATCAACATTGACTCCAGGCCTTGAAGATTCAAGTTTTGTATCTAATCTTGATGTAAGTAATTTTATAAAAGAATCCAAATCATTATACCAATCTAAAGGAACTGCAGAGTCATTCCGTATTCTCTTTAATGTTTTATTTGGAGTTACTCCTAAGATTGTTGACCTTGAGGAATTTTTAGTTAAACCATCGTCTGCAGAATATATTCGTAGAGAAATTATACTTGCAGAGGTAATTAGTGGTGATCCAAACAAATTAATTGGACAAACAATTACAAAGTCAACTGACTCTGAAACTAAGGCATCGGTATCTGAAGTTGAAATAGTTACTCGTAATCGTAAGACATTCTATAAAATAAGTTTATTTGTTGGATTTAATGATAGAACTGGTATTCAAGGCACATTTACGATTCCCGGTAAAACAAAGGTAATTGGGAATGTATCTGTTGGATCTTCTGTAATTACTGTTGATTCAACCGTTGGATTTGGATCTACTGGTATCGCGATATCAGGAATAAACACAATTACATATACTGATAAAACAGTAAACCAATTTTTAAATTGTACTGGTGTATCAACAGCAATATCAACTACTGATGATTTAAGATCTGATGAAAATGTATTTGGATATGAAGATGGGGATATAACAAAAAAAGTTGAACTTAGAATTACTGGTGTATTATCTAATTTTGAACTATTACCAACTGTTGGATCAAGTGTTGCGTCTGAAGGTGAGAGAATAACAGTTAAAAATGTTGGAGAAGTAGTTCCCAATCCTACACTTTATAAAACCAAAAAAGAAGTATGGTTTAACTCTTGGATTTACAATACATCATGTACTTTTCAGATTGATACAATTAGTGGATCTACATTCATTTTAAAATCTGGATTTGATAAATCTAACCTCAAAGAGGGAGATACTGTTGAGATTATAAGAAGAGGGACAGAAATAGTTGATGTTTCTGATGCCACTATACAAACTATAACAGTTACATCTACTTCTAATCAGTTATTTTTAAATAATATTGGAGGATTTACTCCTACAATAGGAATTGATTACAATCTTAGAAGAAAATTAAAAACAGCATCAAGCAGTACTTCTACTCTACAGTTTGGTAATAATGTTATAACTTCTAATGTTCAAAATACTTATAATTTAAATGATACTGAATTTTATGTGGCATCATCTTCAATGCCAGCATATGATATAACTGAAACAGTTGATAAGAGTACTATTAGTGAAGCCAATGGAACTAGATTACAAGGTTTTAGTAATATCACCCAAAAATATTCAATTATATCTTTCCCGCAAGATGTTCCTTTTATCACTGGTGATGCAGTATTTTACAAACCACAAACAACTCGTATTGCAGAATTAACTGAAGATGTATATTATGTTGAAGTTTTGGCAGATAAAAAACAAATTAAGTTGTATGCATCCAGATCATTTATTACAATTGCCGATAATTTAGAACTTACTGCACTACCATCAGGAAGTGGAGAACAGACTTTTGTTCTTTTAAGACATAAAAATGAACAGATTGGTGTACAAAAAATACTTAAAAAGTTTCCTGTAGAACCAAATATCAAATCTGGTAAATCTACTGCTACAATTCCGGGTGCAACTGGTATTTTAGTTAATGGTGTTGAAGTTATAAACTATAAATCAGATGATTTAATTTATTATGGCCCATTATTAAAAGTTGACATATTAAATGGTGGATCAAACTTTGATGCAATTAATCTTCCTCAAGTTGTAATTCCACAAGTAGGATCAGGAACAACTGCATTAGTTCAACCAGTTATAAAGGGATCTTTAAAAGAAGTTATTGTAGATCAACAAAATTTTGATATTGATAAGGTTTTATCAATTACTTTATCTGGTGGGGGAGGTTCAGGTGCCTCTCTAAGACCAATAGTAACAAAGAGAGTTAGGGAGATATCTTTTGATGGTAGACAGTCAACTATCGGTGGTGGAGTTAATATTAATACCGATTTAATAACAATTAATGGTGGACATAATTTATTAAGTGGGGAACCTTTAGTTTATGATAGTAATGATAACTCACCATTAGGTGTGTCAACAATTCTTGCTGGAATCCATACATCAAATAATGCAGATCAAAATAGATTTTTATCAAATGGATCTGTATATTATCCGGAAGTTACAGGAATTAGTTCAATTAGATTATTTGAAAGTTTCTCAGATTACAATGCTGGTATTAATACTGTTGGATTTACTACAGTTAATACTTTAGGAACACATAAATTTAAATTACTTAATGCAAAAAATCATTTAAGATCAGTTATAGTTGAGAATGCAGGATCAGATTATATAAACCGTAAATTGAGTGTTAAACCAGTTAACATATCTACTATTGATAATAATATAAAATTCAATAATCATGGATTTATTAGTGGTGATACAATTGAATATAATTTCGCTGCAGGTGGTTCAATTATATCTGGGTTAAGTACAACAAGTCAGTATCGTATAATAAAACTTGATAATAATACATTTAGACTTGCAAGCACATCTAATGATGATTATGTGAGAGGTGATTATGTTAAATTTGCTTCTTCGGGAACTGGTTTACAAGAATTTGCATTCCCTCCTATAGTTCTTACAGTCAACGCAGTATATTCACCCGTTTCAGTTGCTTTAACTGAATCTCTTGTAGTAACACCTATTGTTCGTGGATCTATTGTTGATAATTATTTGTATGAAGGTGGAACAAACTATGGATCTAGTGTATTAAATTTTGAGAAAAAACCAAGTGTTAAAATACAAAATGGTAAAGAAGCAGAAATTGATATAGTTATTTCAAATGGTAAGATAATTACAACTGATGTTAGATTTGGTGGAAAAGAATATTTCTCACCTCCCGATTTGGAAGTCGTTGGAATTGGATCTGGTATTGGTGGTAGATTAAGACCTGTAGTTGAAAACGGTAAGATTACTGATGTTAAGATAATCAATCCCGGTATTGGATATACATCTGCACCCGAAATAATAGTTAAATCTGCTGGTATTGGGCAAATATTTGAACCCTCTGTCAGATCATTGTCAGTTAATAACTTAGAAAGATTTGATGATGAGATTCTACTACAGGAATCAATTACAAACTTACAATATGCTGTTGTAGGATACAATACTTCAATTTATGGAACTGAGTTGGGAGATACTGGTGGAGGACATTCACCAATTATAGGTTGGGCATATGATGGTAATCCAATTTATGGCCCTTACGGATATAGTGATCCAGATAATACAAACTCACCAATTAAAATTTTAAATACAAGTTATACATTAGATACTTCAAATGTAACTAATAGACCATCATTCGTATCAGGATTTTTTGTTGAAGATTACAGATATACAGATGATGGAGATTTGGATTCGAGTAATGGTAGATTTACAAAAACTCCCGACTATCCAAATGGAGTTTATGCGTACTTTGTTGGTATACAAACAGGTAATCAGGGTAATCAGATTCCAAAATTCCCTTATTTTATCGGAGACACTTATAGATCCGAACCAATTGAAGATAATTTCTTAATAAATCAAAGCACATTTGATTTTAATGGATCAAATGTTATCCGAAATACTCTTCCATACAAAGTTTCTGATGATACTGCTGATAATGATTTTTTAATTGAATCAAATGAGATCGTTGAACAAAGTGCAATTGTAGAATCAGTAACTAGAGGTAATCTTGAAGATTTCCAAATTGTAGAAGCAGGTAGTGATTATAAGGTAGGTGATACTTTAAACTTTGATAATCTTAATACCTCTGGTGGGGGAGCCAGTGCCCTTGTATCACATGTTGAAGGTAAAACTATTACTAGTGTCAATACAAGTGTAGAGACCTATACAAATGTCGTATATGTACGAAAGAACAATAGTAAAGTAACCGCATTTATATCAACATCACATACTCTTTCAAATAATGATACAATTGTAGTTTCTGGATTATCAACAAGCATTCCAAAACTTACCGATTCACATAAAATTGGTGTTTCATCAGAAAGAGTTGTATTATATAAAGAACTAGGAGCAAATGCTACTGCTGGTGTTGTAACGGACATTTATGTTTCTAAAATACCAAATGTAGTATCTGCAGGTAGTAGTATAGGCATTGGTACGGAGAGTCTATTAGTTCTCAATACATTTAATGAAAGGGGTATTTTAAGAGTTAAGAGAGGTGTTGTAGGTGCTGCTCATACATTATCTACACCAATCTTTACAGTTCCTGATAGGTTTGATATAGATCTTATCACATCTCCGTTTGAATCTAAGATTAATGATATAGTTTTCTTCAATCCAGAAGAGCAAGTTGGTGTTGGTACAACAGCTGGTATTTCAATTGGATTAGCAAAATCATTCACAACTGGTGAAAGATCAAAAGTGATATCTGTACCTTCAAAGAGTATATTCATACCCAATCACCCATTTGTTAATAATCAAGAAGTTATTCTTAAAAAACCAACAAGTGCAAATGCAATTTCATGTGGAACAGGAACAACAACTGCAGTAGCTGCAAGTTTTAACTTACCATTAAGTGGTGACAGTCAAACAGTCTTCATCAAAAATATTTCTAAGGATTTAATTGGTATTTCAACGGTCAGAGGTGCTGAAACAATATTCTTTAAGAATGATGGTACAGATAGTTTTGAATATTCAATTGAATCAAACTTTACACAGGTATTAGGTAAAGCACAAAAAATTATTGCTCATGTTGCAGTATCTACATCTCATGATCTTACTAATGGTAGTAATATAGATTTAAAATTAGATTCTAATATTTCTGGAGGTACAGGTATTTCGACTTCAGTTACAGTTAAATACTCTGCAGCAGAGGATAAGATATTAATTAATACTGTTCCGTTAGCACAGACAAATATAGGAAATGATAGTATATTTTTAGCAGATCATGGATATAAAACTGGACAGAAAGTTTATTATGATGGTAAAACTACTCAGGCTACTGGATTAACAACTGGAACTTATTTTGTCTACAGACTTGATGATAACACATTCCAATTAGCAGAAACAAAATATGATGTAGATAATGAACCACCAAAAGTTGTAGGTATCACAACTAATACAGGTGGATCATCTCAAGAACTATCATTAATTAATCCACCATTATCCATTGTCAAAAATAATGATTTAGTATTTTATGTTTCAGATTCTTCATTATCTGGATATGACTTTAATTTATATTATGATTCCGATCTTCACAATCAATTTGTATCCACTGGATCTACTACACCATTTGTATTATCAAGTGTAGGAACTGTTGGTGTTGGAACTACTTCTATAGTCACATTAAAATATTCTGATGATAATCCGATTAATTTATATTATGCGATTGAAAAA
>Ga0181415_1000406_pt1 | contig 12265 bp, 8 predicted proteins | sample 38SPOviralmetaG_FD_130140 | JGI IMG/M metagenome (GOLD analysis project Ga0181415, IMG submission 130140) | Marine viral communities from the oligotrophic San Pedro Time Series (SPOT) site, San Pedro Channel, CA, USA - 38 SPOT_SRF_2012-12-11 | ecosystem: Environmental > Aquatic > Marine > Strait...
CAGCTAGTTTAGCTGTAGTAACTGTTCCGTCAGCTAGTGCTCCTGTAACATAAAATATACCATTCATGGTTGCATGTGATGTACATATATAATATAGAACATCTGGTGCATCATGTGGTACTTCAAATATTATTGTAGAGCCTCCAGCTCCGGCGTTATTTGTTACGCCTGTGTTGTACTCTGAGCCTCCAGCTCCGGCTACACTCTGTATACGAAACGGATGTGCTCCAGAGGAGTTACCGTTTACAAAGTTATATGTTTTACCACGTGTCAAATACAAGGTAGGGTCGTTGACCGCCCCGGTCAAGCCCTCTCCTGTAAATGTATAGTGGTCTGAACCGCTTGCTCCTAGTGTATAGGTGATGTCTAGAGCATCGGCATGTAGTTTACTAGCTGTAATCTGAGCATCTGCCAGATCAGCTGTATGCACCTGACCGTCTTTTATACCGCCGGTGCTTACTTGTGTTAATGCCATTATGGTTTAGGATATTTGTCTTTGGTTGCTTTAATGGTAGCTTTCCAAGCATCTATACCATTATGGTAGATGTCATCTAGCTGATCGACCACACTAGGGTATTTGGCTGCTCTATTTCTTGCATAGTCTTGTGCATCAAAAGCATCTTGCATTGCTTTTAATCCGGCATTTATTTCAGCTTCAGAAGGTTTTGTACTACCATCTAAAATTGTTAAATTAGCATAGGTCATTTTAGTTTCATCACACCATGCTCCTTCCTTTGTTCCGCCTTCATACCATCCAAACCATTGTCCGCTTTTAATAGTACGGACATAATCGTCAATATGATTAGGTCTTCCTGTGTTTATGTCCATAGTTATAGATCCGCTAATTTAACAAAAACAACCATATTACCGTCACCGGCTCCGATATTTGAAGCTTCAGAAGACTGCCACCAAAATGCTACTTTGTCGTTAGTTGTATTTGTTACTTTTACAATAGCTTCGCAAGTAGCTGCTGCCCAACCATAACCATTACTGGTTCCACTAAAAGAGTTTATATTGCACTGCCCTTCTGCTATTTGATGTATCGGTGGGTTTGCGTTACTATTAGTTCCATATATTCTATTTCCACCGATTCTCATGTTTAAATTTTGACCTGAAAACTTTAAACAATAAGAAATATAATATATTCCTGTAGAAGGAAAACTAAATATTCCAGATGATTCTGTTATTAGTTTTCCGCTAGGACCATTGGCCCAACTTCCCCCCGGACCACCGGGTTTTCCCCAACCAGAGGTTATATAACCGTTACCGCTAGTATTACTAAATCCTTGTCCGTGAAATGTATCGTAAACCGAGCCTGCTGCACTTTCAGCCGGTAAATCTGTAAATGATAATGCACCAGAACCATCAGTCTTTACAACTTGGTTAGATGTTCCATCGGATGAAGGAAAGGTTAAGCTGTTAATTGTTGTTGCATTGATAGCACACTTACCGCTGCCATCTAATGTTATAGCGTCTCCTGACGCACTGTTTGATCGTACTTGATCGACTAATATTCTGCTCATGGTTGTATCTCCAACGCTATAATTTGTGGTACACCAACACTGTAGTTATAAGATAATCTGTTAGTACTACTTGTTCTGTATATTGCAAATTGATAAGTATGAGAGCTAGTATCTGGAATATCAACTAAACAAACATGAATACCAGTTTGACCTATCCACATTTGCTCTTGTGAATACCATTTCTTTTCAACTAACTTAGTTCCACTTGTACCATCTCTCCACAACGCCATATACCAATTACTTGCATCTTCAATCAACATATGGTGATTATGATGTATAAGTAATTTATTACTTGCACTTGCACCTGTATAAGTAAGTTGTGGACCAACTAATGTATAACTACTTTGTGCTCCATACTGATCTACAGCAGTTGAAGTTGCAAGGCCAAATCCTACAACTTTACCGCTTTGATCTGTTGCCCAACCAAGATTACCAGATCCATCAGTTTTCATAATCTGGTTTGCACTACCGTCAGCATTAGGTAACTTAAAAGCTACTTCAGTAGATGTAGGTGCGGATGTAGGTGGGTTAAGCGATACGCTGTTACCACCCGAATGTTTTAATTTTATACTCATGATGCGTCAACCTCCATTAAAGTTAGAGTATGAGCGTTGGCTCCCTCATTAAACAACCAAATTGTATTAGAACCCGATTCTCTTTTCAAAGCCACTCTATAAGTATGCGAGTTTGTGTCAGCAGGGTTATCTAAATATACATGAGAACTTCTGGTTGCTTTACAAGTACCATCAGACTCACGAAGGTTTGCATATGTTTCTTCATAAATCATAGTGGTATCTCTAAAAAGTTTTAAAGCACATCTACCAGCTCCCGACCCACCTATATATGGGTTAAGACTAAGCATAACTAAAACTTTATTTGAGCTTGATGTTAGAGTAATACTCTGACTCATTCCTCCTACATCTGCACCTTCACCATCCTGACTGGCTGTAGAAAAATCTCCACTATTAGCCGATGCTTGTTTAAATTGTAAAACTTTACCACCTTGAATTGTAGATTTAGCTGGTGTAACTGCATTACTAGCTATCATGTCGGTATCTACTATACCGTTGGGTAAACCACCAACAGAAATTCCTGTGATAGTACCATTACCATTAATTTGTATTGCCATAATTATACTATTGTGTAAACACTACCACTAGGTACTGTCAGTGTAACGCCATTTGCTATAGTGATCGGCCCAGCACTAAGAGCGTTTTTGTTTGTTGAAATTGTGTAGTTGTTAGATATAGTCTGTGAGTTCTCATAGATACATCCATCAGCTACTGCTGAAGCTACACCTGTTAAACTACTACCATCACCTGTGTAGGATGTTGCACCTAAAGCTCCTGTTGCAGAGTTAAAGGTCAGATTACTACCACTCTTAGGTGCTAGGTCTCCACTTGCTGCTGTAACAAATACAGGAAAACAAGTTGTGTCTGATGACTCATCTGCTACTGGTATAGTAGAAGTGTTGATAGAGTTTGTAGATGCTGCTGTAATACGTCCCTGAGCGTCTACAGTGATCGCTGGGATTGCTGTGGCTGAACCATAGCTTGCAGCGGTTACAGACGTGTTAGCGAGCTTATCCGCAGTCACTGCGTCGTCAGCTATTTTTGCTGTAGTTACATTTGCATTTACGATAGAAGCTGTTACTACTGCACTACTAGCTAGTTGATCTGCACCAACTGCATCGTCTGCAATTTTAGCTTGTGTGACTCCGTTATCTGCTATCTTTGCTGTTGTAACTGCACCACTTGCAAGTTTAGCAGCTGTTACTGTACTATCACTTGGTGTACCAATACTTACTGAGGCTCCGATGGTGATAATAAAGAAGTCAACACCATTAACAGGGGCGGCAGAAAAGATAATATCACCACCGTCGAGAGCAAATCCTTCGCTGGGTTGGCTTGTACCTGTGTTAGGTTTTTGAACGACTCCATTGATAGAAACAAGCATTTGCTGTGCAAAAGTGCCTGCGTTGCTAAGTGTAAATCTATAAGCTGATCCATTAAATGTTGCACTGCCTCCACCAGTTCCTGATGAACTAGATATTGTATTTATAAAAAAGTTACCTATTGTTTGAGTTTCTTCCCAAGCACTAGATGTTCCATTATATACGAGAAGTTTGCCTGTGCCAGTATTAAAGAATAAATCACCGCTATCAAGAGAACTTGTAGGGTTCGACGACCCAACTCTATATCTTTCTGAGAAGTCATTAATATCTCCACTAAGGCTGACAAGATCACTTTCTGCAAGTGTAGCTTTATGATAGTTATATACCTGTCCAGAACCAGTTGATGTTACAATAAAACGTATACCAGCTGCTACAGTAGAACTGTGAAAGTTAGATGGTATGCCGTTTATAGTTACTGTAGATCCACCTACGGTTCTACCTGTTGTACTACTACCACTACCACTTACTACAATACCAGCTGCGTCTGCTATAGAAATAGCAACACCAGATACTGGTTGTGTATTAGGAAATGATACTTCGTTAGCTATAGCTTCAAACCCACCAAATGGTTCTAGTTGTGCAGCTACATAATCTACAACAGCACCAGATGTTGGTACGTGTGAGTCACTGTTAGTTATTGTAGTTTGCTCGCAACCTATCTTACCTATAGTAATTGCATCGTCTGCAATCTTAGCTGTTGTTACGTTTGCATCTGTAATTTTAGATGATGTAACAGAGTTAGATGCTAGTTTGCCGTCTGTAATAGTTGTGCTCGCTATTTTTGCTGCGGTAATTTGACTGTCTGCTATATGAGCAGTATCAATAGATCCGTCAACATAGTGCTCTGAATTAATAGAGTCATCTGCTATTTTTGCTCCTGTAACTGCATCGTTTGCTAGGTCAGCTGTGGCAACACTAAGATCTGTAATGTTAGCACTTGCTACAGTAATATCTGTAGGTAAAGCACCTCCAGCTAGCTTTGCCATTGTCACAGCATTGTCAGCTATCTTAGCTGTTGTTACATTAGCATCTGTTATTTTAGCGGTAGTAACTGCTGCGTCTTTTATTTTAGCTGTAGTTATAGCTGCATCTTTCAGGTCAGATGATAATATTGTTTGATTCTGTTCTTCTTGTGCAGCATATAATAACTGCGTATTGTTGTTGTTAAGATCGCCTGCCTTAACTGATGACCCTGCTGTAAAAGTTGCCTTAGCACTGTCTACGTCTGTATCACGAAAGATACGTATTGCAGCTGGGCTTACTGGTATGTTGCCTGATGTAAAAACAACATTACCGCCGCCGGTGGTTGTGTAGCTTGTTATATTATAGTGTGAGCCTGATGTCTTTATGACACCATCTACATCAACTTTAATATCAGCTTCTTTTATGGAAGGAAAGGAAAACGACTTCGTAGCGTTTCCGTCTCCTGTGTAATCTACGAAAGTTGTTGCCATTACTTATACATTGAAAGAAGGTTGTTTGATTCTCTAGTTTTATATTCTTGTTGTAGTTTTTTCTGTTTCTGCTCTTGAGTTAAAGCTAAGATGTCTTGTCTGTATTTAATATCATTCCAAGCTAATCTTCTAACTTCTTTAAACAGTCTGTCAATTACAATATTGTGTTTATAATCTCTAGCATTGTATTCTGCACGATTACCAGCACGAATATCTTTTCTCATTAACTTCATAGATGCAATCATTTCTGGATCTTCAGATAGCTTTTCTAGTTGTGCTTCTAGATTATATTTACCTATAGCTTGTTGAAATTGAGATCTAATCCCTGCATCGTCAGTTAGGTTAGTACCATCAGGTGCATAAAATGTACTGATTCTAAGGTCATACCCACTGTCAAACAAGAATTGTCTACCAGCACTTTGGTCCATGTTTAATTGAATAGGACTAATCATGTTAAATGCACGAGTCATGAAGTCATGTTTTCTTAATGGTTTACCGTTTAGCATATCATACTTAATAGGTAGACCTTCGATACCGGGTAAAATTTCAGTAGCCAAGTTACGGTTTTGCCAAGACTGAAATACACCAGAATTAATTTCACGCATATGTGGACTGAGTAGTTTACCTAGTTCATTACGTAAAGCTGCAAGAGGTATTGTATTATTAGTAACACTAGCTACAATACGTTCTGCCTGACCGGGGCGACCAGCTACTAAATCAACTAGCTGTTGAAGTCCTGACATATAAGATTTACCTGATACAGCCTGAGCTACCACTAGAGAAATCTTTTGTAGTTCTTTTTCTGACCACTCTTCACCCATCAGAATACTAGCATCACCTACGTTAGCTATAGTTTTTAGTACTAGACCAAAAGGTTCAAAGTCCTCATAATCTAGTCTTACACCACCAACTTCTATAGTTCCGGGTAAGTAACCGCCATCTATCCAACCTTGACGTTGCTGCCTATCTGTAGGTCCATCACCAGTAAGTCTACCTGACATCCATGCTTGTACACCCATAAAGGTTACAGCAGAGCCTATTGCAAATCTACCTGTTTGTAATGCCTTAGCGTTTTGTAATTCTTCTACCGTGTTAATACCATACTTTTTAAGGTTAGGTATATCTTTAGGTCCAGCAAAAGCTATATCATTAAACTCTTTTACAAGAAAGTTAAAACCGGGGGTATGCTTACCAGTTAGTGCAAGTCCGTTTACACCAGTTCTAGCAAATAAAAAGAAAGGTCTAACAAAAGGATTTGATGTCATAACATCGTTAAGACCTTTAGCAAAGCCAGTCAAGTCTTGTGTTAGTGTTACCTCTTTCTTTGCAAACATAGTTGCATCATCTTTAATATTACCATTAGCATCAAATATTTCTGCATAGAAATCATCTTGATATGCTTTCATAATATTACCGTTGATCTGTGGTAACTGTACACCAGAGCCTTCTAGTTCTAGTACACGACGCATAGCTTTTTCTCTCATCTTAGCTCTACCTAGTAAGAATGTAAAAGCATCGTCAGTCGCTGCCATTATCTTAGTAGAGTAAGTAAAAAGATTATTGTTATTTATACCACGTATCATGTTAGTCATAGCAAATATAGCACGATCTTCTTTAGATGCTCTACCACTATCTTCTGCCCATCTACGCATAACTTCCCAGTTAGCATCACCTTTAGTAAACTCGATAAATCTAGTTTTAATTGTAGATATATCACCACTCCAGTAGCCATTTAACTTGGTAAAAAACAAATCAAACGCTTCTGGTATAGCTTCCATCATACCATTCATTGACGCAAGACTACTACGTACGGTAGACGCATCTCCAGTAAATGGAAAACGCATAGTAGCTCCAATAAATGTAGAAATAGGACGCAAGAATGTTGCACTACCTGTACCTAACAATGCTCGAAGTGGTGTTTTAGGTCCACTTAATACACTGTGACTTATCATTTCTTGTAAACTACGTATCAAAGCACCAGTACGTTGTGGTCCTTCGCCGCCTATCTGTCCACCTTTTAGTATAGTTCTTGCCCAGTTATCAAAGTCATCTAGATTATTTACATTCTTCATCATAGAAAAGGCTTCAAACAACGCATTTAATAGGTTGTCATCTGCATCATCTTTAGCTATTTTAAGAATAGAAAATATAGAATCCTTAACATCTTGCATATCAGATGCGACAGCTTGATTAACTGCATCATCTACTTGCTGTCTAGTTTTGCCTGCACCAAATGATCTAAAATAATCAGATGCTACAAACCTAGATTTTTTAGTTTGTGTCAAAGCAGTTAACATAGTATCTATTATTTGCTTTGCTGGTCCGTCAATGTCATCTAATGACACGTAATCTGCTAGTTCTCTACCAGCTATACCTGTATCTCTAAGCTTTTTAAGCAAAGATCCAACTACTAAGTCAGCTGTAACTACTGTTTCAGCAGACCAAGTTTCAAATGTTTTGTCTCCTAATGGTATGCTAGCTTTCTGCTTCTCAAATAGATCAGTTAAATACTCCTCTGGGGACATATCTACTACTTCTCTACCGTCAGTAATCTTCATGTAAGATTCTATTGCATCACGCCACACGTCTGCTAAAGCTTTTCTGTCGCTTTTTACAAACTCCATTTCTTTTTTAAACTTTTCATCGCTCATTAGACCTCGAAGTGTACGTTCGACTACCTCGTCGGTTGTACCACCTTCTCTTGCTATACGTTCACGTTCTACGTTAGTTGTAACACCACCTGTAGATCCGTCTTCAGATCCCCAGTCAGTACGTGTACGCTTTAGCTGATCTCTAGCTTGACCTACGTCAACCTCTGATGTATGAGCACCTTGATGCCTTTGAGCTATAGGTGCGTTCTTTTCAGCACGGAACTGAGCGTCACCTTTACGGATCTGTGCAAGTGCAGCTGTAGTTGTCTGACCTTCTATACTAGCGTTACGCTGTATGATCTGTCTTTTAACTGCACTACTACCACCGCCTATTAACTGTGCTGCTCCGTCAAATATTAAGCCTATACCCATACCTTCAACAATGTTTTTAAACTTCATCATCATAGGATGGTCAGTATCTTTTGTAGTTAGTGGTGTATCCATCCAACCATACTGTTTAGTTAAAGCACCTAGAGCATTGTGTCCGTCTGATTCTTTTGATATTAAGTCAGATACACTACCAATAGCCATAGCTCTGGTAATGCTTCCAAGTCCTAACATCTTAGCTGAAGCTACACCTAATAAAGGTACACCAGCTGCGGCTAATCCTTTAGCTGATAATACAATACCGGCAGCCATGCTACCAAAGTGTACAGTACCTCTCAGTAATTTACCCCACCATGTTTTAGTTATGATAGGGTCATCTTCATCTACAAATGGATCCCAGTCTGGTCTATAGTAACCTTGCTCTTCTTTTTCTTTTTGCATCTGGCCACTTACAGCGTCAAATGTACGTTCTGCAAATGTAGTGCTGGAAGAAATAGTATCTTGTATACCACCAGTTAAAATAGACTGCCCTTCTTTAGCAAAAGCTTTTAGCCCCCACTTATTATTAGTTACTCTAGGATCTATTTGTTCTTGTTCTTTCTGTTCTTCTTCTTGAACAGCTAGTTGTTGAGCTTGATTAATTTTATCTTGTTTAATAGAATCTTCTTCAAGCTGTTTTTGTATTTCTTCTGGAGAAGTAAATCCCGTAGGATCATATTCTACATTAAATTCTTCCATAGTTATAAGTTTAGGTCAATAGCTTCCTTAGCAGCTGGACCGTAAAGTGTGTTTAATCTCATAAATGGTGGTATTTCATCAATTAATGATTCATACTTTTCAATCTGCTCTTCTGTAAAAGGCATCAATCTTCTGTATGATGTGTCAGCATTACCAAATAGGTGCTGATTGTTTGCTTTGTGGTGCAGTCTACTCATAAGTAACTTAGATTGAGCTACCTGATCAAATGGTTTAGTAAAGTCAATGAGTCCTATGTTAGAACTAAACACTTGTGTTAGTGCAGTAGGAGTCATATCATATAAACCAATATTTGTGTAGCCATCTTGAACTAACTCAAATACTTCTTGTATAGTGTGTTGAGATAAAGGTTTACCTAATGGTAACTCTGTAACGTAGTTCCCGTCTGGACCCTTAATAGCATCTATGCCACCATTTTTTACTTGATTGGGTGTTTCTAAAGCACCTAACATTTCGTTATAGTTTTCACTATTAGTTAGACCATCTTCAGCTGCTATTATAGTTTTAGTAGCATTGTTTTTATGATTTAACAATGGGCTATCTAATACCTTAACATCTGGATTATACATTAATGCTGGTATAGGTTTAATCCTACCAAGTTTAACTAATCTATCATGTGCTAGCTTTAGCGGACCTTTGTTTGGAAATCCTCTAGCTAGTAAAGTCCATGTATGATCTAGTTTATCTTCTGTACCATTAAAATAACCTTCAGCATTTAGCACAGGATCTTCTTCACCTTCTAGTAAAGTACCAGAATTTATAGCTGTTCCATTACTGTCTCTATATAACTGTACTAATTTTTGAGCTTTTGCAATTTTAGTATCTTCAATTATATCACTTAACACATTGTCAAAGTCCCCATTACCCATAGCATCAGTTGTATCTTTCTGTGCTTTTTGTAGTGCAGAATCTCTGTCACCACTTTGATTATAGTAATACTGGTATCTTTTTTTAAAGTAATCACCAGCTTGATCGTATACACTTTTAGATGTAGTAAGTCTCCAAGCATCATCCTGTATTAACTTAGGATCACCATTTAAACCAGCTATCGTTTTAGCTCTTTCTAAAGATAAACCTTCAAATAAACCAGAAACTAATTTAAACTCTGGTCTGTTAAATTCAGATACTTCACCAGCTGCTAACGCTTCCTCTGCTTGAGTTCTTAGATCTTCATTACTAAATGTAGTCAGTATATCTCTTGGAACTTCTTGCCCATCTAAAAGTCTTTTCTTTAGATCATCAATTCTTTTCTGTTCTGAAGCTCTGTTGTTTTTTGTATTTTGTTCTATAAAAGCCTGTGCTATTCTGTTAGCATTTTTAGGTTGTATATCGTAGTAATTAGATAACTTACCAGTGCCCTTATGTTGTGCAGCTACAAACTTATCTTGATATAATAAATATTCTATATCTTGTTCAGTAAACTGATCTTGTTTAATACCTTCAAGAATCATATTAGTCCACATTGTGTTAGCTGTTTGAGCTGGGTTAGGATCGCCAGTAGCCTTAAGTATTTCTATTTTATTTTGTATAAAACCAGCTTTACTATAAACACTGCTAATAGTGCTAGACTTAATATTAGGATTGTTATATGATTCAGCTGCTACTTTAATAGCATTAAAATAGTTTTGAGTAGATGTATTAGAACGTAAGCTGTTAACAGCTTTATTTTCTACATCGTAAGACTGTCCAGCCCATGACTTTGAGGTTTTATCAAAGTTAGGCATAAAGTTATTAATGACTTGACTTTCCGTCATTTTAGGATTAGCTTTAGCAAACATAGCTACAAAGTTAGCCCCTGCAACTTTCATCCACTGTTGCTTTTCTGAAAATGTTAAGTCAGCATATAACTTATTATTGTAAGTCAAACTTTCTTTAGCTATGCCTAGATATATAGGCCAGTAGGTTGACATGCTTTTTGATGCGTGTCTACCATTTAAAAACTCTTCAGCTGCTATAGTCTTTTTAAAATCTAATAACTGTGTACCTGAGACAACTTCATTAGTTTCTGGATCTTTACCAGTAGTTTCGATTCTAGCTATTGCTACATCTTCGTCATTTCTAAGCTCACCTTCTACTTGTTCAATGTTTTTTTCAACAGTAGCATAAGTCCCACGTTTCTCAGGATCGTTGTAAATATCTTGTAATTCGTCAAAAGCCTTTCTATCTTCTGCATACTCTTGACGTTTTGCTAGATAAGCTTTACCAGTAACAGTAAGATTGTAAAGACCTGTCAAATTTTTAGCAGTTTTACCAGCTACAGTTTTATTGTAGCGTTCTATTTCTGCTGCAAAAAACTCTTTACGGTCTTGTATATTTTTGTCAATCTGTGCATTGACTTGTTTAGTTAGATCAGGTTCTGTTTTTTCATAGTCTAACTTTTCGTTAGTAAAGGGAGCAGCTTCCTGTCTTCCTAGATATTCAAAATAAGATTGTGTCATGATACTATTGAATTAAATAATCCGTCAAAGCCAGCGTCTAATCCTAATATACCACCTCCAGCTGTAACTGGTGATAAAGCGTTAATTCCGGCAAGTCCTTGAGCACCAGCTCCTATACTAGAAAGGCTAGCTGTAGTATTTAAACCAGCACTAGCACTACTACTAAACATACCTAAACCTCCCAATCCACTTGCAATACTAACTACAGTACTTGCAATACTTAATGCACCACTGAGTCTATCAGATGGAGGCATCATAACTGGAGCACCATACTCTGGTCGTATACCGAGTGATTCTCTTGTTTTAGCTTGGAAGTTCTGCATCTGAGCTAATCTTGCTCGATAACGTCTCTGCATCTGTACTCCAAACTCTTTCTGTACAGCATTATCTAGCTGTCCTCTAGCTCTGGTTAGAGCAACTAATCCTTTCTTTACGGATCGTCTATCTCGACCACCTTCATTGACTGAGCCTTTTGTTTGTTGATATTTTATAAAGCCTGCTTGGTAAGCTTTCCTAGCTTGACCCTGTACATACAAGGCTCGCTGGTAGTCATTACTAATAGCTCGACTATAACCTGTGGCAGCACGTTGCATACCACGAACAGCAGAAGTTTCTCTGTTCCAAAATTTTAGGGACTCTGAACGATACTTAGCATCCTTCTCCATCCATCGTTGTTTCGCAGCATTTCTAGCTGCGGCATTAGCATCTACGCACACGGCAAAATTCTATAAATTCTAAATTATATGGTCCATTCCTGACTTTACGTAGGAACTTAAAACCTAAAAACTTTAACAGTTTTAAATGTACTGTATTTCTACAGTCTACTATGTTCCACAAGAGTGGCTCTTCACGGCTATCGACATACCGTTTGGCTTCTCTCGCAAATGTAATGGGATAGCGTTCTATCTCTGGTGTACATAACATCCAGATTACTCCGCCTTCTCCTACTCCGGCTAGTCCGGCAGTCTTGCCGTCTGGTACTGTGAAATACACAGCAGAGCCTTCCTGAGCAGCCATAGGTAAGAAGATCATAGGATCTAACCCGTGACCCTCTGTCACCTCTCTGAGGTCGTCTGGACGTAGGTTGGAGGCCACCTCTATGGCAGCCTCAGTTGTGATTGGGTGTATGTAATTAGGCACGTTTGTAAAATAATGGTGAGTA
>Ga0181415_1000407_pt1 | contig 12253 bp, 12 predicted proteins | sample 38SPOviralmetaG_FD_130140 | JGI IMG/M metagenome (GOLD analysis project Ga0181415, IMG submission 130140) | Marine viral communities from the oligotrophic San Pedro Time Series (SPOT) site, San Pedro Channel, CA, USA - 38 SPOT_SRF_2012-12-11 | ecosystem: Environmental > Aquatic > Marine > Strait...
ATTTTACTTACTTTGGGGATAACTATATGTCTGATTCTGATGATGGATCAATTGAGACATACATGTCTCCGGACATGGGCATGAATATGGGTGTAGGCGTATCTACCGGTATGGATATGGACATGGGTATGGGTATGAGTATGTCTCCGAGTATGGGGTTTACAAAAAAGAAGAAACCATCTGAGATGTCTATACCAGAATTAGAAGAACACATGAGAAATAAATTTGGGGCTCAATTTGCCGCTGATTATAAACCTGAATTGTATATGAATTCATTAGGTGTTAGAAATGTAAGATATGTAAAAAGAGATAATAATGACATCAGAGATAATATGTCTGTAGTTTCTACACCATTATTCCCGGAGTTTGCAAGCCAAGCTAAATTTGGAGTTGGACATAACGATGACCTAGGTGACATAGATCTTGATGAACTTGAAGCTGCTGTGAATGCAAACGATGACGTAGATATTGCTGACGTAGATATTGCTGACCTAGATCTTAATGAACTTGCGGATGACGCGGATGCTGCCTTAAACGATGAAGATCTGGGTGGAAGTGATAGTAGGGTAGGAACACCAATAATAACAGGTCGTTGTGTAAAATGCGGAAACGACGCGAATTGGCTGCATCCTGACACAGGCCTCTGCGACGAATGTATTATAGAATTAGCTAATAATCAAAATAATTTTGGAATGATACAAGGAGGTGATTAAAACAGCGACACTGATGACGAATAGGATGAGTAGGGCAAATACTAAACTTAACGTTTTCTAGATGCTCTTTTTCTTTTTGAAATTGTGTTTTTACTAAAACTGTAAGTTAAAGATGATAAATTAGGAGTTATATTAATGTTTTCTAATGTTAAATTATCTGCATTAATGTCGTTAGCAACTTTCATCATTTCGTTACGCAGATCTGTTTCTTTTTTATTTTGCAAATCATACTCTGCATTGTATTTTAAAATAAGATTCTTAAATGAATCTTTTAGAATACTGTCCCACACATTATTAATTTTATTAATACATTCGTAAAAAATTTCTTTGTTGTTTATGTTATCACTTAGAAATTTTTTAAATATGTAAACCTCTTCTCTTATTTTACCTGAAACCCTAACAGTATTAAAAATATTTTGATTCATACATTCGATTATACACACTGTTATATTTTCCATCTTAGTAATTTACATTTAAAAATATTTAACAAGTATTATTTTTAGTAATTTGCGTAATTAATTTAAAAAATAAATGTATACAATATAAAAACTATATAATGCCTGTATTTATGGCTCCAAGAAAAAAATTTACACCTAAAGCTCCAGAACCAGTAGTTGAGACTCTTGATAATGGTTATGGAGAAGAGGGTAAATCCCAGATGGAAATGCCGGCGGCAGTAGCAAAGCAGCCTGAGCCAGAGCCTGTAGTAGAACCAGAGCCAGAAGTTGTTCCAGAGCCTGTAGTAGAACCAGAGCCAGAAGTTGTTCCAGACCCAGAAGTTGTGCCAGAACCTGTAGTAGAACCAGACCCAGAAGTTGTTCCAGAGCCTGTAGTAGAACCAGACCCTGCTTCTAAGAAGAAAAACTCAAAGAAAAAGAAGTCTGATAATTAATTTTACAGAAAAAAAACTAAGTTAAAAATTTCAATTGATATAATTATAAATTATGAATTCACTTGAAATTTCTTATATCGGTTCGGCTTGTGGTAAAAATAAATATGAACCTAAATCTAAAACAATGCTACTTTTGTTGTGCAGGCAATATAAAGACATCTATAAAAATGCAATGTATAAATGCGGGGCATTTACAACATTAGACCCAGAATGTAAAACTTATGATTCTCAACTCAAAAAGATATATTCAGAGTATAAAAAAACAGTGAAAAGTCCAGATGATTTTAAGCAATTAGAAAAAGACATAACAGAACGTCTTAGCTCAGAAAATAAAGAAATAAAAGAAGAGGATCTCAAACATGCTTCAAGATTTCTTGAAAACTCATTCAAAAAAGATTGCGGAACAAATAATGAATCAAATGTAATTTCAAAAATGCAATATAAAAAGGGTAATAATAAAATGTATTATTACTATTCTGACAATGGATGGTACATAAAAGGATTTCATGATGCAACAGACAATGAGATGGTAATAGAAATCAAAACAAGAATGAGACCTCAAAATGTAAGAAAGAATGAATATGATCTTTATCAACTTTTTGGATATCTACTAGCAATGAATAAAACCAAAGGTAAAATTGTTCAAAAGTGCAATGATATTATTTATGACTCTGAAATTGAAACGAACAATGAATATGGAGTAATTGATATATCACTTGATGAATGGGAACAAAAATTTAATACTTTTAAGAAAGAACTTAATAATTTTTTCTTAGAAATAAATAATTATAAAGACAAACTATTTGATACATCCGTTGTTATACCTTCTAATCTTTATCCAATAGCATCATTTGATGAAAATGGTGTGCCACATAATGTAAATCCTAAATACGAAAAAATAGTGACGACTCTATCATAAAGCAATTTTATCGCTCTTAGTTATTATATTTATTTCGGGGTCTTTATTCGGGTGTTGTTTTATTTCTAAAGCCTGTAAAGTTTTGTTATTAATAGTTCCGCCAAATGCTCTTGATAGAGCTATATCTGTGCGTATTAATGAATTATTACATGCGGCATTTATTTCTTTAAACCGTGAATGTCCCATAACTACATAATTAGCTCCTTCAAAAAATTTTAGTTGATCAGTAAATTTAGAACACTCTGCTTTATTAAATATCTTAGACTTCGAATAAAGTCTAGAAAATACTGGATTTTCCTCATCCATTTCTTCTAAAAATTTTGGAACTTTACCTTTGCCTTGTAACCATAATCTTGTTGATTTATTTATTTTAGCTATATCCACTTTTCCAGTTTCAGGATTTAAATTATTCTCAATTAATTTATCTGTAATTGATCCATGTACAAAAATAAATTCTCCAAGTTGTAATACTAACGGCCGTGTTCTACCCAAAAGAGAACCACCCATTCCACCTGGTTTTAAAAATTTAATTCTGTCTGTTTTAAATATTCTTTTAAACTGTTCTATGTCTCTTTTTTTAACGTAGTCTCTTATAAACTGTTTATCATTTTCTAAGTAATAAGGATATAATTCATGATTGCCAATAAGAGATATAACTCTTCCCTTAAATTTTTTAGCTTGGGCATCTAAATCAAGAATGAGTCTTATTATCTCAATTTCTCCGCTTTCTTCCAAAAAAGAAGAGTCAATAGTTGTTTCTGGTCTTTTACCATCAAGTGTGTCTCCTAATTGCACAAGATAAGTATCTCCGCCTATCCATTCTAAATTTTTATTTATAAGTTTACACATCTGTAATACTTTAATAAAAATTTGAAAATCTCCGTGTATATCTCCAATTGCTATTATTTTATTATTGAAAGTCATGCTACATTATACACTATACATTATATTATATTTATCTAATTAAATATTTCTTTTAGTTTTTCTGGTTTTGGTAATCCTGTATATATAACATTCTTTGCTATTATAGTTGGAAATAAAACATTTCTATTATCCAATAATTTTGAAACTTCTTTTATTATGTTGTCTCTTTCCGATATATCTAAACTTATAAATGTATTGTCAAATTCAAAATTTTCAGATGAGTTGAATTTTATAATTGTATATTTTTTATTAAAATTCACTATTTGTTCTTCAAGCCTTCTACAATACGGGCATTTTTCTTGTGAGAGAATAACAATACAATCTGCTAGTATATTAACTTTTACTTCTTTTTTAGTTTTTAAAGTTTTATTGACTTGCATTTCTGTATTTATAGTTTGAAAACTTACATTTATCTTATACAATAAATAAACTGTCATCAAAATTACAAACGCGATTATAATATAATTTAACATTACATTGTAATTATATTAAATTTTGCAATAAAAAACTTAAATTAGAGAAATTAATAAATGTTGAAGTATACAATGAACGTTTTAGTAATAAACGATTATAACTGGGACAATTTTGCCCTTGTTTCAAAAAGACTAAATCCACGGTGTATAGATCCTAATCATAAGATAAACTATTTTTATGGAAAGTGTATGCAATACATTAGTAATATATGTAATCAAAATATGATGCAATTACATAGACGTCCTATAATTGAAGGAAAGATAAAAGAATCATTTGAAGACTCTCTTAAGTTTACAAAATTTTGTATTATCTTTCATAATTTTATAGAATATAATACAATAAGTTCTTTATTTATAGATTTGTGTAAAGACAATAAAATTCCATATTTTATTTTTTCAGAACACTGTGAAAAGTTTTACTTCAACGGAGAATACAATACATCTGATAAGTTTAAAAATGTAGTAAGGAAAATAGAATTTACAGAATCTTCTGTAAATGTAATTGTGCCAAATTACATTGTTTACCCTCAAGTAAAAACATGTCCTAAAAATATTGAAGAAATAGTAGATAATATCAGAAATACATATCAAAAACTAAAAGATGAAAAAGATTCTAAAAGTATAATCTATAGTGAAAAAATAATAAAAGACAAAAAAAAGTTGATAAAATCTAATAAGGAGATGAATTATATAGATTTTATGAACAATAAAATTAAGTGGAAAGAAACTATTTCAAAACGTTAATTAAGTAAATCTTTTGTTAAGTATATACCACTTTTATACATTTCGATAAACACTTTTTTATCTAGTTTAGATAGATTTAAATAAACGCTTAGATCTAATTTATTGCCACATTCTATTATAAATGTGCTTCTAGGCTTTTTATACTCTAAGAGACTTGAAAGAAAATTTCCAAAAAAAGAATCATTCGATGCCGCCATATCTAAAATAATACTATATCCACATATATAAATATCTTGCGGAGGAGAACCGTAATAATTTTTACAACAACCATCGATGTATGTATCTCCGTTTATCACAACAGGTTGAAATAAAAAAGGAATAGTCATGGACGCCTTTATGGCGTCTTTTAATTTAACTTCGGGATAATCTACGTTACTAAAATTTATATATTTCTTTTTAGTTATATTCGTTGCATAAATATTTACATTAATTTTGTATTTATCAGAAAATTCTTTTATTGTTATATTTTCGTTGTTGTAGTCCCATAGTAGTCCTATTAAATTATCTAATAAAGAATCGTTTATTATAAAATTTTTAGATAATAAATTATCAAAATTATAATTTACTATATCTTCAAGATTTAATTCTAAAAATTTAGACAGAATATCCTTAGGAGTATTTCCCGATATATATAAACAACCTATTAATGAACCTATAGATGTTCCATAAAAGTTTTTAAGATCAAGTAATTTATTTACATGAATGTATTCAAGACATCCTATGAAAATTACACCCGAATAACCTCCTCCGCCTATAAATAGATCATTCATGCTGTTTAGTTATATCTGATATTTTTAAATTAAGAATCTTTACGTATTTTGGAGCAAAAGATTGTAAATTGTTATCTTTTATTTCCCAGTTATGATGATGACCGTGTTTTTGTGTTAATGAATGAGCTAATTCATGAAATAGTGTATTTATTATATCTTCTCTTGGATACATATTCCCTGATGATTTATACATTTTAATTCCTATTTCACGACCTTTATCATAATTCCACCCTAATATATTTGGATCCTCGTGTAATAATTCTTTGAATGTTGTATTTTGTAATTTTTTCCTCAGTAAAATTCCGTCTGCTTTATTTATACCATAACTTAGATCTATAGAAATATCTCTAAGAACGTCTATTATTTCGGCTGTTTTAAGATCTCTAGATCTATACATTCTTCCAGATTTTGCTCTATATGAATGTGAACACGGAGTCAATATTATAAATAATAAAAATATTATTATGATTATAATTATAATAGTCATTTAATATTAATGTTAGAAAAATTATTAATATTTTTAGGAATTAAATCATGGGATATCGAAAATTACTTAATTAAAAAAACTAATGTTAATGCTAAATTTTTAAGATCAAATAAAAATATAAAATCAATAAATTTATTAAAACTTTTAGAAGAAGATGAAACTCCGTCTCCAAAAATGGCTTTATATAAAATTAATAAACATTCAAAACCAAATTTATTTACAAATTGCTTTTGTATACTTTACACAATTTACTTTTTATTTATAACTTGTATTCTTTCAATTCAACCAATTTATACATTAATTATGTTTTCACACGATACAAATAAACTAAAGTATCTTACTTCTTTTTTCCTACATATAAATTTACCTTTGATACATATTTGGTCTAAGATTTATTTTAAAACAAATCACATTGATAATACTCTAAAATGTAAAACATTTAAAGGAGGTATTATAATATTAGCAAGTGTTGTATCTATGATAATAAATTTAGTAGACATCAAATCATTCTATAATGAATATCATTGGTTAAATACATTCAATGACAATGTATTGTTTTTTACTCTAATTGTAATTGAATGGATATATTCTAGAATAACCTTGTTTTTATTTGTTTTCACATTTATGTTTGTATTAAAAGAGCACATCAAAAAACTTAAAAGTCTTAAAAATCAATTAGAAAATAACGAATTTGACTTTGAACATAATGTTTGTCTTAGTAATATAATAATTAAAATAGCAAAAACTAAATATGAGATTGAAAAAACTATAAATTTATTTAATGATATAATATCTTATACTACTGTTCTTGGTGGAATTGCCCTGGCTATATTTATACGCGATGTATTTCCTCATGGGTTTAAGGATCTAACCTTAAATTTTGATGATCACGATAGATATCTAGTGCACCCTATAATATTATACATCTGCAATCAAATTATACTTATAATAATCATGAGAAAGTATTCTTATGCAAGAGAGGAAATTTTACATTTTATAAAGTCTATTGATTTCATAAGCAGATTTCTAATGAGAACTTCAACTGAAAAAATAGCTAAAAAATCAAACTGTAATTTAAGTTTAGTTACTTTAAATATACTAGAAGACTCTGCTACTACATTAGATTGGCTAATTCTTGGTAATATGCTTTCAGAAAAATGGCTAGACTTCAATGTATTTGGTATATCGACTTCAGATGGTAAACTGATAAAACAAAGCATCGCGATAGGCGGTACACTTCTGTTTTCAGTTAATTTTTTACAGAATAATAATTAATTTAAAACATAATTGTATTTATAATTAATATGGATGCATTTATTCGCAAACAATATACTACTGAAAAGAAACATTTAACGTATCAGGTATTATCATGGGAAGCATGCGATGAAGAAGTTGAGAACTTTGATTCTGATAACGAAGAACTACCAGACATTCAGTATCACATTTACTCGTTTGGTGTTAATGAGCTTGGTGAATCAGTTTGTGTAAGATTTGATGGATATAAGCCTTATCTTTTTGCTTACATTCCAGATTGTCTACAAAAGTCTTTTACAGATTTTCACAAAAAAGAAGTGGAGCGTTTCATTCGTAATAAGCTTTTTAAAAATCGCGATGATCTTGAGTCTGTTAGTATAGTAAGTCGCAAAAAATACAAAGGCTTTACAAATGAAAAACAGTTTAAGTTTCTTCGATTTGTATGTAAAAATCTAAACACTTTCAATCGTATTAAGTATATTCTTAATCCAAGAGATAAATCAAAGATGCCAAGAATATCAAGTGTTGTTCAAGGGGATACAATTAAGTTTGAATTGTACGAGTCTAATATTGAACCATATCTTAGATTTACACATAAAATGGAAATCCAAATGGCTAATTGGCTAAGTGTTAAAAATATTACTCAAGACAACGAAGTGTCTCGTTGCCAGCACAGCTATATCGCAAACTATGCAGCTGTTCAAAAACTAAATATTCAAGAAACATGCAATCTTACTCTTGGAGCTTGGGACATAGAGGCTTTCTCATACGCTTCAAGATACACCGGCATCAACGAGTTTCCTGATCCTACTAAAGAAAATGACATAATCACACAGATCGGCACTAGTCTTTATAAATTTAGCACAAAAGAAAGTTTTAAGCATGTAGTTACTATTAAAAGTCCTATTGATAATGATTGTGATCCTGTAGATGGAATACACATTGAAACTTATGACTCAGAAAAAGAACTTATCATTGGGTGGGTCAAGTTTATAAATTCTGTAGATCCAGACATCCTAATTCAGTATAACGGATATGATTTCGATTGGAAATACGTCTGTGCTCGCGCAAAAGTTCTTGGTATTGAATATGCCTTAGAGAATCTTAGTAGAATTGAAAGCAAACCAGCTTATCTTCACGAAGATCAGCTTAATACATCTGCATATGGGGACAATACAATGAAATATCTTAAGATGTATGGTGTTACTCAGTTTGATCTTATGTTTATAATTAAGAAAGAACACAAACTTGAGTCTTATAAACTGAATGCAGTCGCCGAGCATTTTACGGGCGATAAGAAAGATGATCTTAGCCCAGCGGATCTTTTTAATTATAATACATCAACAAAAGACAAACTAGCTCTTGTGGTAAAGTATTGTGCTCAGGACACTTGGCTTCTTATAGAATTGACACTAAAACTTAGAATTATCACAAATGTAATCGGTATGGCTAATATTACTATGGTTCCGATGCAATACATTGAACTTCGCGGTCAGCAGATTCGTGTTCATACACAGATTGCTTATGAAACTAAACAAGAAGGCTATCTTATTCCTGCATCTGAATATAAACCAAAGACAGACATTTCAGATGAAGAAGAAAAGTTTACTGGTGCTACTGTTTTGGAAGCAACACCCGGAGCTCACTTTGAACCTATTGCTGGTCTTGATTTTGCAAGTCTATATCCTAGCATTATGATTGCACACAACTATGACTATGCGACTATTGTAGAAGATCCAGAGTTTGATAACTTGCCTGGTGTAGAATACTTTGATATGGATTGGGAGGAAGATGACATCGATTCTGAAGGCAATGAGATAAAACGTCCTGTGAATGTAAGATTTGTGCAGAATCGCACTGGTATTATGCCAAAGATTTTAGATCGCCTTTGGAAAGAGCGCAAAGCTATTCGTAAGCAGATGAAAACACTTTCACCGGATGACAACTTGTATGCTGTTCTCAATGGTGTTCAGCTTGCTATTAAAGTTTCTATGAATAGTATTTATGGTTTTACAGGTGCACGATATGGCAGACTTCCTAATAAAAAGATTGCGGCAGCTGTTACTGCTTGTGGTCGCGGCATGATTGCTCATTCAAAGAAGTGTGCTGAAGAATGGTATAACTGCGAAGTTGTATATGGTGATACAGATTCTATTTATGTTAAGTTCAAAAGTGATCTCAAGGGTCAAGATCATATGGACTGGGTATTTAAGGTTGCTCCCGAATGCGCTGATCGTATTTCAGCGACATTCAAGAAACCTATTGATCTTGAGTTTGAAAAAGTTATGTATCCTTTCATTTTATACTCAAAGAAACGCTACGCAAGTTTATTCTGGACTAATCCAGCTAAGTATGACTACATCGATTACAAGGGTATTCAAGTAGTTCGACGAGACAACTGTATATACGTCAGAGAAAACTCAAAACAGATTTTTGAATACATCTTTCTTAATGAGAAAGTATTGAATTACAACTTCGAGACTGTAGATGAGCTTATAGAAACAAGTAAAGAGTTTGCTAGATCTAAGATTCGTAAGTTAGTAAACGCGGAAGTGCCTATGAAAGAACTTATGCTTTCAAAAAGTCTTCGTGCTGGATATGCATTTGATCGTAAAGTAATCTGCAATGGTTGTCAAAAGACTTACTATAATTTAAATGTAGTCGGTAAGAAAGAAATGGACATCACTGTTCTGCATAAACTTGTTAATAAAAAGATCAGTCACGTTGATGAATTCATCGAGTCTGAGCACATGTGCCCGAGTTGTAAAAAAATGAATACATTCTCTAGGTGTCCTGCTAATATTCCACATGTCGCACTTGCTAGAAAGCGCGAAGAGCGTGACAAGATGGACAAAGTAGCTTCAGGTGATCGTGTTCCATACTTATTTGTGACTTACGATGGGTCTAGACAGTTTGAAAAGGTAGAAGATCCTGCTTTTGTTATGAAAAATGCTATACCTATTGATTACATTTATTACTTCGAACATCAGTTTAAATCTGCTATTGAAACTATCTTTGAGCCTATGATGGAAGATGTATCTGAGCTTTGGAAAGATCTTATTCCTCAAAAAGTTAAAAAAGCAAGAACTAAAAAAGTAACTTAGAAAATATATAGAATAACTATATAACAGGAAATGACCGAACAACTTATGGGTGTGCCTAAAAAAAATATAGATTCTCAAAAAAAACAAATAAAAGGGTTAAAAAGAAATACTATTGATAAATATTATACAAAACCGAGTATCGTAGAGTTGTGTCTACATCACGTAAAAAAAAATTTAAATATAATTGTAGATGATTTAATTATAGAACCAAGTGCTGGTAATGGTTCTTTTATTGAAGGAATTAAATCTTTGTCTAATAATTTTAAATTTTATGATATAGAACCACAGAATAATCAAATAATAAAACAGGATTATTTGTTATTTGACTATAAACTTATTAGAGAAACATTTAATTGTAGTAAAATTCATATAATAGGTAATCCTCCATTTGGTCGTCAATCATCATTGGCCATTAAATTTATCAAAAAATCATGTGAATTTTGTGATAGCATTTCATTTATATTACCTAAAACTTTTAAGAAAGAGAGTTTTAAAAAAAAAATTCATTTAAATTTTCATCTTATATTTGAAATAGACTTACCTGATAATTCATTTCTAGTAAATAATCTAGAACACGACGTTCCGTGCATATTTCAAATATGGCAAAAACAAACTACTAGTAGAATTGAAACTAAAAAATTAATACCTCAAAATTTTGAGTTTGTGGAAAAAACTAATTCTCCGGATATATCATTTCGACGTGTTGGTGCAAATGCAGGGACAATAGATAAAAACATTGACGAAAAAAGTATTCAATCTCATTATTTTATAAAATTCAAAAATGGAAAAACTGTAAATGATAATATAGATAAGTTAAGCACAATGAAATTTGATTTTAACAATACAGTTGGTCCAAAGTCAATATCTAAACAGGAATTAATTGCTAAGTTTAATATTTCATTGAACTGAAATATTACATAAAAATATATTATTTAAAAACGATATATAGTTTAAAAATAATATATTAGCAATAAAGCTTAATGCCTCGATCTCAAGAACACGGTTTTCTTTGGGAAAATGATGTTAAAACTAATGGGTTTGATTTACCTGCAGAAAAAAATAATACAGATACTCATGATATTTCTAAGGAAAAAAACAAATATAATAAAAATGAAAATGTCTCTAATAAATCGACTGGTTCAGAAACAATATGTTGTAGTGATATACTAAGATTTTTCAATTATAATTTTGAAGAAAAAAACACAATTATTGTTATACACTATGATCAGACAGGGACACATAAGATAGTTAAAAATACTTATGAAATAGATTATAATGCTGAATGTCATAAACACTTATTTGGAGATTTACCAAGAGAGGTAATAGAAGAATACGTAGCAAATGTAAAATCTATTCCAAAAAAAACAAAAGGAAAAGACGCAAAGAAGATATTTGATTATCTTGGTGTTAAAGAAGAGATTAATAAAAACTATACATTTAATGCTCAAATTAATCCAAAAGTTGACAGTAAGCAGAGTAGGGTTCAATGTTCTATAACAAATTTTAAACAAACTCTTAAAGATTTTATAATATACGATTCAATGAAAGAAACAAATCAACCAAATATTTTAAGAGGAATACCAATCTCTCCGAGTTTTATTTCTTCGCGCCGCGCTCGTAATGGATTATCTTGTGAAAAATTGAAAAATTTGTGTAAATCTAATGGATTAAAAAAATATAGTAAGCTTAAAAAGGAAGAATTGATAGAATTACTTAACAAAAATAATATAAAAATACAAGACATTTAATAACAAGTTATGTATATATCTGCTGCTACAAATTATAATTCGACCCTTGATGATGTCTCGCTTCATGACGGTGTTCCTAAACAGTATCGTAGCATAAAAGACAAAAAATTTGGTGATTGGGAAATACCACCTTGGGAATTGTTTATATTTAAAGATCGTCTTCTAGGTTCTGGAAGTTTTTCTGATGTGTATCTTGCTAAGTGGCGCGAAACATTTGTTGTTGCA
>Ga0181415_1000408_pt1 | contig 12248 bp, 4 predicted proteins | sample 38SPOviralmetaG_FD_130140 | JGI IMG/M metagenome (GOLD analysis project Ga0181415, IMG submission 130140) | Marine viral communities from the oligotrophic San Pedro Time Series (SPOT) site, San Pedro Channel, CA, USA - 38 SPOT_SRF_2012-12-11 | ecosystem: Environmental > Aquatic > Marine > Strait...
ATTAACAAATAAAGAATGTGGTGAAGGATTTAATGAACGTTTATATAAAATTATAGATGAAGGTGATGGAAATTGTCTTCATTCAGAATTATATAAAGAAAAAATACCATTACCTTCTTGTAAATTTAATGAAATATGTTATTCTGATTTAGATTGTGAATCTAATAATTGTAGTGAAAGTAGATGTATAGAAAAGTTAGATTGTAACGAAAATATGCTTAGTGGATGTAATAGACGTTCATGTTTAGAATTAAATAGTGGTTTAGATAGAGATATATATTATTATCAAAATAATGAATGTAATGTGGACCCATGTAATGAACAAAATTATAGAATGTGTGATGAAGGAGGGTGTAATAGTTTATCATATAGATATAAATTTAATGACACTAGAGGTATATGTGAACAAATAGTTCAAGAAGTTGATGATACTGGTTTAAGAACTGATAGTTATATGAGTTTAATATCTGGTTTTGGAGATAAAGGTTGTAATAGAAATAATCCTCAAGATTGTTCTGGTGTTTGTTCAGAATTTAATGAAAATACTACAGAATATTGCACTATAGGGGGAACAATTGATAATCCTAAACCGCATTATCAATGTTTATCACCTTCTGATAATAGTAATTATTTAAATATAGATGAAAGAAATATAAGAACTATTTATGATAATAATAATGAATTTCCTTGCACACTTTTTCATAATGATCTACACGGCCTCACTAGTAATATTAGATTTACTGGTATTAATATTCCTGCAACGGATCAGGTAGAGTTGGAATTAAAAACATATATATGTGATGAGATCTTGGATGGAATGTATGAAAACACAAATCATTGTTTATCTAATATAGAGTTTAAAGATGGTTCTTTTATAATTGAATTTAAAACATCCATTAATCAAGATGAAATTAATTTACAAGAGATTTCAGAAGAGATTAAAAATTATTTAGAAGGTTTAAATTTACCAGACATTGTAAGTATTGAAATAGATCCAATACAAACAAATAGTTACATACAAGAAATAACATGTAATGATAACCAAATCATTCAAAATGGTATGTGTAAAACGTGTGAAGCAGGTACTCACAAAGTAGATAATATTTGTAAAGATTGTCAAGCAGGAACTTATAACGGAGAAAGAGGTGGATCATGTCAATCTTGTGATTCATATGATACTGGTACTACATGGGAACCTGGATATTATCAAAATTCTACGGGGCAAACAAGATGTCTTCCAGTCCCTGAAAATTCTCAATCTAATGAGGACCATACAGGATGGTCATGTAATAGTGGTTATTATCAAAGTGAAACAGGTCAGACGGAATGTATTCAAGTCCCTGAAAATTCTCAATCTAATGAGGACCATACTGGCTGGTCATGTATTGGCGGTTATGAACTTAATACAGATGGGGATATGTGTGTGGCGTGTGTGGCAGGAAAATATTCTGTTGGAGGGATGGATGGATGTCAATCTTGTGATTCATATGAACCATCAACTGGTTCTCGATGGCCATATGGTTATTATCAAAGTGAAACAGGTCAGACGGAATGTCTTCAAGTTCCAGAAAATTCGTCACACACCGATAATTTTTCAGATTTTGAATGCAATGACGGATATATAGTCAGGGAGGAACAGTGCGAACCGTGTGAGGCAGGACATTTTGAGAGTGACGGTGAATGTAAATCTTGTGAATCATACGTGAGTACTACGACTCGTCAAGATCCACTTCTCGGTACTATAGTGATGCAGACAACAGGATCATTTTATCAACCATTACCCGCCCAAACAAATTGCCTTCGAGTCCCCCTTAATTCCCATAACACCGATGATTTTACATTTTTTGAATGCAATGACGGATATACTCGCAGGGTGATGTTCGACCCTCCTCCTCCGCACTACGTGTGTCAACCTGTTACGCCCTCCTTGCCACGTCCCATTCGTGCTCGATCCCCACAGCCTACATCTGGGATCCAAGCGATTATCACCGCCGCCGACCCTGGATCTTTGGCGGCGGCGGCGCAGACCACGGCGGCGGCGGACGGCACACGATGAGCAATCCACGAGCAAGGCACAACACACCCTACGCGCGCCCGCCGGACCCGACCGACCTGGATTTCGGGACGGGAAAGGTGATAATAATATAACCTTATTATTAATATATAAACTTATATAAATATCTTATCATAAATACAAATAAACCTTTTTAAATATTTTATAAATATTTATATCTTAAATATTCTAATATTTCTTTTAAAATAACACAATCCATTTTATTATATTCTATTATTTCAGATATTTCATTATATCTTTTTAATGGAATATTTTTATCTTTTTGTAAACATATTTCTTTAAAACGAATCATAGCATCTAAACCATTATCTGTTTCTGACCATGTTGAATCAATTAATTCATGTTTATACATATTCTTTCCTATTGTTTTTAATGAAAAATTAAAACAATCTTTTAATATAATTGGTTCTTCTCTATAAAAATGTAATAAATCTATTAATTTCATTTTAGGTAATTTAATATCTGGAAATCTTTTATGAATATTCTCTAAATAAGATTTTTCAGCATGTCCCCAATGATATATTTTTATATTATCATATTTTGATATAAAATTTAACCAATTTATTATATTTTGTTTTTCTGATTTAATACTTAAATCATCTATTGTAAAATCTTTAAATAAATATTTATCATTATTTAAAATTATTAAACCAATTATACAAATATTAGGTAAATCTATTACAATATCATTATTAAAATAACTACCTTTTGATTCTAAATTTAATACTGATTCTATATCTAATATAAATTCTATATTATCTCTTTTTAAAATATCTTTAAAATTTCTGCTTATATTTCTTGGTTCAATTATTAAATTTTCATGTTTATTCATATGTATAATTTTTTCTTGTATATCTCTAGTATTAGTATCTTTTAATTCATATAAATTATTTAATAAATATGGATTATCCCATTCATTAATACCTATATTTATTAATTTATTTCTATCTTCATATGATATTCTCCAAATTAATGTAATTTCTTTTATTTTTTCTGCTATTTTTTTCTTTTCATTTTCCCATCGACTTTGTTTATTATTCATATTTGGATATAATTCAATACAAGAAGGTTTTGGTAATAATATTAATTTATTTTCTTTTAATCTGTTTAACCAATTTATAGAATTATATATTTTTTCTCTGTATATATTATCATAAATAACTAATCCGATATATTCTTTTTTATTTAATAATTTATTATTATATTTATAATCTTTACCAAATAAAAAATAATAATTATTTCTATTAATATATTTTTTTAATGCTGAATTGAAAGCATATAATCCACACTTATTATAAAAAACATTATATGTATTAGAAATTTCTCTACATCCTGATTTAAATGTTAATACTTCAGGAACTATATTAATTATTAAATATTCATTATTTTGAATTGTATTTAATGAAATATTATTAATATTAGGAAATATATTTATAAATAAATCTTTTTTAATCATAATATCACATTTAACTATTAATTTATATCTATCATTTATTAAAATTGGATTAATAATTAATGGATAATTATTATATATTTTTTCAATAGTTTGATCAATATTATTATATTTATTAAAAATTAAATTAGAATAATATTCTTTAGTTTTTTTTATAATATTATCAAAAAAATCATTTATAAAATCTGATGAAACTTTATTTACATATTTATTAAAATAATTATTAATATCTTTTTCAAAATTATATGAATTATTCATATTACTTTGAAACTCAAAATAATCACAAATTGGATCATTATTTATATAATTTCGGAGTAATTTAAATTCCCGAATATCAGATAAATACTCCATTATAAAAAGAATATATTTAAATTATGATAATTATTTATTTCTTTCACTTTTATATTTACTTTTAGATTTACTTTTAGATTTACTTTTAGATTTACTTTTAGATTTACTTTTAGATTTACTTTTAGATTTAAAGGTTTTTGCACCAATTTCATCTTGATCACCAATTTCACTATACATAGTCCCTATTAAATTTTTTAAGAATAAATTGGGTCCATCAAACATATGTATAAATCTTTCTCGTGGTATACCTCTAAAATCTTGATTTAACATATTTTTGCATAATTTTATATATTCTTTTAAAGGTGATTTATTCATTGGAAATTTTTTCCAATTAATATATTTTTCAGCATTTTCTAATCTCTCTAATATACTCTCTATATAATATTTATAACTCATTATACATATTAATAATATTTTTTTTTATTTATTTAAAGATTAAATAATATTTTTTATTTCATATAATTCTTCCAATGACATATTTGATTAATATAAAAAGAATATATTTAAATTATGATAATTTATTATCTCCGTTTAGTTTTCCCTTTTGGTACTTTTTTTCTGTTTGTTTTGTTTTTCCCTTTAGATTTTTTACCCCTTACACTCATTTTTTTACCTTTCCTTTTAGTTCTATTTTTTCTCCTATTTCTGTATGATATTGATTCTATCATAAATTCTATATTATTTAATTTTTCACTATTCATTTTAACTGTTAATTTTAAATCTCCTAAATCTTTTGATAATGTTTCCATAGTAGTTTCACCAGATTCTTCTATATCACTTTTTAATTTATCTAAATCTCTATTCATATCACTTTCTCCAAACATACCTTCATTTAATTCTGTTTTTACATCAACTTTATTTGTATCTTTAATTCCCATTAATTCATTTACCATTGAATTAATTTCATTTTCTTTTTTTTCTTTATTCTCCATATCTTCATTTACATTCATCGGTCGTGCATCGTCCGGTTGAGGAGAAGATTTATTATCACCCATTATCGGTGGTGCACTATCTGGTAGAGCAGGTAACATTTTATCATCCATCGGTGTTGCATCGTCCGGTTGAGGAGAAGACTTATTATCACCCATTATCAGTGGTGCATCGCCCGGTTGAGGAGAAAATGTTCTATCATTCATCGGTGGTTCCTCGTCCGGTTGAGGAGAAGACTTATTATCACCCATAATCAGTGGTGCATCGCCCGGTTGAGAAGAAAATGTTCTATCATTCATCGGTGGTTCCTCGTCCGGTTGAGGAGAAGACTTATTATCACCCATTATCGGTGGTGCACCATCTGGTAGAGCAGGTAACATTATATCATCCATAGGTGTTGCATCGTCCGGTTGAGGAGATAATGTTCTATCATTCATCAGTGGTTCCTCATCCGGTTGAGGAGAAGATTTATTATCACCCATTATCGGTGGTGCACCATCTGGTAGAGCAGGTAACATTTTATCATTCATAGGTGTTGCATCGTCCGGTTGAGGAGAAGACTTATTATCATCCATATTATTAGACGTATTGAACATATTATTCATTATAATATATTATATATAAAAATTTAGAATTAATTAAGTTTCAAAATTAATTCTGGAAATTTTTTATCAATAATATTTTTTATTTCAGATATTTTATATAATTCTTCTAATGACATATTTGATATACCTTCATCATCTCCAATATTATTTATAATAATATTTGATAAATTATATTCTTCATCTTCTAAATGATCATATAATAAAATAAATTTAGTTGATTTATTTACTTTTTCATTATTATATTTTAATATTATATTTTCACTTAATTTTCCAGGTATTTCAGAATATTTACTTGATATTAATAAAAATCCTATATCTTCATATTTCTTTGATAATAATTCTAAATCAAACGGATTAATTTTATAATTTTCTTTTTCTATATTTTGTTTTAGTTCATTTAAATCTGTTATATTAAACTTTTTATCATATAACATGTATGAATTTATTATGAATTTCATATTTTTAAATTCTTTTAAATATTTTTTTAATACATAATTAATATCAGATTTTATTTTAATAGTATCTATTTCTTCATTTAATATTTCACTAAATCCTTTTTCTAATGATATAAAATCATCATTTTCTAAATATGTTAAAACTGAATTATATTTAAATAATTTATTTATAATATTTGGAACACCCTTTAATATTGATTTAATGGGTTTTGAACTTGTTGAACTATTCATAATATTATTAGATTGATCATAAAAATTTATATTTCTTATATATGATGATTCTAATTTAAACATATCATTTATATATTTATTTTTAAATTGTATATAATTAAAAAATATTTCATTCTTTTTAGCTGTTTTATATAAATTATTTATATTTATATTATCTTGTAATATATCACTTATTATATCTACATTTTTATGAATTAATAATAAATCTATAAATTTATATATTATTTTATTTATTAATAATTTATCTTTTTGATATATATCAGATTTTTTAACGTATAATTTACTTTTTCCTTTATCTCTAAAACAGGGATATATACATTTTTCACTTTCACCAATTGCAAAACATATACTTATATCATTTTCATTTTTATATTTTTCATAATCTTTATCTGATAATTCAATAACTATATCATTAATAAACCCATTTATAATTTCATATATTATTTTTTGTTTATCATAATTTATTTTTATAGGATCATTTAATATTAAATATATTTCATCTAATAATGATTTTTCTATTACTATTTTTGATAATTTATTAGAAGGATTTGAATTACCAATATCTTTTATTATTCCTGTAAATTTTTCATCATCTATATTTAGAAATTCATCACATTTTTCTATTATATTAAATTTTTTACCATTTATTTTTTTTGGTATTTCTTTTAAAGTATATCTAGGTTTAGATTCACCATCTTCATCAATTGTTGCTATCAAAAATGTATCAGGTATATTTGTATAATAATTTTTTGATGTATTATTCTTTGAATCTTTTATATAATAAATTATATTTTGTATACATAAATTTGTTATATAATTTATATAATCAATATTATTATTAAATACTGAACATTCATCAGAACCTTTTTTGAAATTTATAATATCATTATTTAATAAAGTTAAATCTTTTGTACCTAATATTTTCACAGATTTTATATATTTATTTTTTTTATTATAAGGTTCTTCTTTTATTGGTATATAACTATTATTTTTAAAAACTATATTTATTATATTTCCTTTATCATTTACTATAAATCCTGATATATCTAATGATTTTCTTAATAATTTATTTAAATGATTTAAACCTTCTATTCCTTTATATTGATTTTTATATTTTAAAAATTCATTAAATGTTGGATAATTTTTTAATTCACTAAATGAATATATTAATTCATATCCATCTATAATTTTTGATGGTAATACTGGATATATTTCTCCATTTTTTTTTATTATATGTGATATTTTACTATATGTATCTACTAATAATTTAATATCATTATTTAATTTAAACATTTTAATTGTTTCTTTAAGAGGTTTTAAATTAATATCTTTATATTTTTGATTATATATAATATTAATATGTTTTATTAAACTTTCTAATATATTATTTATATATTCTGATATTTGTTTATCATCATGCATATTATTTTTTATATCACATTCTAAATTATTACCTTGTATTTTTTTAAAATCATTTAAATAATAAATTGGTTGATATTTATCACCTAATTTATATATAAAATTAAATATTAAATCTTTTATTGGTTTTCCATTTTCATCATATAAATTTAAATCATCATAATCTAATTTTAATTTTATTTGATCATCTTCATTTTCAAATAATATATAAACTCTTTTTTCATTTATTTCTGATACTAATGGTAATATATATTTATAATCTTTTATATCTGAAGATTTTAAATATTCTATATAATTTTTTTTTGATATTATTAAATCATATAAAAATTTTATTTCTTTTTTATAAATTATATCTAAAAAATCTTCTATTATATCATTACATTTATTAGATATTAAATCTTTTTTATATTGATTTAAATCTTTTTTTATTTGTTTATATTGTTCATAATAATTTATATTTTTTAATTGATTTATTATTATTTTTTTATTTTCTTTTTCTCTTTTTGTGAAATCTTCATCACTTTCTCCAGAAATTTTTATTGTATCATAAATATATAAAAAATTTATAAAACTTTTTATATCATTTTCAGAACATTTTTCTGATTTAAATAAATGTAAAATATTTCCACCACATAATTTTAAATATAATTTTAATGATTGTTCATTTTCTAATTTTGGTATTAAAAATGAATCTATATAATTCATTTTTTTGTCATTTTTTTTATAATGTAAATTTGATAATGTATTCATTAATGTATCAGTTTGTGTATCAATTCCATATATAATAAATCCACCTTCATATCTTTTATTTGTATAAAAATCTATATTATGACCAAATAAATTTTGTAATTTAGGATGAATATGTGCAAATTTATTATATTTTGCTTGAGATAATTCAGATATATTTATATCTTTATTATTTAATACAGCTTTTTTATGTGTATTTGGTTTATATGATTCTTTATATGTAAAACAACATGGTATACTATAATTATTTTCAACGATAGGTTCTCTAAAAAATTGAGGTTGTATATATCTAACAATTGATTGATGAAAATTATTATATAAATCTTCTGGTAATAATTTTTTTATTATATCATTAAAACTTTTAAAATCTTTTTGTTCTAATTCTAAATATTTTTTATCACTATCTAATAATATTTTTTTTATTTCACTTTCATATTTATTTACTAATTCTTTATCAAGTTTTTTACCTTTTCCTTTAATGAATTTTAAATATTCTTCTATTGTTTCTTTTTTTTCTGGTGTAATTATTGATAATTTCTTTTTTAATTTTTCTTCATATGTTTTTAATGTGCTTTGTGATAATTCACTTTTAAATAAATTTAATATATCTAAATATTTAAAATATTCTATTACTATTTTTTTTATATTTAATTCTGAAACATTTTTAAAATATCCTCCTTCATTTGCTATTATATTTGATTTTGTAACACCTTTAAATTTCATAGGAATTATATTATTTAATTGATCATATATATCTCTTGGATGTATTGAAACATTTTTTGATATATCCCAATATTTTGGACATATATAATTTATATTTGTATCTGAATCCCCTATTTTTTCTTGAGATAATTTATTCTCATATGATGGAAATTTCATAGAATATTCTATATTTTGTTTATCTAATTCTGAAATTAAATCTTGAACTGATTTATATTTTAAAATATAATCATTTATTTCTTTTGGTGATAATGGTGGAACAATAGTTTTTAAAATATCATGTTTATCTATTTTTTCTAATTGATCATCATCTAATGGAATTGGTTGTCTTTTCCCTTGATTATTTGTACATTTAACTGGAAAAGCTTGTTTTGTATTTTTAAATGAATTAAATAATTGAGGGTCATAATTTTTTAAAATTCTTAAAGGATTATATGAATCATCTCCCATATTTATTTTATATTCTCCTCCACCACCACCACCTGATTGTTGAGAATCATTTGATAAATCACTCAATTTATGTTTTTCTGATGATGATGAACCAGAATTATCTGCTATAATTTCTTCAGAACTAGATGAATCACCTACCACTTCTTCAATACTATCTGATTTTGATTTTGATTTAGATTTAGAATTAGATTTAGAATTAGATTTAGAATTAGATTTTGATTTGGAATTAGAATTAGATATATCAATAATTACTTCATCTTCTTCGGAACTTTCATCTCCTTTAATACTTTCAGAACTTGATTTATTAGATGAAGATTTTTTAACTGGTTGAGAAATCATAACAGGTTCTTGTGTTGAATCAGATGAAGATGTAAATATTTCTTCTTCATCTTCATCTGATATTTCGTTTGATGATTCATCGGATGGTTCATCAGATACAATAGTATCTACAGCAAATTGAAAAGGTTGTTCATCTACAATAAATTTTTTATCTAAATCTTTTATGAATAAATTTTTTAATTCTTTAGATATACTTTTTTGTATAATTTCTTGATATAATTTCATAAAAATTTGTATAAAATTTATTATTCTATCTAATTCACCACGACTTTGCGCATTATATATATCAAAACTTATATGTCTATTTAAATATTTGTTCATAATTATTTCTGAACATGTTCCATCTAATTTTTTAACTCTTTTTGTATTATCTCGATTATCATTCCATATTTTATATTCTTGTGTAGCTTGTTCAATTGTTATTCCAGTATTTTTATGAATTAATTCTATAAATTCTTCAGGTATAATATCTATATCATCATCATGTAATGCTGATATTATATTTTGAATATTATTTTTATTATCATAATTATTTGTTCTTTTATAATGAAATATTATATTATCATATTCATTATCCATTTTTTCTTTTACTATTCTTATATGTGTATTAAAATTCAACATAAATTTTAATATTTTATCTCTATCATATATATTATCACCATCAGAATTTATAAAATTATCCATACTAAATACTAAACGACTATTTAAAAATCTTATATTATTATTATAAGAATTTATTCTAGGTATTTTATTTATAGTATAAACTCTATATCTATTAATATCTAATATTAATGAATTTATATCATTTATTACAATATTTATTATATCATCTGTTATATCTATATTATAATAATTATTTATTATAAAATCATAATCTCCATCTATTTTTAATATAAATGTATAAAACAATTTATATTTATTTAAATATACTTTAAATATTAAACAATTTCTATATTGAACAGAATTTGGTATTTCTCCATATTCTACAGGAATTGATATATAATCTTTATAATCATTTAATAATTTATTACACAAATTTTTATCTAAAATATTTTTTTCATCTGATAATTTTAATTTTAAAACTGGTTTATATATTTTATAATGAACATTTTTATAATCATCTAATATTAATTTTGTATGAATTATTTTTTTTGTTAATTTAAAATCTGAAAATAATTTTATTATATTTATATTATTTTCTAAATTTTCATATTTAAAATTCATTAAAACTGATAAAAATGTTTGTTCTTTTAATATATTTCCCACATTTTTATTAATTATATCTATTAAATATTCTTGAGATTCTATATTTTTTTTTATAATTTTGAGATGTTCTTTTCTTTTATCATTATTTTCTTTTGAATTATATTTTTCAATATAAATTTTTTTTACATTTGGAAAATATTTATATATAACTCCATAAATAAATTCATCATCTATATCAGATTTTAATTTTAATAAATCTTTTAATGTGAAATAATATATTATATTTTCATTTATAGGAAAATTATTTTCAAATAACATGTTCATATTATTTGTCACATAAACATTTATTTTATTTTTAGATTGATCCACAAAATTTCTATCTATTATATCACCACTTAAATCTATTTTATTTTTTTTGAATATTGTATCATTTATTATATTATTATATTCAAAACCTATTAAACTATAATTATTCACATATGCACATATTTCTTCCGTTAATATATTATCTTTTAATTTTAAACATAATTTATTTAATATATTTATATTTGTATCATCAGAATTTAATATTATTTTTTCTTTAACATTTGAAATAATATTTAAAAAAATATATTCCTGTTCATATTCAGGATTTTTATAAAACATTATATAATATATAATATATATTTTATAATTATTTTTCTAATTCACATATAATTTTAACTATTTTTTGTATAGTGACAATACTTATTCCGGTATTATCAGATATTTCTTTTTTACTAATTTCTAAATTATTCAAAATAACATAATAATAAATAAAACTTGAAGATAAACTCGATGGAGTACAAGAAGATAATTCTATTTTATATTTATCCAATAATTTATTGGACATTATATGTATTTCATTTATTTGATTAAAATCTATATTTAAATTATTACAGAATCGTGTGATTAAATCTGAATAACTAACTCTATCTTTTTTAACTCTATCTTCTATTTTATGCATTCTTAATATATCATTAACACTTTTAATACCTTTTGTTATAACTTTTGAGTCACAATTAAATATTTTACTTATTTCTTTACTTGAACGAGGATTATTAACATTTTTTGATGCTAAGAATACACATGCTGCAATTATTCCCATTCTATTTGAACCTCTTGATATTTTTTTAGAACATATATGTTTATAAATACCTTTAGCTTCATCTATTATTTTACCATTAACACCATGTCTTTTACAACATTCAGTTATTTGATTAAATACTAATAAAACTGATCTATCTTTA
>Ga0181415_1000420_pt1 | contig 12045 bp, 20 predicted proteins | sample 38SPOviralmetaG_FD_130140 | JGI IMG/M metagenome (GOLD analysis project Ga0181415, IMG submission 130140) | Marine viral communities from the oligotrophic San Pedro Time Series (SPOT) site, San Pedro Channel, CA, USA - 38 SPOT_SRF_2012-12-11 | ecosystem: Environmental > Aquatic > Marine > Strait...
CCGCACCGCCGACCCGGAAACGGGCAAACAAGCATATACCGCCGTCAAAAAACTAGAAGAGACCGTGCCTAAATAAGCCAGCTACGCGCTTCTTCGCCCAGCACCTGTTGAGCGAGGTTGATCTTGCCTTTCAACGCCTGAATGATCTTCTGATCTACCGTGCCGGGACTGACTAAGTCCACGTATAGAACGTGATGCTCCTGTCCGATCCGATGCGCGCGGTCTTCTGACTGCAACCGGATCTCTAGGTCGTACGAGTTGTTGTAGTACAGCACGTTGGTCGCAGCCGTCAACGTCAGTCCATAACCTCCGGTGCGTGGGTTAGCCACAAAGAACCTTACCTCGCTTTCTGGGTCCTGAAAGTCCGCTACGATCGCGTCTCGCTCTTCAGCAGGCGTGGCGCCGTAGAAAGTGACCACGGACCTTGGGCCATATGTATCTTTGAGCTTTTGCTCAATGGCTTGGATGTCATACACATAAGACGCCCAGATGATTACCTTGCCCATCATCTCGCCTATGGCTTCGAGCATCTCGTTCATACGATTGCTGGCAACCGGCTGGATCTCGCCGTCGTCGGTGCGTAGGTGCCCGCAACATATCTCCTGCAACCGCATGATCTGTGTGAGCACGCTTTGGGTTGTGGATAACTCACCTTTCGCAAGCATTGCCAAGGCAAACTGTTTCATCTGTGCATAGGCGTCTTTTTGTTCTTTTGTAAGCTCGACTTCACGTTGGGTGTAAATCTTGTCTGGCAGATCAAGGCAGTCTTCTTTCAACACCCTATGTGAAAACTGCTCCAGCTTGCCGTTAAGCTCTTCTAAGTTGCGGTAACCGGTCACCTGTTGAAAACTACGGGCTCCGAACTTACGTTGCTGTACGACCGCGTAGCGGCCTTGAAACGCATAGAAACTATCAAAGCCCAGAATCTTTGTGCCCAAGAACGCACACTGCGCGTAAAGGTCCATTGGATTCTTTGTAATCGGTGAGCCGGTCAATATGCGCCGGTACTTGGCTTTTTTACCCAAGCCGATAATGTTCTTGGTTCGTTGAGCATTACGGTTCTTGATCGACGTGCTTTCGTCGATGACGACAAAGTTGTCTGGATTTAGTTCCAAAAAACGCATCGCCGTGTCTTTGCCCTTCTTTGTAGACAACGCTTCGGTGTTCATTACAAAGATCCGCAGCTTCCCAGAGGCTTTGCGTAAGGCCACGTCTCGTAACTCTGCTTTAAACTTTTGAGTCAAGTTGGGCTGCCACAGAACGACCTTGCGGTCTATCCGATCGGGCAAGTGCTGCGGTATCTCTTTGTTTACCCAGTTACCGTAAACACCTTTGGGAGCAACGATCAGCGCCGCCTCGACCTTTCCCGATTCATAAAGCGCACCCAACGTGTCGATCGCAACCTTTGTTTTGCCTGTGCCCATTTCCATGAACAAAGCATAGGCATGCCGCTCCGCAGACTTATCGAAAGCCTCTTGCTGGTGGTCGTAAGGTTTTGTTTTAAATTTATACATTTCATCACCGCGCTATTGACACCTAAGATCTTATGCGATTACTCTTAGATTGGGAAGTGTCTAAAGGCACTTGAATAACAACATCGAACGAGGAACGAAGATGAGTGGTCTACTGGACGAAATGGAAGGGGACAGTAACAGTTCTCTGAATCTGCCAGACGATGGCGGACTTCAAAGCGTTGCAAAACTCGCTGAATCCATCATAGCGCAAGACAACCTTGTAAACACCCTGACTGAAGAGTTAAAGAAAGCAAAGGCACGTTTGCTCAAGCTGACCGACGAGGAATTACCCGCCGCGATGCAAGAGCTCAATGTGGCTCAGTTTACTTTGGGCGACGGTTCAAAGGTGTCATTGAAGGCGACCTACGGCGCGCGGATCAGTGAAGATAACCGGGATTCTGCTTTCGAGTGGCTCCGGCAACGTAACGAAGCCGACATCATCAAGAACACAGTCAGCGTGCGTTTCAATCGCGAGCAGGACAACGAGGCGCAAGCTTTCGTTCAAGACTTGCTCAAGCGTCAACTTGAACCAGAGCAAAAGTCAGAGGTCCATCCGGGCACGCTTAGGTCATGGGTCAAAGGGCGCATTGAAGACGGCAAGGAGCTGGACATGAACTTGTTTGGAGTTTGGGTTGGTCAACGAGCAGAGATTAAGAGGACTTAATAATGGCTGGAAAAGAAGTAGCTGAAGAATCAGCAAAGGAAGTAGCAGTGGTTGACGCTGCGATGTTTGAAGCAGATGCCGGTGTCGGCATGCAGATGGATCAGGACGATCTGGCGCTGCCGTTTCTAAAGATATTGTCGGGTAACGACGATATTTTGGAGACGATCGATGCCAAGCCCGGAGACATCTACAACACGGTGACGGGTGGCGTGTACAAGGGCAAGGATGGTGTGAAAGTCATTCCGTGTCACTACGAGCGCCGGTTCTTGATGTGGTCTCCGCGTGGATCTGGCAACAGTGCCCCACTGCAGAACTACGCTATAGAGGACGCGCGGCCGGAAACCAAGCGCGATGAGAACGACAACAAAGACTACGTTGTCGGTGGTGAAGGTGAGTATCTTGAAGAGACGCACCAGCACTATGTGATGGTCATGGAGAGTGACGGCACCTTCTCAACGGCGTTGATTCCTATGAAGAGCACGCAGCTCAAGAAGTCCCGCAAGTGGAACAGCATGATCGCCTCGCGGACCATGCTCAACGCAGCAGGACAGGCGTTTCAGCCGCCACGGTTTAGCCATGTGTACAAGATGGTGACAACCAAAGAGGAGAACTCGAAGGGGAGTTGGCACGGCTGGGGCATCGAATTGGACGGACAGGTTGGAGACGCGAACGTCTACCGTGCCGCTAAGACTTTTTACGAGTCCATCAAGGGTGGAGACGTAACGGTCAAGCACACGGCTGACGATCAACCAGAAGGGGATGACCTCCCCTTCTAATCCGAACCGGCATGCAATGATGTCGTGAGGCCCGGCAAGATCCGTCTTCAACCGCTGGGCCATTCATTGCGCTTAGGAATCAAATGATAAATAGATTTACAGAAATTTTCGACGGTCTTCGTCTGGCGTACGGCACGTTTAAGATTGAGAAGCGCAACGAAAAGGGCAAAGCCACCGGCAAAGCGATGATTGTTCGTGAAGAGCGGACTGATGAAACGTGGCAAATGCACCTCGACGGCACGCAGTCCGTCGGCATCATCCCAATTAACGAAGACAACATGTGCCGGTGGGGCTGCATCGACATCGATGAGTACAACTTCGACCACACCGCACTGATCAACAAGCTCAAGAATCTCAAGCTGCCGCTAGTGGTCTGTAGAAGCAAATCTGGCGGCGCTCACGTGTTTTTGTTCACAGACGACTTCATACCCGCCAAAGAGATGCAAGACGTCTTAACGCGCCTCTCCGTCGGTCTGGGGTACGGTGGCAGCGAGATCTTTCCAAAGCAGGTTGCCTTGAACCTAGATCGTGGCGATGTCGGCAACTTTTTGAACATGCCGTATTTCGATCACGAAAACAGCCTGCGGTACGCGTTCAAGCCAGACAGTAGTGCAGCCACGATTGAAGAGTTCTTTGAACTGGTCGCTGAAAACGTCCAGACACGTGAGCAAGCGTTGGCCCTGATCGTCGAGCAGGACAGCAGCCTGCCTATACAGGACGGTCCTCCGTGCCTACAGACCCTGTGCAAAGACGGAATAGGCGAAGGCGCCCGAAACAACGGCCTGTTTAACGTCGGCGTGTACCTACGAAAGGCGTTTCCGGACGATTGGGAAAACGAGATTTTGCAGCACAACATGAAGTTTATTCATCCTCCGCTGCCCTTGGGCGAAGTGAACGCTGTCGCCAAGCAGTTGCATCGCAAAGATTACGCGTACAAATGCAAGGACGCTCCGATCAACTCGGTCTGTAACCGAGAGTTGTGCATGACGCGCAAGTTCGGCATCGAAGCCGTGGTGTCGGGCGTGCAGATTGCCAACCTACGCAAGTACAACTCCGTGCCACCCGTGTGGTTTCTGGACGTTGAAGGCAAGCCCCTTGAGATGGGCACAGACGACCTGTTGAACCAGATGGCGTTCCAGCGGGCATGCGTCGAGCAGCTTAACTTTTACCCCCGCACGATGAAAAAAGACATGTGGGAGACACGCATCAACGCTCTTCTGACCGAGATGCAAGAGACAGACGGGTCGATCATCGAAGTGTCCGAAGACGTCAGTGTTAACGGCATCTTCAACGAGCACCTAGAGGAGTTCTGCACCGGTCATCAAGCAGCCGAAGACAAAGAACAGATCCTGCTCAAGCGCCCTTGGACTGATGAGGACACCAACGAAACGTACTTCCGCTTGAAAGATTTAGAAAATCACTTGGTGAAAGTCAACTTCAAGCATTTTAAAACTCACCAGATTGCCCAACGGCTACGCGACATCAACGGCGAAGCCACTCAACTACGCATTCAAAGTCGTGTGATTCGCCTCTGGAAAATTCCAGCGCACAAAGTTACAAAGACGGTCATACGCGACCCACGGTTCACCGCAGATGAGGAGATCCCCTTTTGAAAAAAGCAGCCGGTATTAATTTCTAATGCAAAGAATCTTCGGCCCGCCCGGTACAGGCAAGACGACCACACTCCTTAATCTAGTCGACAAAGCACTGACTGAGGGGGTGCCGCCCACGCAGATCGCATTCTTTGCGTTCACCCGCAAAGCAGCGACCGAAGCTAGAGATCGTGCTGCAGAGCGGTTTGGCCTTGATCCTAAGTCTGACCTGCCGTTTTTTAGAACCATCCACAGTCTGGCGTTCTACCTGACAGGGTTGAAATCAGACCAGTTGATGACTGCCCAGCATTACCGAGAAGTTGAGCGAAAGATCGGGATCGCACTGGTCAGCGGTGACGTGCCCATGTACGAAGTCGAAGAGGATCTGAGCAACAGTCTGCGCAAAGAGTCACCGATCCTACGACTGATTACCCTGTCCCGGCTCAAGAAGTCAGAGCTACAAACCGAATACAACGCAAGCGATCTTGAGTACACGTGGCTAGAAGTGGACTACGCAGCACGGGCCTTGGCTCAATACAAGAAAGAGTTTGGCGTCTACGACTACACAGACATGCTTGAGCTTTTTGCAACGTCCGCTCACGAGACGTGCCCGTCGTTCAAGCTTTCTATGCTGGACGAAGCACAGGACCTAAGCCCATTGCAGTGGGACATTGCTCATGCAATTGATGCAAAGTCAGAGCGCATGTATTGTGCGGGCGATGATGATCAGGCCATCTATAAGTGGAGTGGCGCTGACGTCGATCACTTTATCAATTTGCCCGGAGGCAGTGAGGTGTTGGAGCAAAGTTTTCGTATCCCACGGTTAGTTCACGAAGTTGCCGATCGGATCTCTCGACGCATCAAACACCGCTTTCCAAAGTCGTATCTGCCCAAAACAGAAGAGGGCCGGATCGCACACGTGCATAGCTTTTCTGAGTTGGACATGGATCACGGCTCTTGGCTATTCCTGTCGCAGGCTCAGTATTTTTTGAACCCGGTTCGCGACCATCTTAAAAGCCAAGGCTATTTCTTTGAGATGCAGGGTCGTCAAAGCCTACGGCTCAAGGTGCGCGAAGCCCTTGAAGCATGGCGCACGCTACAGCGTGGCAACCCAATCACATACGATCTCGCAAAAGTTTTGTACAGTTACATGACAGGCAATGGCGTGCGCGTTGCACGCGGTCACAAAAAGATTCTTGGGGAAGAAGACGATACGTTCACGTTCGAGGAGTTGCGGGACACCAACGGTTTGTTGGCAACGCTCGATATGTCGTGGAACGAGGCGCTAGACAAAGTGCCGGGTGTTGACGTCGCATACGTCAATGCACTGGTACGCCGAGGCGAAGACCTCACGGCGGCTCCACGTATCAAATTAAGCACAATCCACGGCGCGAAAGGCGGCGAAGCAGACAACGTAGTGTTGTTCACGGATCTTACAGCGGCTGCCGAGCGGTCGATGGACTATGATCCAGACAGCATGCACCGCGTCTTCTATGTTGCTGTTACGCGCACAAAGAAAAACCTTTTCACCGTCATACCAGACAACTTCAACCGCAGTTATGTGTTGTGAAACTTACGTTTCCACACATCGAAGCGCATCTTTTGACAAAAAACGGAGCAAGGAACTTGGACGATTATTTTGAGGTCAATGTGGGCGCCAAAAAAGAAAAAGTCTTTTACAAAGATATTCCTCATGGCACCTCTGGTCTGTTGCCTACCACGTCCACGGACATGGTGAACCAGCCGCCTCATTACGCAGACTCCGAGATCGAATGCATAGATGCAATGGTCGCTGCCTTCGGGCAAGAAGCTGTTGCAACTTACTGTCGTCTTGCTGCGTTCAAATACACATGGCGTGCAGGCAAGAAATTTGATGCAGAAGAAGATTTAAAAAAAGCTGTTTGGTATCTGCGGTTTGGCATGAATGATGACCCCCGGAGTGACTAATGCAAAAAGAAACCAAGTTACAGTTCCCGCTGTTTACACCAAACGCGGAGTGGACTGCACCGTTTGAGCTCAAAGACATAACCGACGCGAAAGAGATCGCGATCGACCTAGAGACACGTGACCCACACCTCAAAGAATACGGACCCGGATGGCCTCGTAAAGACGGTGACGTCGTAGGGATCGCCGTCGCAACCGAAGGCTGGGAAGCCTACTACCCGATCGCGCACTTAGGCGGCGGCAACCTCGACAAGAACGTCGTGCTGCGCTGGCTTAAGAAGCAGTTATCCACAGACTGTCCCAAGATCATGCACAACGCGCCATACGACTTGGGCTGGTTGAAAGCTTTAGGCATCCCGGTCAACGGGCCAATCATCGACACGATGATCATGGCTGCATTACTAGACGAGAACCGATACAGCTATAGTCTGAACGCCCTGTCCTACGACTATCTGGGCGAAGCCAAGTCAGAAAAGCTACTGACCCAAGCGGCAGTAGACTTTGGAGTCGATCCAAAAGCCGAGCTCTGGAAGCTGCCAAGCCAGTTTGTTGGGCCTTATGCTGAGATGGACGCCCGGTTAGCGTTCGATCTATACAAGTTTTTTAAGCTTGAGATCAGTAAGCAAGACCTCAACACGGTCTGGGATCTTGAAACGCGGCTCACGCCCTGCCTAATCGACATGACCTTTCGAGGTATCCGGGTAGACATGGATCGGTGCGAGCGGACAAAGCAGGCACTGATCAAGCGCGAGAAGGCAGTGCTCAAGAAGATCGAAGCGCAAGCCGGTGGCAATGTCGAGATCTGGGCGGCAGCGTCACTCTCCAAAGCGTTCGACAAGCTCAACATTAAATACCCACGCACCGCGACCGGGCAGCCGTCGTTCACAAAGTCGTTCCTAAGCGACAACCCGCACGAATTTGCAAAGCAGGTCGTCGAGGCCCGCAACCTCAACAAGGTGCAGGGCACGTTTGTGTCGTCGATTATGCGTTACGTTTCAAAAGAAGGCCGCATCCACGGGCACATCAATCAGTTACGCAGTGACGGCGGCGGTACAGTAAGCGGGCGCCTGTCTATGTCCAACCCCAACCTGCAACAGATCCCGGCTCGCGATCCCGAATTGGGACCTATGATTCGTTCGTTGTTCCTACCAGAAGAGGATGAGCAATGGGCTGCAATCGACTTCTCGCAGCAAGAACCACGGATCTTGGTGCATTACGCGCAGATCTTCGGCAAGTGGAAGGGTCGACGGCTGGGCGGTGCCCAAGAGTTTGTGGACGGATACAACAGTGACGCGAGTATGGACTTCCACACAATGGTCGCTGAAATGGCTCAAATTCCTCGTAAGCAGGCCAAAACGATCAATTTGGGAATGATGTATGGAATGGGAGTGCGAAAGCTCGCAGAACAGCTAGACGTCGACGTCGAAACCGCAAAAGAACTCACTAAGCAATACCACAGTCGCGTGCCTTTTGTTAAAGAACTTATGTCTGGCGTGTCACGGTCGGTGGATCAGAAAGACGACGGTTCGATTCGTAGTTTAAAAGGCCGCAAGTGCCGGTTCGATATGTTTGAACCGATCGGCTACGAACTCAAGAAAGCGATGCCCAAGAAGGAAGCACGAGCCGAATACGGCGACACAACGCCCCTGCGGCGTGCATATACATACAAAGCTTTAAACCGCCTGATACAGGCGTCTGCTGCCGATATGACCAAACAAGCGATGGTCGATCTGTACGAGGCCGGGGAGCGACCGCTGTTACAGGTTCACGATGAACTAGGGTGCAGTGTTTTAAACGTCGAGCACGCAAAGAAGATTCGAGAAGTTATGGAAGCATCTGTGCGGTTAGAGGTGCCCAACAAATGCGACATCGATCTGGGGCCTAGCTGGGGGGAAGCGGTAGAAATCTAACCCGCCTTCGGTCAAGCACGGACGGGAACGCACACGTGAGGAAGGGTACTAATCTTCCCTGACCAAATTAAGCCCCGTCTGTGGCCTCACGGACGGGAACGTGTGGAGGGTGTGATGAATACCCAAGCCAAAGGAGACGGGTGTTAGACGCCCGACTAGGGCAGTACACCAAGATCGCGTGCCTCTTGCAAGCGGTACTCTTGCCACTCTTTGAATATTTTGCGCAGTTGACCACTGATTGAGCGGTCTTCTTCAAACGCAATCTTTTTTATGTCCCGATAGACCTCTACAGGCACCAGAACTGACTTCCATTTTGATGTATCCATGCGTTATTATCTGACCGTATAGGATTGTATGTCAAGAAAGATTAGGGTTTTCGGCCTCGTGTACCGTTTCGGGCCTCCCGGCGCTCGGATCACAGATTTTCAACGAGTAAAAGTCCGCACCTAAATGTTTTCGGGCTTCTGTCGTCGCAATTTTCACCGCTTCTTCTGTGCTTTCCGCCTCGCACGCAAAAAACTTGCGTGTCGTAATCAAAATCTCTAGGTCGTATCGGTTCATAAACCTTCCCCGTTCAAATACTTGTTATGAGATTCAAGCGCAATAACGTCCATCGGCATCGTGCGCATCGTCATTCCAATGATTTTGTTGTCTTCAAACTTGCGTTCCATCGCTTCGTTGATCTGTTCCAACGTCAAACCTTGGTAGACCTCAGTCTTGTACATGTTGGAAGGTTCTTGAAACGTCAAGATCATCTCCCAATTGCGTTGTCGAGTCATAACACTTCAACTCCGATCATAAAAAACAAAAAAATCGCCATGCAATCATACCCATAGCGATCGATTAGCCTAAAAGCATGTTTCACAATGTAACCTCTTACCATCTTCGTCCTCCACTTCTACCATTTCAGACCCGCAATCGTCGCATATCTCAGCGTCATGCTCATACGGGTTGTAGAAACTCCAATCCGGTCGTTCGATCACAGTCCACGGCTCCTGTACCACGGTTTTGCCGCAGGACTTTTGGTCAGTTCGTAACGATTGACGACGTTGTAAACCATGTGAGTCGACAAATTTAGCTTTCTAGCCAAACCTGCTTTCGACATCTTAGGCTGCTCTGCTCGCGCCAATAAGATCTGCATCACTACGGTGTCCGGGATCGTTGCTTTCGCAGTCCGACCCTTTTCCGTTTTGATCAGCTTGTGGCGGTTCTTTTCCAAACGGTCGATATACCGTTGCTGCGCTCGAATTGCTTTGATCATTTGCTTTTAGATTTTTCAATGGGTTTTGGGTACAGCACGCTTAGTTCTTCGTCGATCATCTCTTTGATGTCGAGTAACAACGGATCGCTCAAGTAAGTCGAAGGGCCAATTTTAATTTGAGAACGAGCTTTCTTTCCGGCGTATTGCTTTACATGTTCCACTTGAGGGCCAATCTCTACTACTGTCGCCTCAACCAGCGCACTTTTGCACACCTGCGTCAAAATCCTACACGCCATCTCATTCAACATTTCGCGCGTTACCGACCGCGTTTCTATCTTGATGAGCTTTTTTAAAGTTTCTTCTGTACGTTTCATAGCTCACCTTCGTCGGACATGTACAGCTTTTGCGTGCCTACGTTGAAGTCCCAGTTAGTCAGCGTTTGGAGTTTAAAATCGTTGTACAGCGAACGAACTTCAACCCAACCCTGCAACAGCACTCTGCTCGTATAATCGTTGAACAAAGGGTCTTCATCGGTCATGTGAACGATGTCGTTCATGTCACTTTGATCGTGCCAAAGTTTGTCCATCAGGAACGTGAACTGGTCTTTGTTCATGGTCACCGTAAATTCGTCACGGGCTTCATTTTTTAAATCTTCAACCTGACCCTTGAGCTTTTGAACCTGCGTTCGCAACTGGTCTTTAGTTGGTGCTTTCATCATCTTCTCCTAGTAAAAAATTACAAAGGGCCTTGCCTTTAGCCAGACCCACTTCTGTCTCGGACAAACCCGAGTTTTGTGATCGGTCTACCGCGCAAATGCGCCGCAGAAACCGCAACCTGTTCTTTTCTTCCGCCGTTCGGTTCGGCTTACTCTGAAGCTTTAAAAATTCTTCATGGACGTCTTTCGACTCTTCAAACGTCATCGCGCCCCCTACCGGGATGGTAGTGAATGCGCACGTCGACCTTCACAATGTCTTTGCGGAACACAAAGTTTTCCTGCATCGCCTTTTGAATCAGCGGTACAACGCTCTGCGCATCGAACACGTCATCGTCATCGTCCGACAAAACCTCAACCCACATGAGCCGGGGTACTACGCTTTTAGATTTACGTTTCACTTGCCCAGCTCCTTAACCGCGACCTCAACTTCACGCAACTTGCGCTTGATAGCACGCACCTCTTTCATCAGTTCGTCGAGCATGGCCCGCGAATCTTGGATCACGTCCAACAGCTCACGGGCCTCTGCCTCGTCCAACTCAACACGGACCTCGATGCGCTTCATGCCAACCTCAACCGTTTTACCGCTTCTTGCACAGCGGCGTAGTCTTCGTCGGACATTTCCCAATCGTCTTGCCAACCGTAATTACTCGCGCTCGGGCCGATCTCCGTGTCCAGCACACCAAGGATGTGCTCCAGTATTTCTGCGTCAGTCATTCCAAATCCTCTTTCATCAAAGCTTCCATTTGGGCTAAAAGTTCGTCACGTTCAGCTTCCGCTTCACGGCGCGCGGCCTGTTGCCGTGCGATCTCTTCTTCCAATACGGGCATAGCGACGTCGTGACCGATAATCGTGGCCAGTTCGTCGATGGCTTTTTCAAGAACCTCTAGTTCTTTGGGGTCTTTCGTAGTGGACGCATCACGCAGCGCGCTGCGGTAGCAAGCGACGTCGCGGTCGTGGGAATTTAGTTCAGATTTCATTAGTTTTCCTCGCCGGATAAAATTCTAACCGCTCTATTTACGTCGTCAGACAGGCCGTCAGACAATTCCAAAGCGACTTTCAAACCGAAGCCCTCCTCACCGGCTATGTCACCGATCGGGTAGCGGTTGGGGTATTTCTTGATGTAACGAACCAGATCGTCGTGGCCTCGAACTCTGATATCGACGTTCATTAACGCCTCTCTCAAATCTCTGAGTCGTTTTTCAATGCTTTTCATCACGTTCTCCTAAATGGGTAAGCGACAGTAAAGGATGTCGCATAAAGATGCAAGCCTATTGCTCTCCTTTGATTATTGCCAGCGCCCGGTCGGCTTTTTCTTTGAGGCCCTCGCTGCCGTGCTTGCAGAAATTGACTTGCAGCTTGCTGTTGGCCGGTTCGCCTTTGCGCCACACTTCTACGTACATAGCTTTCAAAGCGATCTGTTCAAGAAGGTCACGCAGTTCTGCGAGTTGTTCTTCGCTTGGTGTCATTCAGTTTTCTCCTATCAGGTTTTGCCCAACGATGGTTGGGTTCAAGACGTACTTTTTTTTATTTTAACATGGGAGACATCCCATATGGTGGAGAGATAGTGGATTGAGGGTGAAGATATATGGGAGATCCTATACTTTTGTTACTTTTCGTAACACGGCCCACGGTTCGGGGCGTTAATTCGCGTTTCTATATAGTGTTTTCCAGCAAAAAATAATTTTTATAAAAAAAATTTTTCTCAAAATGACGGTACAGCCGGTACGGC
>Ga0181415_1000421_pt1 | contig 12035 bp, 8 predicted proteins | sample 38SPOviralmetaG_FD_130140 | JGI IMG/M metagenome (GOLD analysis project Ga0181415, IMG submission 130140) | Marine viral communities from the oligotrophic San Pedro Time Series (SPOT) site, San Pedro Channel, CA, USA - 38 SPOT_SRF_2012-12-11 | ecosystem: Environmental > Aquatic > Marine > Strait...
GGATCTGCTGTATGCATTAATAAACTTTTTAATTTATTCTTATCAAAAGTATCAGGAATATAAGATGATACAGTATCAAGAACATGAGAAACATATCCTCTTCCTACAGTTCTATTATTAAAAGGAAATGCATATTGTTTAAACATATTTATGTTTTCAATGTTATCATTAATATATATTTCATTTAATATGTCTTTTTTTTGTTGTAATTCACTTTTAGGTTCTTCAGTAACTGCTGGCTCACGAGAACTAAAATCTGGAATTATTTGACCAGGTTTAGGTTCAAATTTATTTTTCTCTTGACCTCCAGTAGGTAAAATAGGAACAGGTTTTTTCTTTTCTTTATCTAACAAACTAGTCAAACCAGGCTTTACTGTTTCTACATTTATTTTTTGATTCTCTGTAGGTTCAAATGTACTTTCTTGAGTTTTTTTCATATTATCTGTATTATAAACAGTATTTAAATTAGGTGTATAAATTTGTTCATTTAATACAGAAGGATTTCTACTATCATCTGTTATAGCTACACCTCTTGTTCCTTCACCATCTACAGAACCTATAGGTATTTCTTCTTGCCTACTTTTTATATCTGCTAAAGGAGCATATAAAGACCTTAATGCTTTTGATAAACTATCATATTCTTTTTCAGACATATTTTTTTCCTTTCATCTGTACACTCTTACTTTTTTATTTTTTAAATCTACTTCTACAGGCTTACATATTGCTGTATATCTTTTCTTTGTTACTGGGTCAGCCGGTTGTTTCATTACCCTAGATGCAAAATATCTACATCTATTAATGTCAGCAAACATCATATTACTTTCTTGTTGTGCTTTACCTAAGTATATCATTAATATAAATACTGTGGTCATTTACCTATTGACCTTCTTATCATATCATCTATCTTACCTTCAAGCCTATCAAATCTTTGCATGAGTTGTGTCATATCATCTTTAACATCATCCTTAGTTGCATACATCAATGCCATGTTCTCCTTTGCAGAAGAGACCTCATCTTTAATTTTACTAATAGATAAAGAAGTAGAACGTATCCACCACATAAATCCTCCTATTGCCATAGTTAATATTGCATTCCATATCATGGTCATATCCGTCATCTTAGTCTCCTATATTTACTTCTGGTAATTCTGTTGATAAATTTTTTAAATTATATTTACGATAAATACTATCAAAAGCATTACGTAGTCTTGGAATTTGTATAACTAAATCTCTATTTTCTCTAGCATATGTTTCCCAAAAAGACTTATCAAAACGTGGAGCTTGAAATTTTCCTTTGGTAATTAAATTTATTTCTTTTTTAGATAGCCCACCTGCTTGACGAACTTGTCGAGACATTAATATTTTCTTAGCTTCAACAGGACTTTTAAATTTTAGTAAACTATTATACAGTTGGTAAATACCTTCCTGTGCTACAAACTGTTCTTCAATTCCTTCTTGATATAACTTTCTCATATTCTGTAAAGAAAAGTTTGCATCTCTAGCACTTAATCTTTCTTTAATAGTAGATGATGTAATATTATTATTTCTATTAGCATTACTTAATAAAGTCTTAGCAGCAAAAGAAACATTCTTTATTGGATTAACAGTAGTTTCTTTTGTTCCCAATCCAAATATACCTAGAGGTCCTGTAAAGTTTAAACCTACTTCCGACAGATAACCAGCAACACTACTTGCATCTCTCATTAGTTTTCTTTTTTCACCAAAGTATAAAGGGTCTAGTTTAGATTGTAAATAAGAACCACCTTGGCCTCCTATTGGTTTACTTAATGCATCTAATGTTTCATATGCTCCAACATCTCCAGCTAGCTCTCTTATATTTTTTACAACACCAGGTTCTGATATCTTATATGCTTTAAATAAAAAATCTGCTGCACGTAAATCATTTTCTTCTTTAACATAACCTAATATATTTTTAGCATAATCTAAAACTAATGACTCACCAACAAAAGGAGAGGCAGTATTCTTAATTACTTGTAACATTTTTTCATCTAAGTTTTTAGTTATGTCTTCACCATTTGCTGCACCTACTAATAAAGGACTAATAATATCTAGTACATATTGGTCAGGGTTGTTATAACTTAAATCAGTAACAGCATACTCTTTTTCACCATCTTTATTTATATATTCTCTAACTTGTAGAGCATGGTTTTTAGACCACTCTGGTAAAGACTGACGAATAAAATCCATAACTTTATCTGTACCTTGAGTAGTATTATATACATAAGCAGCTAGTGCCGGTGCTGCAGCTACTGCCCCTTGAGACAGTAAACGATTAGCACCAGACTTAATCAAACCTCTACCAGATTTAGTAGACATGCCTAATTCAAAACCATCTTTAATTTCTTGAGAGCCCATCTTTAAAACTCTATACTTATTACGTAAGTTCTCTGCAGGAAAAGCAGTAAAAGAACCAAGTATAGGTATGCCTCTCATCTTCTCTAATACTTTTGGTATTCTAGAATATACCGGCATAACATTTAATGCATTTGAAATAGCTACTTCATCTACTAAAAAATCATCAAATGCTTTTGTATCATCTGGTGTAACATATACTGGCTGATTTTCTTTAACTGGTTTGCCTGTTGATAAATCAATTACAGGTTCTTCTGTATCTGGGTCAAGCTTTGTAACTCTTTTAGTTCCTTTAATTGGTATACCATAATCTCTTTCATAATTAGCTCTCATGATTTGTTTTTGTTCAGGCGACATATCATCAAAGATTTTTTGAAACTTAGCTTTCTCACTTAAATAACTTGCTATCTTACCTAAATCATCTGTCTTTGTATATATCTGTTCTGCTTTTCTAGCAGTTTTTTTAAAGCCTGCTGTTTTTTCTAGAGAACTAACTCCCATTGAACCTACACGTACAATATTTCTAGCTAGTACACCTTGTATACCTTTTATATTATTCTCATTAATATCTGCAAAGTCTGATAATCTATTAGCAATTTGATTTAATTCCACATTAGTACCTTGCACACCTAATCTTCTTAGCTTATCAAACAAAGCATCTTTATCTTTTTTAGATTTTGTTACTACAATTTTAGCTAACTTACCTATACCTGTCCAGTTACCTGAATTAGCCACAGTAGCTAAAGCACCTAGTGCATTTCTTACGTGAGCAAAAGGATTATATACTGTCTTACCTTTTTTAATATAACCTTGAGTTGCTGCAATAGCTTGAGCAAAAGGACCTAGTGCTTCATTCTTAGATAAAAATCCTGTTCTATCTGTCATAACTTTTATCTTAGCTGCTAATTCTTTTGGTATAAATATTTCTTGTGCAGGTGCTGCATAAATATCACCACGAACTTGAAAAGGTGTTTCATCATATAAAGACTTTTCAAATGCAGAAGCTTTAGAAGTTACAAGAGGAACAGCATCTTCACCTAATAGTTCTTTAGCTTTAAAAGCAGAGTCAGCTCTTACTGCCAAACCTCTGTTTAATAAACTATCAGATAACTGTGCAGCTATTCTTAAATCAGCAACAGGTTCTACAATACCAGCTATAGTTTCAGTAGCTCTTAGTGCTGGGTTTTGATTTAAACCATAGATTGTTTTAATAACATCAGGCAATTCTTGTTTTGATTTTAATGCACCATACTTACTTCTGCTTTGTAAACTTGGTGTATATAATCTTTGCATTTCAGTATTAATAATTTTATTTAATTTGTTTTCATCATAAATACCTTCTTTACTTTGTTTACTAACAAATTCTTTTAATGTACCATCTGCATTTCTAAGTCCTAGTTTTTTACCTAGAGCCTCATCTTCTACTGCAAGATTACGAAACTCAACAATAGTATCTCTATTTCGTGCATCTTTTTTCCAAAGATTAAAATCTTGTCTACCTCTCTTTGTAAACTTTTCAAAGATATCCCTTACATAATTATTTTTTAAACCATAGATTGTTTTAGTTTTTTCAGATATTTGTAATCGTGGGTCATCTAATTCTTTTCTAACTTTAGTTCTAAGACGAGTAAAGTCTCTTAGACTGTTAGCTAAATCAGGACTTCTTAATCTAACATTTCTTCTAGCTATAGTATCTCCTTCCATAGCTTTATTAACTAATTCAATATCTGTTGGTGTAGGAGCTTTAAAATCTCTTTGCCAAAATGTTTCAATATCTCCAGATAACTTTTCAGCATCTTGTTTAATTTCTTTAAATGCTGATTCGCCTATCTCAATGTTTCTCATGGTAGCATTATCTAAACCAGCCTGAGGCATAAACCATTTTTCTAACCAGTTTTGTGCACCTCGTACAGCATTACTATCTGAAAGACCTGTAGCCTTTGAAGCACTCTTAACACCAGCTCCTATAGTAGAACCTACAATATTAATACCAGCACCTCCTAAAGGACTTATCACACCTTCAGCTAAACCTTGTAAAGCTATATCACCATAATCATATTCTCCTTGTGCCCTTCTTCCTAATGCCATATCTACATTTTGAGAACGTGCTTGTTGTGCACCACCTCCAGCACCAGCAATACCACCTTCTACTGCTAATGAACCAAGAACTGGCTTAGTACTTAAAGCTTTTATTTTTGCTTTTACTGTTGCTCTAACACCTTGCTTTGCAGCTTCTTTAGCTCCAAGAACAGCAGCACCACCTGTGCCTAATGTAAATGCACCAGCAATAATAGATAATAAGTTAGTGGGGTCTGTAATACCAGCAGCAGCATAATCACCTAGTGCTCTCCACATAGGTGCACCACCTTCACTAAAAGCTGAAGGCAGTTGGTCTACTTTATCTAAAGCTTCTGAGTAAGATTTTTTATTAACATCTGATAACTGTTTTATTTTACTACCCTGTGTAAAGGTAGATGAAATATTAGTATCAAAATATCTTCGCTTCTGTAGAAACTTATCTAATACTTCTTGTCTATTATTAGTTACAGTTTCACCCATAGCTTTTAAAGAATGATAAGCATTACTTAAAAACTTATCATCTTGTAATAAAGAATTATATGTTACTTTATTATTCATGTTTGTTCTATTACGTCAAATGTACCTAAGTTAGTTGGAATACCATCTGAACCAAATAATTTTTCAAATGCTGTATCATAAGCTTTTTGTTGTCCTGAACTTAAACCATCTCTAATAGTTAAATAATTTTTATAAGATGGTATAAGGTCTTTATTAGCATCTTGTAAAAACTCACTTGCTTGTTCTGTAATTGAAGCACTTAAACCCATTCTTTTAAACATAGCATTTAATGCATTAGTTTCTTGTTTTACTTTAGAATCAAATTCATTAATATCTATTTTACCTTTATTAAGTAACTGTTGATATTTACCTACTCTTGCTTGAAACTGTTGATTAGCACTATCTCTTACAATTTGTCTTTCTTCTCTATTTAAATCTTTTAAAGTTTTTAAATACTCTTGAGACCCTTCAGTTGCTTTAGCTCCTGCTTTTCCAAGCTCAGCAAAGAAACCACCACCTTTACCATCACCAGTTAGTAAACCTTTTCCTAAGTCTATTAAGAATTTACTTCTAGCTCCTTTTCTAGCTGTTTCTTTTTCTTCAGTAAGTCTAGCTTTATCAGCTTCACCTTGTGCTTTAGCTGTAGCCTCTAATCCAGCATACTGTTGAGCAAGATTAGTAAACTGTTTTCTCACTGCATCATAAGGACTAGATTTTGTTTCATCTACTGTACCAGCACTAGCATTACCTATAATATCACCACTTATTAATTCTTGATTTTGTTTATTAACTGATTGATTATTATTATTAACTGATGGATTATTATTAGTAACTGATTGATTATTAACTGATGGATTATTAGATGATGTATTATCAACTGGTGTTGTATCTAATATATTTTTTAAAGTTGTGTACCTATCTTGTTGTTTTTTAAACTCATCTAAACCAGGTCTACCACTTTTAAAAAAATTTCTATTACTGTTCATTCTAGTTATTTGTGCATCACGTTCTGCTGCTTGTTGATTTTGTCTCTCAGTAGGTTTAAATACTTTACCAAGACCTCCTATAATTCTCTCAGGTAATTCTGATACAAATTCATCTAGAGGTGGTCCTTTTGAAGCTGAATTTTTACCACCTACATTTATATTTTGTAAACTATTAAAAAATTTTTTTAAAGAATCAATAGTAGATGGACCCTCTTCTTCATCATATTCTTCTATCTCTTCATTTATATCTGCCATTTGTGCTGGTGTTGTTGGAGTATTAAAAATTGATTGACCTATCTTTTTTTTTACTACAGGTAAACCAGATAAACCTCCATCAATACTACCACCTTCAGAAAATAGTTTTAAATTCTTAGCAGCATCATAAGTACCTAAAGCAGTTGCTCCAGTTCCTAGTGCTGTTGCTAAAGGACTTGGTCTATATTGTTGTTGTGTATATTGTACTTGACCTTGATTAATAGGTGTACCAGCTACTAATGCTTGGAACTTACCGAGTTGTTGTTCTGGAAATTCTCTTTCAGTTAAAAATCTTTTATATGATTCATCTAATAGAGTTTGTTCTCTTTGTTGTTGTTCTCTACCCATAGCTTCTAATGCACCTAATTCTCTAGCTTGTGATGTAAACTGTTGAGGTACTAATGAAGATAAACCAGAAGCAGCTTGTCTCTCTCTTAATTTCTGTGCCTCAAATTGTTTTTGTGCGTTTTGAAAAGCTGCTAAATCTCCTTTAGCTTGTAAGTCAGATAGTAATCTTGCTTGATTATCTCTTGCTTGTGACTCTAACATAGCAGCTCTAGACCCACCAAAAGAACCAGCATCTATTGCTGATTTTCTAAGGCCTGGTAATGTTTGTTGTTCAAATTGTTCTGTTGCCTGTCTCTTAGCAATATCAGTTACTGCTTGTTGATAAGGATTCATAAAAGGCTGTAGATTTTCAGTTGTTGCCTGCTCTGTTTGTCCTCTAATTAATCCAGAAGCCTCATCATATATAGGTTTAGATTGTCCTACTAATTCTCTTAAACCTGCTTGAGCTGTTGTTTGGTCATCAGATATAGCAGCTAAAGTTTTTCCCTCATAAGGAACAAAACCTTCTTCCATTCTTTGTTTATATAATGCTTGACCCTTACCTAATATGTCTTTAAGATAAGGTGCTATTTCTTCTGCTATTTTGGGTTCAGATATACTAGCCGGTACAACCTGTGTAGGTTGACTTCTAGTTAGACCTAATAAAGACGAAAGACTCATTATACTCTCCTCATTCTATTTAATGCTTGTAAACCATCTATTTCTTTTTGTTGTTCTCTTTGTCCTGTTGCTGCCATACGCACATCTTTTACAGTTTCATCCATTATTTTTGCACCTGCATCAGGATTACCATTACCTAATAAAGACATTGTATTAGCATCTACCACATACTCTTTAGGACTTACTGCTAATGTTGCTACTTGTTGGCCATTATCTCGCTCTACAATAGGCATATATACATTGTCTTTCATACCATCACCTTGACCTCCAACCATGCCTGAGAACTCTTTATATCGAACATCTAGGCCATTCTGAGGCATTTGTCCACCATATGCCATACCTATTAAACCACCTGATGCAGCTAACTGAGTATCTCCTGGTCTAATAAATCTAGTTTTAACACCAGAGGATAATGCACCAACTCCTTGTGATGCAGCATAGTTTGGATTATAATTTTTATAAGCTAACTGTATTAACTCTAAAGCTCTATCAGTTGGAACTATTTCTTCTTCTCCAGTTTCTGGATTAATTCTGTAATATTCTGTAGCTACTTTACCATAGTCTGTTTCTACTTGTCGTTGTTGTAAACCCTCTGGAAGGTCTGGTTGTTCTGGTTCTGGAGCTAATGCTTGTGCAGCTGCTGTTCCTAATGCTAATTGTCCCATTGTACTTTCAGGTATTAATTTATTTAAATAAGGTACTCTATTTAATTCTCTTCCAATTAAAGTTCCTTTATAATCTGGACCAGATAAACTTAATGAATTTTTTATTTTATCTACTGTAGATAAGTCAGCATACTTTGCTGCATCTGCTGCATCTACTGCATCTGCTGCATTTGTTGCATTACTATAAATAGGTTCACCACTAAAACCAGAACCGGCTATTTTTTTAGAGGCATCTCCTGTATTTACTGCAACTTGTTGATTAGGTTGCTCACTTTTTAAACCACTAAGACCTGTTTGGTCTCCAAAACTTTTTCCTACAAATTCTCCACTGCCTGCAAATCTATCACCTAATCTAGAAACAAAAGTTCCTGATGGGTCATAACCAGCTCCACCTGTAACACTTTGTCCTAAATCAGAAAATACATTTGTTGCTGCTGGTGTTGAAACATTACTTGCCTCTGTTAATCTTTGAGCTTGTAATGCAGAATCACTTCCTGGAGCTCCTACAAACTCATTCATATTTGCTGCTTGTGAACCTTCTGTTAGCTTACCTTTAACTGCTTCTGCAGCAGCAGCTCTAGCAGCAGCCTGTGTAACTTTATATGGATTACCTTCTGCTTTAGGGTCTTTCATTGCAGCTATACTAGCAGCTATTGCAGCAGCTGCAGCAGGATTACCACCTAATAAAGGAGCTAAACCTAAAATAACATTACCAACTTTTGATTTAGATAAAGGCCTAACAATAGCTCTACCAAATACTTTAGCAGGAGGAAGTTTATTAAAAGCTCTAATTGCTTTCTTTAAAAATCCACCAAATCCTGCTTGTACTACAGGAAGATTAACAAGACCACCAGAAGCTGCATATTGCATATCTCCTTCATCAGCCATACTACCAGCCGTTAAGTCTGATAATAATGCTAGCCTTTCTAAACCTGTAGGTTCTGGCTCTTGTAAATTATCTCTAAACATCATTAAATCCTGTAGTCCATTCATTATATTTTCCTTCTATCCATATAGTTTGATTGTGCTTTTGTTTGGTCTGCATAAAAATTATTGCTTACATCACGTAAGGGTTCTATCTTTTGTTTTTGACTATATATACCCTGCATTAATCCAGTCTTACCTTGATTAATATTTTGTACATAAGTACTTGTATTTATAAAATTAAAATAATCTGTTTTGTTCATTAGAAAAAAGCCTTAAATGTTGTTGAAGCTGCAGTGCTAACAAAACCTTTATATTTACCAGCACTTGTTGTATACACCACATCACCTTTCTGTGGGTTTGTAATATTACCTGAAGTTACTTCTACTCTTATAGTTGTTGATGGTCTATTATCTACTTGTGCATCTCGTGCATCTAATTCATTTAATAATGTAGCACCCCATCTTTGCATTTCATTATATAAGTTTCTTATTTCTTCTGTTGGTAAGTTTACGAGATTAGATAACTCAGGATATCTTGCCATTATCTACCACCATCTTTTTGTATTCCCATACGTATTGTTCCCCATCTCCAATTTGTACCGGTGGAATCACAAGACACCCTGATTCTAGCTTGCCTTCCTCGTGCTCGCATACTTATCTTTTCTGTAGTATTAGATATAGTAAAAGGACCTTTCTCAGTTACCTCTTGACTTTCAGGATATCTTTTAGTTTTAACACTAAATTTTATATTACCTGTATTAATATCATAGTCTGGTATAATTTTATCCATAAACATTAATTCATTACCATCATCTAAATCAAAATCTGCTGACTCTATAAAAGAAGTTTGTGCTGCATTGTTTGCTGTATATACAGATACTGGTTCATTATTATATAAGTTACTACCACCTACAGATGAACCTGTTGTTATTGTATTTCCAAATACTGTTCTATCTGCAAAGGTTGTAAATAATCCTGTACCATATACCCAGTAATTTTCTTCTGGTGAATGTACTACATACTTATTACATTCAGATGAATCAGTGCCTGGATATAACCAGATAATTTCTTTAAACTCAGAGTTAATACCAGCAAACACTTTATCTTTTACATCATAGTTTAAATCATCAAATATAAATCTTCTTACTGTACAAGGTAGAGTTCTTACTTGACCATCATAAGCATAAAAGTTTTCTTCACCCATCCAATAAGATACACCATTATAATCAACACCACCATGTGCAGATATCATACCACAGTTACTACCTGCCTGTCTAAAACTAAAAGTAAATGGTGGTCCTGTAAACTGCATTAACCATAATGAATTATCTGTCCATATATTAATAGCATTTCTACTTCTTACTGCACCTACTATTTTTGTGCCATCTGTTAATACTGTTTCACCTGATGTAGAACTTGTACTTGGTACCCAATTAGTTACATCTTCTTGATTAGACCATCTAACAGTCATAGGGTCAAATGTTCCTGTTGGTGATGATGTAGTATTAAAAGCATTACTACCTAAACATATTAAATGTCTATCATTTGGTGATACAATAATAGAGTTTACAGTTGTTGGTGTTGAGTTTGTAGCACCAGATACTTTTGTAGCTCTTTCTGGTGTTGCAGAAGCATCAACATCAAATCTATAAATAGTACCACCTCTTCTTACTGCTATTACATCTTCACCAAAGTTATCTAAACTCCACTGTGTAATCTCACTTATAAAATCACTAGAACCTGTTGATGTTGGTTGATTCCATGCTCTTACATTAGAGGCACAAACACCAGCATTATAAACACCAGCACCAAATCCTAAACCTGCTACAGCTTCAGCAGCTCCTGTTTCTAATAAGAAGTGAGCTGTTGCCTGACTTCCTGATGCTTGAGCAGCACTTGTCGTAGTAGCTACATCTATTGCAAAAGTATTATTGCTAATAACACTTACAGGAAAAACTGAATTTCCTAAAGTTACATTACCACCTATAGTAGTAGAGCTTGTAAAAAATACAAAGTCACCTGTACTTCTACCATGTGCTGTTGCTGATACAGTTATTGTATTAACACTAATAGCACAAGAGAAGGCATTTGGTAAAGTAACAGAAACAGATACCGGTGTAATATCTACAATTCTATCACCATCATGTTCAAAGAGTTTTTTCTCTGTACCAAATACAGCTCTTTTTAATCTTCTATTATCTGCAAAAGTTACTAAATCTCTAGCATTACCATCAAAGGTAGCACTAACTCTTGTTTCATATCCACGTATTACTTCTGGTTTACCTGCTCTAAATCGTACTCTGTCACCATCATACCATTTACCTTCTTCAGCATACTGTGTTGACTCTCTATGAAAACCAGGAGCAATATTATATTTAATAAGTTTTGCGTCAGGATGTGACATGTATAATCCTAATCAAAGTTTTTTAATAATGCTGCATCTATTGTTGATGCACTTCTTGTACTATATACTAATATATCTACATCTGCTGCACCTGTACTTAATGTTGGTGCTGCTCCAGATACAAATTGATAAGTAGAGTTATAAGATAATGTTCTTGAACCTGTGCCATCTTGAATTACATATATCTGTCCTGTTTGACCTGCTACTGCATTAGTAGGTGCTGCTAATGTTCTATTGCCACCTATAGTAACTAAGAAGTTATTACCTAATGCAAAGTCTACTGTTATACTTGCAGCATCTGTTAATGTTGTTATTGGATTATATGCTCTAGCAGATGTTCCTACTTTTAATGAACCTGCTTCTACTACAAAGTCTCCACGTACAGTTGTATTTACTGTTACTGAAGTTTTTACATATCGTAAATCAGCTATAGATACATCAGGTACATTTGTTGTTCCTGTTCCTACATCTGCATTAGCTGCTGTACCAAATCCTAATCCTTGAGTATTAGTTGCAAAGACACTTGTGCCATCACAAATAACAAGACCTACAGAACCAAAAGGTATAGTATAACCAGAACCACCTGCAGTTTTTATTTTAACAATATCACTAGCTGTAGTGTTGGCAGACACTTTATTATTAATTACATAACTTTTTGAGTTAGATGGTATCTCTAATGTTATAGTTGTATTAGTTCCACCTACTGAACCTTTAACTTCAAGAAAGGCAGACCTAGCTGTATCACCTGCACCATTAACTGCAGATAATGTAACTGTTGCTGCTGAACCTATTGAGATAGTTGTATATGCTGCAATAGCATCATCTACTAAACTAATAACACC
>Ga0181415_1000424_pt1 | contig 12026 bp, 19 predicted proteins | sample 38SPOviralmetaG_FD_130140 | JGI IMG/M metagenome (GOLD analysis project Ga0181415, IMG submission 130140) | Marine viral communities from the oligotrophic San Pedro Time Series (SPOT) site, San Pedro Channel, CA, USA - 38 SPOT_SRF_2012-12-11 | ecosystem: Environmental > Aquatic > Marine > Strait...
AAAAAAAATTTTTGAGAAAAAAAAAAAAAAAAAAAAAAAAAAAAACCACTGACTAATCAGTGGCTAATCAGTGGCTAATCAGTGGCCTAATCAGTGCCTAATCAGTGGCCTCTCCAGTTAGGCCATTCACCCCTGTGAAAGTCATTTTTAATTTTGATCAATCCATCAATCTGACTCTGATCATTTTCTATTGCATGCTTAAAACAATCAGACCAGATTTCAGATATTTTAGCCTGATACTCATTCCATTCATCCTGAAACTTAATCTGATCCAGAGGTAACTCAAGTTGACCCTCAGTAACTTCTTTCTGCTCTGGTCTCTCAGGTTTTCTGATCCAGTCTTCAGACATGAAATAAGCATAGTTCAACTCTCTATTATTGAACTCAGCTAAAGTATCTTTCATTCCATACTCATGTATTGTTTGAGTTTCTGTAACTGGACTGATATAAGGGAATTTTAAATACACCCAGTAGTCAGTACCATATTGAGGGTCATTGCCCTCAGTATGTGCTGATAAAACATCAGGATGATCAGCTAATTCTTTAAAAGTTCTTGGTTTTCTCATTTTACATACCTCTTAACTTCGTTTTCATAAACCTCTACTAGATCCTCATGTGTTATTGCAGAATAGTGTAAAGGATTAATTATCATAACCAGACCCATCTGGCCTGACTCTGGCAATTTATGGAACCATTCCAGATTTAACAAAGCATTCTCGTTAATAGTTCGATCATGTAATGCTTGAGTCTCTGGAGAAAGTTTAGCTTCAACAGTTCCAGATGTAGCAAAGTTTCGTTTAGTCATAAATGTGTTTGGTGTACTACACTATATAGTATAGAGTCTATTGTACTACATTGTCAACCCCCAAAATAAAAAAGATAATAAGTTAAGAACCTATCATCTTAATTACTTTCAGGTGTATTTGTACCTGATGACTTTTAAAAAGTGCTACTTCTTAACTGTCTCAGACAAGTCTCTCAATAAGACTGTAGCTGCTGGACTGCCAGTTATTGAATGGTCTTTATTGCCCAGGCCATTAACAAAATTAAGAAATTTTCTCAGGTCATCAATGGCAACAAAGTCCTCTGGTCTAGCAAGTACGATCCAGTTATATTTAGTGGTGAAATTATTGGAATATTCTTCCATATCGAACTCAACTAAATAAGGCTGTATCCAGATATTTAGAAAACTAACTTCCCATTCAATGAAAGTCAGCTCATTATCAGTGGATCTATGAGGTATAGGCATACCGAACATAGATAATAGCTCTGTTGTTGTAGCATATATAGAACCCTTATAGCTCAATTCATTTCTATGAAATGGAACTGGATTCAATAGTGAACATGTTTCTGAAGTTTCAGACATTTTTGTAATGGGGGTGATTAACCCCCTTATTGTAGTACAGGATATATTAAACTGTCAAGGCTAGACATTGTTCAAGTGATCGGTTGATCCTCTGGCTGTTCGATCCATTAGGATTTATAAGGTTATTGAATCTAATCCTTGAGGCATTAATTGAATCAGGTGAATTAGTTCGACCCTCTGTATGACACTGATGATGAGTTATTGCCTGATGAATCGCATACGCTGTATTGCCTAGTTTATCAGCCTCTTTTTTATACTGATTCTGAACTGATTGCCATTCTCTATCTAGATCAGTGAAAGTTTTCTCTCTGACAGTTCCATCTTTCTCAGTGATTGTACCTTTCAGTTTATCCTGATAAGCATACTGGAATACATCTATGAGATTCTGTCTAGTTACATCTGTTCGATCCATAGCTCTGAGCTGTTGCACTGTAGTGGTAAAATCAGACGCTGCCCAGTCAATATGGTTCGGTAGTGCCCTAACTAGCCTATCAATAGAGGATGTATGCTTAATTATGATATTCTTTCCATCCCTACGTACTGATTGCATTTGATTGAAACACGCCAATCGAAGATCATAGAAGCTACACATGAAAGAGGTAGATTGTGAGAAAGAGTTGATAAATGCAACTCTACGTTTAACTGGATCATCCTTTCTGATCTCTGTTTCAGTTCCATTAATTGCATATTGGATAATACAATCAGCACCACCATTTTGTAGGGTGATTGATTCTAAGGTTAAAATTCCTTTATTTACGTATTTTTCTCCAATTTCTTTTATTCTAGAATTATTCAAAGGTGTCCATCCTTTTTTACCTATTCCAAGTAATTCACTGGTTCTAGAATTAATAATTCCCTTATATCCTTTGCAGATAGACTGGGCTCTGGGGTCACATCCATCAGCACTATAAGTAGTTTTTATTCCTAACTCATTATTTTCGTCTATCCCTTTATTATGGAATATTTCAACAGCTAAGGGATCGAAGTTCAACCCAAACTTTTCAAAGTTTTGTTCATGTGAAAGTGTAGGATCTACTAGACCACTATGAGGCATCCTAGTTTCATTAGATTGTGCCTGATAGCCGAAGCTTAACGGTTCCATATTAGAGTCTGGGTTAAGTTGATTGATTCTCTGATTGAGAACTGATAAATCGAATGATTGCATTTGTAAGGTGAAATATGCGTACATTAAATACAATACACGTGTAGCACAGTAATGTCAACACTATATACGCTTGAAAGTTATATCTCTAATAATACGATCCAATAATAACTCAGTTCTAAAATTAAAATTATCGCTAGTATTAGGGTTAGATATTTGTTTCTGTAGAATACAAAGTAAAAAGAATATATCAGAGCCTCTTATGGTCACTGACTTTGCACTGAATAATGAATGATTTCTTAATCCCATGATACGATCCAATAAATTATTTGTATCTTTAAATTATCTCTAATATAATGAATGTCAAATTCTCAGAATTATCAGTGAGAATTAATTTACTGTTGAATGTGAGAATATATGTGCTACAGTATAAGGGTTACATTAAACACCGATTATGGACACACCCAAAAAATTATTCAAGGTTGTCACTCATAATATTATGATTGAGACCTATGAAGTTGAGGCCAGCACAATGGCTGAGGCTAAACTAGCCTGTTTTGATTGCTGGACTGCTGAAGACAATTACCCTACTAATGTTGAAAGGGTTGAACAGTATTTTGATGGTAAATCAGTTGAAAAGTCTAATTTATTTGCTATTGAATGTTCGATAGATAATGATAATTTATTATCTACATCTAGTATAGGATTTTGGAGAGAGCCAACGATCCAAGAATTAGATAGTGAGGAAATATGCTAATGGATAAATACGATATTTATACAGCATTAGAAAATATGGATAGGTTTGGGGGTGGGTTTGAACAGGCATTAGCTTGTTGCTATTCACAGGCCGATCCATCTAATAAACAAATTCTTTTAAATGCTTTTAATTCTTTATTTGTTAAATTTATTGATTTTAATAATGGATAAGAAAAAAGCTATCAACTTTATTCTTGACATTTTTAGAGAAAATGAAAAGAACCCACCAGAGAAATTTCTATGCCGTAAGGATATAGTAGATATTTTGCATGTAGATTTCAAAATTCCAGAGAGTACTGGGTACAGATACCACTCTGAGGCTGAGAAGGAATACATGTGGGAACTTGAAAAAAGTAACGATCCAAAGAAGAAAATAGATCGTAAACAGGTGATACTGGATAACCTGTGGGATATAGTCCAAGGCTATTCCACTAAATTAGGCAAGCCTACAACAACTGCTGAAGATAATCAAAATTATACAGATGCAGCTAAAAATTACTCAAATCACTTAAAACTCTATAAAAAAGTATGATTATGTCTGACTCATTTATGCACTACCATCAATCTGCACTGGACAGTCAGGTTGAAGAAAACGAAATTAACTGGTTATTTAACGATCCAGATAATACAAAAGATACTGTTGAAGATGAAGAAAACTTTCCTATGGAGAATGACAATGAGTAAATACTTTAAATTAACAGTCACTTCTATGACTTCTCATCATCTTTATATAAATGCACCAGATGGTGTTGATGAAGATAAAATACGTGAACATTGGAGAGACTTTGATGGTGGAGATTTTTCTACCGATGAAGATGGAGATTGGGAATTTTCTGATCTTTATGAGGTTGAAGCTGATGATATGGATATGTTTCAGGTAGATTGGGAGGATGAAATAGATGGATGATTACGTTCCAATAAATAGATATTCTAAATGTAAACGCTATTCGGGTGCAGAGATTCTGTGCCCTAAGTGTAATAAGACATCAACTATTTATCACTTATCGTGGTCTGAGTTGGGGTGTGTACACTGTAATGCTTTTATAAATAAATACGATTGGAAGATTAAAAAAGGTAAGCACTCTAAACAGTAAGCAGTTCCAACTGTTTCTGATATAACTCATTGCGTCTTAAAAATTCCGTCTCAGCTCCTATGAGTTCGAGGCGGTTTAACATTTTTATTTGTGGTTTACCAGATCGTCTAGCAATAATTACAGCTCCATATTTAGGTTCGATATTTGTGAGGGATTTTAGGCCGAGGCTGTACGCTCCAAGCTGGCAGCAGAATTGTTCTACCATTTGGTCTGATCTAGCTTCCTTTGCTGTTTTCCAGTCGACTATGAATGGGCCTTCGCCATCTATATCCAGTAGTGCGTCTGCTGTACCAGCAAATCCGAAGCCCTCTTTATATACCGAGAACTCTATTGCATGAATGGCGGTTACACGTTCCAGGATGAAAGACCGTAAGCCTCTGGCGTAGCCACTGGCTGACCATGCAACCTTCGGGGCAGATTGAGCTGCTTTCGATAAACTCCATTGCGTGACTTTTTTGGGGCAGCGTTCGAGTCCATCTGATCCAGTACGCCAGATATTCCGTTTATTAGCACTTTGCCTAGCAAACTTTGAAGCGAGTTTAAGGATGTACTCTGCGTGTGAATGGGATAAACGGCCTCGTTCACAGGCAATGTCTCGTTCCATTTCTGAGTTAGGTCTCTTAATCCAGCTTTCAAGTGCATCTTTAGATTGTTGTGGTGCGGTTTCCTTAAGTATGTGGGTTACGCTGGAATATACGTTGTTCTTCTCGTCTCTATATACTCTGTACGGTCCACTGTTGTCTTGTATGAGGGTCCATTTTCTGAGAGATGCTAAGGCGTTTTGTTTGTCTAGCGTTCCCATAAGTGGATAATAAATACACGTTCCCATTATTAAAATACCATAAAAAAGAAAGGGGTCAACATATGTGACCCCATATTTAGTGTTTTATTCAGATTCTTTGAATGGATCACCACCATCAACTAATCTTTCTAGCTTGAAAGTTTTCTTTGCTTCTTTCCAAGCTTCATCAATACTAGGTGTCATACCTTTCTTTCTGTTTAGAGGTGTAAGGTTGTACTCAGTATTTGTTCCTGTACCTTTGCGAGAAAGGTTAAAATCAATATCTAGAAAAGCATCTTCATAATCTTCTAGTTGACTGATTGCGTCAAACTGACCTGTAATGGTTTTCTGTGTCCAGGCTAGTACCTGTACTCTTTCCATTTCATGGTTGTAGACAGCAACACATTGCTCTAACTTTACTGGCTCTGGTGCAGTACCGTCTCTATTTAAAGGTCTTACATACTTTTCACCTAGTTTATGGTCTATATCCTCTGGGCTAGGATCATTAGCAAACCTGAATGGTTTTTTAGCTTTTATGTTGCCGTCTTCATGGCCCCATAGTAAAAAACATTCAAAAGGTGCTTCTTGTAATAGACTAAAACGAACTTTGTCGCCATCATCTAAGTTGTGTGGATTTAGGTAGCCGTCACGAGAACTTCCAGAATTGGAAGCGTCTTCACTGGCTCTTTTTGATACGAAAGGCATAATTGCGTAGTGACTTAAAAGTCTAGTTGCTCCTTTAGTGTAGCACAATGACAAATGAATGGCAATAAGGTACAATAAGAAAACCCCCAAGATCAGTAAACCTTGAGGGTCGTAAAATAAAACATTTCCAGAAGTATTCTAGCACATGAGTAAAAAAAGTTTCATTCCCCAGATCCCTGATAGCTGGGTAACTTGTCCTATATATGCGGAAGGTGTAGTACTTCCTAAAAAATCTGATAAAAGTCCAGATAGAAAATCTGATGGTAAGGTTCCATACGGTAAAGCGTGGAAGGAGAAGTTATCTGCTAGTGACTCTGGATTAATGATTGAGAACGAGCCAGATAAATATAAAGCTATTGGTGTGTTTACTGGACAACGCTCAGATGGCCTTGTAATTTTTGATGTCGATAAAAATTTAGGTGCAATAAGTAAGAAGTGGGGTAAAGATTTAAAGAAAGCTCCTAAAGTTACTTCACTTAAGAAAAATGCTGCAAAGTTTCTTTTCAAAATACCAGAAGATAAATGGAGTGAAGTTACATCCATTAGTCATACTGGTGCTGGGCATGAGGGATGGGAAGTTCTGTGGGGTGGGCAAGGAGTAATAGCTGGAGAATATTATAAAGAAAACGTAGGAAAGGGTAAATATAAATTAGAAGGTAATTTAGCAGAAGTACCAGATGCCCCAGACTGGTTGGTGTCTAGGATGATGGCTCAATACAAAAAGAATAACTCTGCTGTAGAGATAAAATATGTAGATAATAGATGGTCTAAACGATCCACTGAAGAGAAAGTTGCTATTATCACTGGTTGCTTAAGTGTTATTGGATATACAGGTCCAAATAGTGAGCATTACTGGTGGGAAATAGGGGCAATGATAAACAATGAGTTGCCCACAGAAGAAGGTTTACGTTTATGGAGTGAATGGTCTAAGAAAGATCCCGATTATGAACATTGCTGGGATGGTGGTGAAGATCCCTGTGTTGCTAGGTGGTATGCAACGTGGAGAAATGATGGGGCTAGATATAACATGTCTCACCTCATTGATTTAGCTGATGACTACGATCCAGAGAGAAAAAGATTTAAGCATACTGGGTTAGATAAGGTTATTGATGAAGTTCAGGCTATACCTCTTAAGTACAAAGAGGATATACCAGATGGTGCAGATATTATTAAACGGTATTACGAGATAGACGCTAATCCTGAGAATGAAGATCCTGCAATGCACGATCAGGCTGTTCATAAATTAGCGATGGAGTGCAAGAGGTCTAACGCTGCCATAATTGAACAGATTATTGATAAACATGAGATGTATAAAAGGACTAGAGGGCAAAAACCTCTCAGTCCTGATGAGCTAGATGATACGCCTTTTGAATATCTAATTCCAGGATTGCTTCCTAAACCTTGGACACTGTTAGTTCATGCAGATGGTGGTACAGGAAAAACTGCGATGTGCCAGACACTTGCAAAACATATTGGTAAAGGTAAAGATTTTAATGTTTATGGAAGTATGGTTCCTATTTCAGAAGGTAAGGTTCTTTGGTTGAATGGAGACCAGAATGAACGCATATTACGTAGACAGATGAAATTAATTGGTTGTGATAAGAATGTAAAAGTTGTGACTGAATGGGATATGCAGTGGTATGCAAGGTTTAAGAGGATGCAGAATAAGTATGCTTACGACCTCATTGTTATAGATAGTTTAGATGGATGTAATGACAGTAACCCTTATGAAGAAAATAGAAGAGAGTATGCTCTACCTATTAAGAAGTTGGTAAGAAGAAATGGTCAGGATTTTCCTGCCTGTTCAATAGTTATCATTCACCACAACACTAAAGAAGGTAAATTCAGGGGTACATCTGCAATTAAAAATGCTGTAGATGAAACTTGGAATATGCGTAAGTTATCTCCTAATGATGCTGCTGAAATGGGAGTTACTCAAAACACAAGATTAGTAACTATAGAAAAGTCTAGAGAAGATAGAGAAGGTTTAAAAATGATGTTTACTCTGTTGCCTGATTACACATATACAATTAATCCTACGCCTGAACGAACCAATGAAAGGGTTCTTGATTCTCCTAACCAACATACGATTGATATTTTAAAACTTATGCGTAAAGAAGATAAAGAATGGTGTGTAAAAGATTTAGTTGAAGATGATTTTGTGGGTGGTATGCACAAGAAACGTGCCATAATATATAGTCTTAATAAACTATCAGATCAGAAGTTAATATTTGAGTGTGATCCCCCTGCTAATAATAAAACAGGTGGTCGCCCAGCTAAGTACTACAGAGCCACAGGAAAGACTAAAAAAGAACAGTTTTCCTTAGTACCCCGTAATAGTGTGTATAAAGAAGATAACCCTGATACTGGAACGGATTTGAATAACAATGAAGATTGTAAAAAGGATGAAATTGTAAAAAGTCCTGATAAAAGTAAAAATACTTTATACAAAGAGAACCTTTCTACAAAACCCATTGTTAATGAAACCCTTTCTGTTGGAACGGATGGACCTTTATACACGGACCCCCGTGGGTATATAGAGGATTGTGAAAAATTCTGGGGAATAGATGAAGTTAAAAAGGTAAGTAATAAAGAAATTACGGAAATAATGATGGATGATGTAGAGGGAAAAAATAAACTTATAGACTTGTAGCTATTACTGTATTAGAGTAGAAGAAATAGAGTAAACTATGTTAGACAAAAACAACGAAAACAAGAAAAATATGGAACTATTGGCTCGTTCCAAGGCTATATCAGATCAAGTTATAGCTAACCTTATTAATGAGCACGACAGAGACAAAAAGATACTTAACTATAAAATTGAACAGACTAATATTGTTTTTACTGAAAAATATGAAGAGTTAGAAGCTGTACAGACTTCTATGTCTAAAGAGTTACAGAAATTAAGTAACAATAAAGGTAAATTAACAGCAAGACAGCTTTGTATAATAACTGGTCAACCTACTGATTTAGAAACTACAAAACCTTTAGGTATTAAGTTATCTGCCTTAAGTCGTGAGCTGGGATACATAATAGATAAGACACTTGAAGGTAACTATAATGTAGGACTTTACTCGCCTTATGTATGTAAGGAGTATTTAGAAAGATATAATTTAATTGTACCGCCACAACTTCAATACATAAAAAGGTAATTATGCACACCAGAAATGTAAGCCTCACTATCCAGAAACTATATGCTCCGAAAGACAGTCCAATAGCTACGGTTAGATACACTGAATATGATGAATTTGATAAAGTGCATTGTGTGACTCAGGTTGATTACTTTTCTATATTTGAAATGAATAATCAAATAATGACAGCTATAAATTGTGGTGTTGATGTTGATGTTAGAACTGTGATTAATACAGATTTGTTAGAAAGAAGAGTTAAAAGATGGACATAATTTACTGCTGTGCTACACTATTAATGCAGTTTATTTGGTCCTTCCATGACCTCACAAGAATACACCGTATATTACGGTATTAAAGAACTTTACAGACTTCATACAGCACACAGCATTGCGTTTGATTCTGAAACCTTACAACTACAACCAGAGAAAGGTAAATTACGTCTGCTTCAACTAGGCAGCTTTTCTTCACGATCCATAGTTGTAATAGATTGTTTTGATTTAACGGACAAAGATTGGGATTATCTTGTTCGTTTCTTTAGCAGTATGAAAAGACACTGGCTTGCACACAACGCAGTGTTTGATCTTGCCTGGTTACAGGAGCATGGTATTTATCCTAACGGTCTTGTTCGTTGCAGCATGATAGCTAGTAGGTTACTTACTAACGGTATTCCTCAAATTAAACACGGTTTAGCTGATGTTGCTTTGCGTCATTTAAATAGAGAAGTATCTAAAGAACAGCAAAGATCAGATTGGAGTTTAGAAAATCTAACTAAAGAACAACTTGAATATGCTGCTACTGATATTGAAATACTGTTAGAACTTGATGGCACGTTAGAGTACAAAATTGCTTCGGCTAGATTGGGTAAAGCATTTACTTTAGAATGTAATGCACTTCCATCAATGGCTCAGATGTGGCGTACTGGCTTGCCTTGGAATAGAACAGCTTTAAAACAATGCCTTATAGATTATGAAGATGATGCAAAGGCTATGGGTGACGATTTTATTAGGGAGTTAGATAACGCTTTACCCGAAGATAAAAAATTACCACGGGATGAAGAGGGAGAAATTAATTTACGTGCGAAAGACCAAGGTTCTATTCGTTTAGGAACTAAAAAATATAAAGGATTTAATATAAAAAGTTCTAAACAATTATTAGAAAAGTTAGAAATACTATTGGGTTACTCACCTACAGATAGTAAAGGTAAAAAGTCTGTATCGAGAGAAGCTTTGCGTAAATGTGCTGCTGATTCTGAAACAATCCAAACACTTATGAATTGGAAGAAAACAGAAAAACGTAGACAGATGTTAAGCAGTATTCAGGAAAAAATGGCTGAAGATGGTTTTGTTAGAGCTTCTTATATGCAACTTGGAGCAGATACAGGAAGAATGTCCAGTATTAAACCCAATAATCAACAGATTCCCAGAGATGCTGAGTTTAGGCAATGCGTTGAAGCCCCCGAAGGTTGGTTAATTGTTGACGCTGACTTTTCACAGATGGAATTAAGGTTAGCTGCTGCACTTGCTAATGACAAAAACATGATAAGAGCATTTAAAGATGGTGCAGATTTACATGATTACACAGCCGAGCAGATGGGATGTGATAGACAGATAGCTAAATCAGCAAACTTTGGTTTACTTTATGGAGCTGGTTCTGAAGGTCTACGTAATTATGCAGGTAGCAGTGGCGTATTGATGTCGCTCGCTGAAGCAGGTAAAGTTCGTGACAACTGGTTAAATGCCTATAGCGGTATTCGAGATTGGCAGAGTAAGAATTATATTGAGGCAAAAGAGAGTAAGGATGATGACTGGGCTGAGACTAGAGTTCCTGTTTCTGGTATGCGTAGATTTCTAAAAGGTGATCTTAACAGAATTACTGTCAGATGTAACACGCCCATTCAAGGTGCAGGTGCAGCTATTCTTAAATGTGCTTTAGGTAAGTTATGGAGAAAAGTAAAAGATGCTGGTGAAGATACTGTAAAGATTGCAGCAGCCGTACATGACGAGATACTTCTTTTGGTTCGAGAAGAACACGCAGAAGAATGGGCTAAAACACTAAAAGATATTATGGAGTTATCAGAATCTATATGGTTAGGTGAGATACCTGCATTGGCTGAAGTACAAACAGGTAAAACATGGAGAGAAGTTCACTAATTTTCGTGTAATTAACTGCTTATTTCGGGTTTTGTGCTAGAGTAGTACAAGACAGGTTATTTCATGGCTATCGTTCACGGCAACAAAACTTACTTCCAAGTATTAGTCGATCCAAATAGAGCTTCTTTAGCTCAAGACTTAGCAGACAAAGAGGGTATTAAAGCTACAGCTTGGGTCAGAAACCTGATCTATACAGAGCTGGAGAAGGCATACCCTAAGTCTGTTTATGACATGGCTAAAGCTGAAGATGTAGTTGTATGGCAAAAATCTGTACGTAAAAGAATAGAAGGTAGAAAGGCTAACAAATGAGTGTACAACCAGAACCTAAAGCCAAACAGGATAAATATAAGCTAGATAAACTTAAGCAATGGAAGTGCGAAGAAGCTATGAAAAACTTTTTAGATCATATTTTTAGAGGATCAGATCATCTTATAAATATAAAAAAAGATTACACAGCATACGTTACGTATGAAGGTAACTATGAATTAGGCACAAAACAAAAGCTAGAAATGACTAAATATAATTTTAAAATACGTAAAATACATAATATGCTTCTTAGAGACTTTTCCTACAAAGATGTTCAAGAAGCTATTTCAAAAGAAATAATTATTTAGGGTACTTTTTTGTTACTTTTCTATATGTCCAGTGCATTTGCAGTTGTTCGATCCACCAGATAATTCTGTGTACTCCTGTATGTTTTCGTGTAGGTGTTTTTATAGCAGATAATCTTGACTCTAATTCTATTACACGCATCATTGCAGTAGATAGCACAGCTTCAGCCCTTGCATGATTTTTCATTAAATCCATGCAGAAAGCTTTTATTTGTTCTATATCTTCGCAAGCCCAAACTTCTCTGCATCTCATTTCCACTGCCAATTCTGTTTCGGGGGGCAGCTTTTTATGAATCATCTTCATAAACCCATCGTCTTTCATCGTGGTAA
>Ga0181415_1000436_pt1 | contig 11809 bp, 23 predicted proteins | sample 38SPOviralmetaG_FD_130140 | JGI IMG/M metagenome (GOLD analysis project Ga0181415, IMG submission 130140) | Marine viral communities from the oligotrophic San Pedro Time Series (SPOT) site, San Pedro Channel, CA, USA - 38 SPOT_SRF_2012-12-11 | ecosystem: Environmental > Aquatic > Marine > Strait...
ACACCCCCGAGACAGGAGGGCATGTCTGCCAATTTCATCACCCTACATTATTAATTATACTTTACCAAATTTATCATGCATCGCACCACCATAAAAGTTAGAACGACGCATTAATTTTTCTTCAGCTAATCTTTTAGCCCGTTCTTTCTTTTTCTGTTCGCCTTCACGTTTATATTCAATTTGCTCTTGAATTTTATCTTCATCGTAATATTTCATTATACGATTCATACGATGACGCACATCACCTATCTCCTCTATTATCTGAGGTGTTAAATCTTTAGATGATTTATTAAGCTGCTGAGTAATGACCGTTGCTAATTCTAATAACTCTTCAACTAACTTCTGATGATCTTTTAAACAATTTCCTACATCCATAACTTACGCTTGTCCACTTAATATTGCATAACCCCATAATGCGGTTACAAGTAATGTTATTGTTCCTACTAGGAATAATATTCCTGTTAACGCTTCTTTATCCGTTTCATGCATGTTTTTCAAAATTTTCATAACTTTTTGGTTTTCTTAATAATTATCTACTATATAAAAATAAGAAATACTTTGCAAAGTACCAAATCTTTAACCAACTATTTTAACCAATTTATTAAAATATTTACAGAAATTAAAATATTTGTTATAATAGCTTGTAATACAATCATTGTCCGAAACCAAGCCACTCTATCAGCTTCGGCATTTGTATTACCGACTTTCTCACCTAATGCTCTTGCCCAAAGTTTCCACATATCATTTTTTTGATTTATTAGGATTCCATCCTTTAACACGCATTAATGCATAATCCCATAACTCATTTGCGGTTTTGTGATTATGCTTAGATTGAGATTTCATTTTCGCGAGTTGCTTATCAAATTGCTTACGAAGGCCTTTACTTTCAACTTCTTTATAAATTTCCATAATGCCGTCTTCTAAACTCATAACATGTCCTTTATTTACGCACTCGATATAAACTTGAGCCAAACCCGGTACGGCCTTTTGTATCATATCGTCGCATTTCTTTTATCGCACTTGTATCTTTTATGACTTCAACTTCCGAGTAAGTTGTTTTACCTGTTATAACTGGCCTCGCATACCATTGGGAAGTATTTGAGCAGTTAACACATGTTTTTGTATTTGGTAATATTTGTAATCTACCTTCTGGTATTGTAGAATTGCATTTTATACAGTCCATAACTTATTTTTTTATGTTACCTTTTATGAAATCTTTCTGTTTTTTAATGGCTTGATCAAGCTCTGCTTTATTCGTAGTCTTCTTTCTGGTACCTATGCTCCTTGTAGACTTTACGGCAGTTTTTTCTGAAATAAAATCTTGAATAAACCATACAGATTTCTTATCCATATGAGCTTTCCATCTAAGATTGGGGATAATGACACCGGTGTCAATGTTACGAGCTTTATACGTTGTCTTATCAACTACTTCGATAACCTCGCAAATGTAGTTCGAGCCAATAAAATTGACCCGAACCAGATTTCCTATTTTTAATTTTTTACGCATTCTTTAATACATATGTTTCAACTTTAGCACATATCTTCTCAAATTCTTGAATCGCATGATTAGGCGAAACGGTTTGAGCCTTTACTAATGATCCATTACTTGAAATGGAAACTAAACTACCTGATAACTCTACTTGCATTGCTCCGAATGACTTTTTCATACCTTTATGGTTTAATTAATAATATTAAAGATAAGAAAAATATTTCACTCTACCAAATCTTTTATCAGAAAATTTTACAATTTATTTTTATCAGTTAACTTCTTAAGAGTCTTAAAGAAACTATCTTCAATCTTACTAAAAGCTTTGGCAGCAGTTATACCAGCCTCTCTTTGTAACAACTTTTTAATTTTATACGTTAATGCAAAGATTTCATTCTCTAACTTAACAAGGTCATGATTTCTACTTTCCTCTAACTTAGCTTCACTAACTGATTCGCCTAATCCACTAAATCCCATTTTCTTAAGAGCTTGTACAATTGCATAGACGGCATCCTGATCTTTATAACCATACTTTCGAGCCATAGTTTTCACAAGTCTCTTAACTGCTGATATTACCTGCGGATTCAATGATTCAGATAAATTAGATTCCTTGACTTCCTTTATCGGCATTATATCGACTATCTCTAATCCAACTCGCACAACTTGTTTCAGCATACGTTTAATTTCTGCTTTACTAGTACCGGCTGGAAATTGCGCGGTATATGTTTTATCAAATGCGTTATCGCGATAAACAACGTTATAGCCTTTACCTGAAGCTGCTTCCAATTGTACGGCTTCAGTAGCCTCCGGCTTATTCCGTGTTGTTTGTTCGCGAAGAATATTAACGAACTCTTCATTAATAATTTTTTGTATATGAGATTTCTTCATCTATAAACCTTTCATTTCTTTTAAATAAATATGCAGGTGGCGGAGGAAGATCGGCGGTATAAGGTGATAGAGTGCGGTCCAAAAAAAGATTGAGTGTGGCCTAAAAAAGTTATTAAAAAATTAGGACGTTAGCAAATTATTCCTTATCTTTAATTATATTAATTAATTAGAGATAGAGATGCTTAAAGAAGAATTAAAAATTAACCAATTGGTAAAGTTGAAGCCGGAACACCGTACACCAAGATGTGAGAAAGGTGGAGAATGGGAAGTATACCGAGTGGTTAAGATTCATCGAATGAATGTGATAGCCGTTAATTTGGGTACACGTATAGATAACAAATTACGAATAGAAAATTTAATACCAGCATAATATGGAACACTTATTTGGAGATCCAGTAGGAGAGATAGAATCGATTATAGATGATATGAAGCGTGGAACAAGCGAACAAGTATACATAGACGGCGTTGGTTGGTGCCGAGAGGTTACCGTTAATCGTTACAATAAATACGGTGTAAATGAGCCTTATTGCATATATGAACCAGTAGAAGATTAAAAGGTTATACGCACAACAAGTACGCCAGCAATGGAACCTATCACATCCGCAGCTATATCGCCGTATTCCGGATTGCCATGTTCTATGTCATACAGTTCTTTTGCTACACCAATGGCTATTCCGGTTCCTAGGCCTACCGCTATAGCAGTTCTCCGATTACCAGTTCTCTTATATACCGTAGCAGTGGTAATGGAGGATATCACATAGCATGCGCCCATATGCAATTGTTTGTCTGAGGATTCAAAGAATGCTGGGATCGAGGATTGGGCACGCATGCTAACCGACAATACCAATAATACCACGCATAACATCTTTTTCATCATCCTTCGTCCTTTATTATATATATCATGATCTCTTTCAGTGCTTACAGCAAATTCCCCGATATAATGGAAGGTTATGCGCTGCTCGGGGATAGGCGTGTTATAGGGTGCTATATAGCATGGACTTCAGTCCATTCCTGCAAACCAGGGGTCTATAGGAGAAAAATCTTTGTTCACGATAAAAATGAGTAATCCACCCCCTAAAACCCCGGTATTTGGCGGTATGTTAAGGAAAACCGGTATATCCCCGTATATATGGTGGTTTTGGGGTGCTTTTGGTGGTTTAGGGGGGTTATTGCGCGGTATGGTTGCTGTATGCGGCTATATGGGTGGTTATGGTGTATTATGGTTATATATGCCCTGCTCTGGTATATTATGGTTTGTAATGGTGCTCTCTTATATATAAGGTTCGCTCTCTATATATATGCTCCCAACCATCTGCATGTTCTACTTAGCGCTTCCGTACACATTGTTTGATCGAATAGTGCGAAAGGATAGGAACCACCCTATCCTCTCTGAGATATGAATACCGGATTGCTAGCAGCCGGCTCTGCGTATAGTAAAGCTATATGATACGTCTATCATTCGGTTGGCCGACCGTTCTTCGCGGTTCTTGCAAGTCCGAGGCACTACTTAACCTGTTACCAGGCGAGGGTTCGGTCCACAACCTTTTAGCTTGTTTTAATAATAATCGTAATAATGATCTAGGACGCAATCGCGCTGCGCCTTAGTAAGCGCATTCCAACCTTTATCAAATAAACGATACGATATTTTTAATAATTGAGTATTCATATTCATATTATGCTGATTATTGATTATCCTTTGCAAGAAAGCCTTCCATTTGCGGTTTTCCATACAATGCTGGATGTCCTTCATATGCTGCTTGCTCTTCTGGTGATGCCATCATATATGCGGCTCTCTGCTTAAAGAATGCGGTGAACACTTCCGTGCTATAATAACGATCCATCTTCTCGGTCTTACTAGAATCAATTGCAGTTAACCGGTTCGCAATCACGTTATACCATTGATTGAAATGGCCTACCATATAATATGCACGGCTCTCATCACACCATTCTGCTTCTACCTTAACCTTACCTGGTACTACGGCATCTAATAAGGTTTGCACTTTCTTCACTTCTTGCATTACTTGGTCTTGGTTTTTCATATCTCTAACTTCTAATAATTAATAATACTTAAATATAAGAAGAATATTTCACGCTACCAAAGGATTCACAAGCTTTTTTACAACTTTTTTTCAGAGCGAGGTTATACGGAAAATACTTTGCCTTTCGGGATATATTTATATACACTCTCACGCTATCCTCCTATACGCTAGACCCGACCCTAGGATCGAACAAACCATATGCGTTACTCTGGAACTATATTATAGGATCCACCTCATAAGCGGTTCGTATACAAGGGCGGTATAGGATGAATGCTTGTATACTCGGTTACTTGGATCTAGGAGTACACGTTCTCTTTCATCGGTTTGCTAGGGTGTTTGAGCGAAGCGATACTAGTATAGCTATTCCAGCTTAAGCAGGATATTGGTAACCATACCTCTGATAGTATCTATATCTGCTTTGGTTGCTGCATCCATACTACGCATTGAATCCATATATGCGCGATCCTCCGCAGTAGGTGTCCATTGCACTGGGGTAGGTGGTATAGCCTCTGCTGCTTCACTGCTCTTTCCTATGCCTATTAACGCTATAAGGCTTACCACTATCCCTATCAATGCTATCATTGCTATTCGTGCTGATGCATCCAATTGTTGCTTCTTCTTCATATTGCTACTCTTTTATATTATCGTTCTTCATATTCTTATTCTTATTCTTTCCGTCCACCTTAACCCGTATCCATCTCTTCGAGTCCTCCTTCGGAGTAGGCTCCGCCGTTAATATGCGAGTCACTTCACCTACGGGTATATACCATCGACCTGCGATCACACGCTTGGTCTGCGAAGCCCATATCTGATACATGGCATCCGTGGGTGCTGCGGTAACGGCTGGTGCCATGCGTTGTGCATGCATCTCCCGCATTGTCTGCATATCTGCCGGGGTTGGTTGCACCGGTGCGGTGTTACCTGTTCTTAATGCACTTTCTCTTTCTTTACTCATCTTCATATAACTGTTTTAATTAATAGTCTCTTCATGCGAGCGTAGCGAGCTCAAACCGGTGGCCACACTATAACCGCCTCACTCTTTCTCGGACCTCACTCTCCATAACCGTCTCACGTAACTTATATGAAACCCTGTAATCAATAAGGCCTGGATAGCTTCAAACCAAAATATACCTCCTGGTAATGCCAATAATATGTACCATGTTATTGACACATCCCCGAACCGGCCATATCGCTTATCCTTATACATGATGTATGTGGATGAGGTAAAGAATATGATTGCCAGTATATGATGTATCATATAATAGTCTATGTAATTAAATAAAGCAACACCTACCAATGCATAGGCCGGTATGCTCCATTTGATATCTCGGTGTAACCACATTCCTAATGCGACTGCTGATGTGGCTAACGCGTACCATTCTTGGCCTAATGAATAGTAGCTACTGTAACTAGGTAACACTCCATATATGGATGGCAATGTTATAACATATACTATAGCATATATACATGCTATGAACCGAAGCCTTAATTGGCTTTTACTAGCCGTTGTAATTTTTTTCATGCTCAATCTTCTACACCTAGTTCTTCATGATCCATATCATAATTATCAAATTGATCTTGCATATAATCTTCATGTGTTCCGGCGTAGTTTATAAACCGCATATGGTTCTTTGTGCTGTAATGGTCTGGTTGATGGTCCTTTAATCTTATGTATTGATCATATGATAATTGCACTTGCACTACACGCAGATCATCGCCTGGCTCTCTCAATCAGTATTGAATAACTTCTCCTTTGTTTAAGAGTTCTAAATTTGATTCTGTTACCCATAACATTACTTTCATTACTGTACCTTATATTTTAGTTTAACGATTTCTCCAGAGGTGATATGCTGATATAACATGGCTTCATGTTTAGTGTTATTCAGGAACTTTCGCCATCCGGATTGTTCCCATAAATATATACTAACCATTTTCTGTATTATATTTTCTGAAATAAGTATTTTCCAAGACTTACCATAATAACTAACCGTTATATAATGATGTTCTTCACCAGCAATTGATTTAATTGTTTTATGTTCTTGTATTATCATAACCTATTTTATTATGAATTGTAATTGTTTCTTCTCACTAACATAACCATCCGCAAAATAAGCTTTAGCTGATACGGTGACAGTATCGCCTTTCATATTCTGTACTGGTGCAAACATTGTATTAATTTCTCCGGTCATTGTACTATAACTTGCACCATTCACTGTCGGTACTTCGGCTCCTCTGAACCAGGTAACGTAACTAGTATCGTTATTCATATATAAATATCCGGGGTCATTTAATATATCACCTCGGTGTACTATATATCCTAACGTATCTCCTAACATCCAGTAATGAGAACTTGACCATTCAATCTTAGCCAATTCATATTCATTTGTCACTGCAGATACTTCTCCAGATATCCGGTGTAATGTCTGCCAATCATATCCTAATGGTAAATGATAATAACCATTATCATCTACAGGTAACCGAGCATCTAATTCAAACTCATGACCGATCGGGGCTTCAATTTGCTCTTTAGAGCATGAGGCTAATATGATACAACTTACTAACAACAACTTTTTCATATCTTCAAGCTTTAATTAATATACTTAAATTTAAGAAAAATATTTCATATTACCAAATAATTTATTGGTTATCTTTGTTGTTTTTATAGCTAATGTATTCTAACAATACCCATATGGCTAACGACAATGGTACTAACATTGCAAATAAAAGTGTTGTGTCCATAACTTTTTTATTTTATATTACTAATTTGGATGAATTCTTTATCAACTTTATGACGCTTATGTTGGCCGGCGATGCCTTTCATGATCGTATACTTGGTACGTATCTCTCCTATACGCTTAAGTACTTCGGTCTGATCTTTACATGTATATGATATCACATTGTGAATTTTTTGTTTCACTTCATCTACCCATTTCCCAGAAGCATTCTTAATTTTTTTACCGGTTCTTACCTCTGCCCGAGGTACATCTGTTACATGTACTGTAAGTCTATACATACTCTTTATCTTTATTTTAATTATTACTCTTTATTATACTTCTAAAAATTTACTATTCATTGTCTTAGCCACTTCTGTAATCTTTGAAGTATCAATGAATTGAGCTTCCTTGCCATACATCTTCTGGAAGTTTTCTTTATCTCTACCCCATGATCGGCCATCGGCAATAAAATATGATATTACTTTAATGCCTTCTCTAACCATTTTCTTCACTTGCGCTCTTGTATGCGTATAAGCTCCTTCTCCATAGTAACCATCAAAGTATGGACAACCATCACTCATGTTAACAAAATATGCATCTTTGCCGCGGCTACTATCTACAATTTCTTTCATAACAGCATCGAAACATAATCCTTCCGGAGTACTTCCTGATACACATAGCATTGGAAAACATGTTTTAATATGAGCCATTCCATGCTTTCTACTATCATATGCAATTAGCATGACTGCCGTACCATACCCACTTGTATTACCAAATGATGAGCCGGCTCTTAAGCTAATCACGCAATCCATATTCTCAATCATATCACATGCTTTCGCAATTGCAACAGCGGTTGTCATGGCATTTCGGAAATTTCTTCCGGACATAGATCCGCTGTTGTCAATTGATATATGAATGATACCTGGATTATAAGCAAATGATTCTATCTTTTCAAATATAGCTTCTGCACCATAACCTGCATTAGCAATCATGCGTTTATCAATCTTACCAGATCGAAGACGGTTAAACTTTGTATTGCGCTCTTCTGATCTAACTTTAAGCTTTTTACCTAACATGATACCTTTACGTATACCATCCTTTACAGGCATATCATTGTTATACCAGGAGTTCCACATACCACTTTCAACTGTTTCTATTAATCTTTTAGTAAGATTTTTGATAACAGTTACATTAGCTGTTTTACGATAATATGTGCCTGCATATCTTTCTTGCTCATATTCAACCGACTTTATCTCAACACCACTTTCTTCCATGGATTGGATTTGGTCTAACATCTTTCTACTTACACCAGTTTTCTTAATTTCGCCTTTCTGAAACTTCTTCTGTTTTTCAATTGCCTTTTCTAACTGGTCCTTAAGTCGGTCACTTAACAGATCCAAGTCTTGAGGCATTTCATTGTTACCTTCTTGGTCACCGGTACCTTTCATCGCCTCATCACCTTCTGCTTTAGATCCATCATCGGATGGCATATTACCAGAGTCGTCAAATTTATCACCTTCACCGGCTTGGCCAGAAACGTTAGATGTTTCTTCTTCCGCAGGTTGTTCGCCGCCTTTAGGTTTATTAACAACTGGATTTTTCATGGCCGGAATATACTGCTCACAACAATTAAATACATCCCAAGCTAATTCTAAGGCATCAAGAGTACTTTTAAGACGACCAATATTTGCAAGGTCAATCATCTTCCATATGGTTGCCATATTCATTACATCTAATCTACGATTAGGATTAGTTAGATTAACGATACGGAACATATATGAATCCCACTCATATGAAGTATATTCATCAGACTTCAAACCTTTATCAATAACTTTAGCATTGAAATACTTATCATACAATGATGCATAATAACCTTGATAGCCTGGAGCATTTTTATATACCCAAGCATCGATTCTACGATCCTCGATCACATTCAAAAGATCTTTTAATATTGGTTTAACATAATCACTTGCTTCCCAGCGGCTTTCAATTGTCTCATGCTTCTCAGCTAATGCCTCCATTACCTGGTCATGTCGTTGAATCCAATTATCTAAATCGGCTAACACGCTAAAATCAGTTAACTTAACATGCGATCCTTCATGTAATGCTAACCCTACGGCTGGATCGAAATCTTTATCTTTTAATGAAGCTGAAATAGTAACTACTTCGCCATCTGTATAACTATCACCTGATTTGGTATAACGGACTGGTATGTCCTCACCTGTAACAATTCTTACAAAGTTACCAATTGCTCTACGGTAACCGGCTAACTTTACAGGATCTTTACCTTTTCGCTTTTCAGAAGACTCACCCGTCAGGATGTCTATCTGATCTTCGTAAAAATCATCTCCTAACCAAAAACTCGAATTTTTATGCTCCATATCTAACTTTTTAATTATACTTAAAAATAAGTAAAATATATCACGCTACCAAATCTTTTGGTAACTTTTTTTAGAAAAGTTTTAAGATAATATACTATTTAAAGGTGGTACTTTTTTATATTGGTCTTTATACTCTTTCAATAAATGGTATTCTAATCCCTTGGCATATGATGTACCACATTCATATCCTAATATCTTCTGAGTAACAACAGGCATTGGTAATACATATACCCAAATATCTTCCTGCTCCTTTATAAATTTTCTAATACGATCATTAGTTGTATTTGATATACATCTATACGCTTTATAAAATCTAGATGTTAAATTTTGAGTTTCGCCTATCTTTAATAACTTTCCAGCCCTATCCGTTAAGATGTAAACAGCTGGTTGGTTATCGGATTTGATAGGAGTACTAGGATATAATATATCAATGCCTTGAGTATATTTATCTGATGCAGTCATTACTGCATATAACTTGAAACCTTTAGTGACAAAATAATTTTTACTGTCCATATAAATTAAATTAGTAAGAGGACTTATGCTATGCCGCCTCTTACATTCCTACCAAAGAATATTATAATATATCTGTATTATCTTCTATCTCAACGCCTTCTGTATTGAATTGGTCTTCTGATGCAGTACTACCAACAAACTTTTGTACTACTTGCTTCATAAAGGTTCTCTCAGAATCGACACCACCATCCTCATCAAAGAATGGATAGATGCAAACTTCGGCCGATTCAGATAATGTAAATCCATCTTCTAAGAGGCCGGCCAATTCTACACTAATACGCGTACTAATTGCATTAGATAATCTAGGAGCATCATTTTTAACTTCCTTACGAGTCATTGAAGCAATTTCAGCAATAGCTTCTACTTGCTCCTGCGTTACACCTGGATGTAGATCTTTAAGTAATGCTGCCTCTTGGTCTTTATCCAATGTATCCATTTCAACAATAATAAAACGATCAACTAATGCTCTATCCATTGCTCTAGTTGCTGTATATTCATTACCAATATTGGCTGTGGCAACAAACGTTACACCTTCGGCTACATCAATTGTCGGTGCATTTTCATGCTCATCCAATCTCAAATATCTTTGACCTTGATCTAATACAGTCATCAATATATTCCAAGCCTCTGGATGTGCTCTCGATATCTCATCTAATAATATAATGGCATCCTTAGTCTGGATCGCTTTAACGAATAACGATTCGCTAAAGGTTGTACCTTCATCTTTCTTAAAATGCGTATTACCAATCAATGTACCTCTCGGATCTTGAGTAGCACCTAAATTGAAATAGAAATGCGGACGATCCAAAGCCTCTACCAATTTCTTGGCGGCCATTGTCTTACCACAACCGGCGGCTCCAGTCATCATAATGTTCTTGCCACGCATGGCTGATCGTACCAAATACTTCCATTTAAGGTCCGGCATCACCAATGTCTTAGGACGAAGGTTGATAGATTCATTATGGATGAAATTTAATACTGGATCGGCATCTATCATCTCAGAGGCCTTTACTTCTGGTTCGGATGCGGTAAAATTTGCATCTGAAAATTCACTTAACGGTTTTCTCATACATCGGCCGGATTCATTATCATACTTAAGACATTGATCATTAGCCAATGCTAAATCTATCATGTCCTCTCTAACATAAATATCTGTTCTCACAGCATTTAATTGATCACGTAATTCTGTAAATCCGTTAGAATTTTTAACTGGTTTAAGGTAAACAAATCTATTCTCCATCTTTGGTATTTAAATTAATAACTTTTTATCTACTATAAAAATAAGTAAAATTTGGCACGCTACCAAATCTTTTTACAGCTTTTTTTAACTATTTGGAATCCATTCCAATTCATCTTCTACCTCTGCATTGAAATCTGCATCTTCTACATCCCAATACGGTGTTAGATGAGGATCTGGCTGATATCCAATTAATCCTAATGCTTGAGTTTTAACATAACCTTTATGGTGTAAATAATACATAGTTTCATGTAATTGGAATCCAGCCATATATTCCAAATTCTTTAAGGCGTCATCGATAATATCTTGTATACTAAATCCTTGTCCATATCTGCAGCCAGCCATCTCATTAGCCATATCACGGAGGCTATCTTCTTGATACGGTTCAGATGCATATGTTTTTGTAAATGCGTTTTTGATTTGATCTTTAAGATGCTTTTCGGTACGTCTATTATGAGCATACATTTCCTTTGACCAAGGCTTAGTAATCTCAATTCCGTACTTAAATGTTTTGGCCTTTTTAGTTCTCTTAGCTTTTTGCATATCTCTAT
>Ga0181415_1000438_pt1 | contig 11787 bp, 9 predicted proteins | sample 38SPOviralmetaG_FD_130140 | JGI IMG/M metagenome (GOLD analysis project Ga0181415, IMG submission 130140) | Marine viral communities from the oligotrophic San Pedro Time Series (SPOT) site, San Pedro Channel, CA, USA - 38 SPOT_SRF_2012-12-11 | ecosystem: Environmental > Aquatic > Marine > Strait...
GGTGTTGGTGATGAAGTTACTTTTATTGATGCCAAAGGAACCTTTGGCTCTAACAATCTTACCGTCGGTCGAAACAGTTCTAATATCAATGGCTCTGCTTCTGATTTAACAGTATCAACAAACGGAGCTGCTTTTACATTAGTTTTCTTAAACGCGACTCGCGGTTGGGCATACAAAGATAAAATTTAAGGAGGGTAAATGGCTCTCATTACCTTAGACTTTTTACCTGGGATAGACAAACAGGACACCACGAAAGGTGCCGAACGTCGATTTGTGGATTCTAATAATGTCCGCTTCCGTTATGGTCTACCAGAAAAAGTTGGAGGTTGGTCTTCTCTTCTACCAGACAAAATTGTCGGTGTTGTCCGAGCACAACATCCTTTCACAGATTTAGATGGCAATCGATATGTGGCCCTTGGTACAGATAAGTTTCTCTTATTGTACTTTGAAGGCCAGCTTTTTGATATAACACCAATAAAAAGTTCTCTGACATCATCGACAATGGCAACCGTTAATACTTCTACAACGGTAACAATTACAACAACATCTGCTCACGGAGCGTCGACCGGGGATATTGTACAATTAGATGCAGTGACTCTACCGAGTGGCACTGGACTTAGTGCTTCTAACTTTGAAGATAAAAAATTTGAAATAACATCTGTACCGTCAACGACGACTTTCACCATTACTTCTTCTGCAGCTGCAACCGCTACAATATCAACAGGTGGTTCAATGACTTGTAAAATGTATGAAGTTGTTGGTCCTCAAGAACAAACATATGGTTATGGTTGGGGTGTGGGCAACTGGGGTGGTACTGTTGACTCTGCTACAACCACAACAGTGAACGAAGCACTCGATGCAACCGAAACAACCATTACGTTAACTAGTGCTGCAGCTTTTCCTACTGCGGGTACGATTCAAGTAGATTCAGAATTAATTACTTATACTGGTAAATCAACAAATGATTTAACAGGTTGTACGAGAGGAGCTCTAGGCACGACTGCAGCGACTCATGATAACGGAGCAACTGCCACTGATGCCTCTGACTATAATGGTTGGGGTGTTGCAGTAGGTGCTTCTTTTGTTTCTTTGGAACCAGGACTCTGGTCTATAGATAACTTTGGTGAAGTTTTAGTAGCTACAATTGCAAACGGCAAAACCTTTACATGGAACGGTGGTGCTTCTGATGCAACATCAAATAGAGCTTCAACAAGTACATCTGGTTTTTCTACTTCTAATAATCCTACCGCAACAAGAGTTAGTTTGATATCACCTACCACAAGACATTTAATTCACTTTGGTACAGAAACAACTATAGGTACAGCAACAACACAAGACGATATGTTTATTCGTTTTTCTGATCAAGAGGATATTAATACTTTTATACCTTCTGCTATTAATGCAGCAGGTACACAACGATTGCAAGACGGAACTAAAATAGTTGGTTCTTTGAAAGCAAAAGAAACAATTTTGATATGGACCGACACTGCTTTGTATACCATGAAGTTTATTGGTGCACCTTTTACATTTGGTTTTGAACAAGTGGGTACCAACTGTGGTTTGATTGGTAAGAATGCAGCTGTCGAAATAGATGGTGTTGCGTATTGGATGAGCAACAATGGTTTTTTCTTATTCGATGGTACAGTTAAGTCACTGCCTTGTTCTGTTGAAGACTTTGTATATGATGATATTGACTTAACCAAAGGACAACAAATCACTGCGGGTGTAAACAATTTGTTTACAGAAATTGTTTGGTGGTACCCTGCATCTGGTCAAAGTTTTAATAATAGATTAGTAGCATACAATTATCTCGAATCTTTAGGATCACAAGTTCCTGGTGGTATTTGGTACACAAGCACCGAAGGCCGTACATCATGGATGGACTCTTCTATTTATCCTAAACCTTATGCAACTTCTTTTGCTTCTAGTGAAACAGGTACGTTTCCAGTCATTCAAGGAGATACAGGGTTAGGAGCAACAACGTATTTCGAACATGAAACAGGTGTTAATCAAGTTAATATTGACGGATCGAGCACCGCGATTAATGCTTTTGTACAGTCTTATGATTTTGATTTAGAAGGACAAGGCACAGAAGGAGAACAGTTTTTAGCTGTTCGACGATTTATTCCTGATTTTAAAGTTTTAGAGGGAACAGCCAAAGTAACGTTGGCCGTAAAAAGTTTTCCTTCTCAAGAAGAATCAACAACAGGTTTAAGTCCGTTTTCAATTACATCATCAACCACTAAAAAAGATACTCGAGCTCGTGGTCGATATGTCAATATCAAAATTGAAAACGATGACGTTGATCAAAACTGGCGATTTGGTACATTTAGTTTAGATGTGCAACCAGACGGGGGTAGATAATGGCAAAAATAAATGTTAAAATACCAGAACCGAAAGAAGATTACGATGTATCAAACCAAAAACAAATAAACAGAGCGATTGGTATTATTATTGAACAATTAAACTCTACTTATTTAGACGAACTAAAACAAGAAGCAGAACGTTATACATGGTTTAAATCTTCAGGAAGTACAAGTTAATGGCTAATATTTATAAAAACGCACAGTTTGATTTAACAAGCACTGATGTCACTGATGTTTATACTGTACCATCAAACTCTCGAGCAATTATACAAAATATTCATGTTGCAAATGTAGGATCTTCAAATACAGAAATAAAAGCTTTTCTTTATGATAACTCAGCTACAACAGCTTTTCAGTTTGCAGAGCACACTGTAAATTCTGGTAATTCTCAAAGTATATCTGATGGATCAATTGTATTAGAAGAAAATGACAAGTTACAATTACAATCAGGTGGTGCTAATATATTTGAAGGCACTTGTGCAATATTAGAAATAAATAGAGATTAAGGAGGTAGTATGTCTTTTTTAGAACCTGGTGGAAAAGTATCGGTTGTTAAAGATGGTAAAACCGTTGAAGAGATTGATGTCGAAACAGAAGTTACTCTTATAAATACTAAAACTAGTAAAGAGTATAATTCAGATAAAGAAGCTGAAGATGATGTAAACGATGTCAACACAGATACAAAACAAGAAGATTTAAGTAGAACTGTCAAGATTAGAATAGCTAAAATGCCAGATATTTTAAGCGACTCAAGTTCTTGACACTATGTCAGATATCGGTAAATTATACGATATTACCGTAGCTTATGGACTTTATAAGTTGTTTCCTCGCTACAAAGATCACACGTTCGAGGACGTGCTTCAACATATAGCCCCATCTGTTAGTCTGAATCAGTATAAGATTCACTATAGAAATGAGCTACCTTATGCCTTTACAAACTGGGCATTTTTAAATGAGGATGCAGAAAAACGATTTATGACAACCGCCGAATTAAACTCTGAAGATTACAACAGTGGAGACATTCCCTGGCACATTGATACAATTTGCGTTGATGATGTGAAATCTGTTATGAAATGGACAAAACAATACTTTACTAATTTACTTGGATGTAATAAACCTGTAAAATGGTTGAGAATAACTGATGATGAGGTTATCACAAGAGTTGTAACAAGATACACAAAGGAACATTATGGGATCAATAAGTAAAGCAGTTAGAAGAATTATACCAAAAGAAATACAACCTATTTTACCTATCGCGGCTTCTATGTTTGGTGGTCCTCTTGTTGGAAAATTTTTAGGTGGCGCTCTTGGAACAGGTATCATGAGCACTTTAGGAGGTAAAGCCTTAGCTTCTGGTTTAACATCAGCTGGTGTTGATTTATTAACTAAAGGTAAAGTTGATCCAAGAACCGCAGCCGTATCCGCTTTAATGGGAGGCGGTGGACAATATTTTAAAAACGTTGGACAAAGTGGACAGTTTTTAGGAATGGAACTGGGTGACAAAGCAAAAAGTGCTTTTGCTGATGCCGGTACACTGTTAGCTCCAACAGAAATAAGCGGAGATGGAAAATTTAAACTAACAGAAGGAATTGGTGAAGATGAAGTTTTAAGTAGCCTTGGAAAAAGTGCAAGCACTGCTGCAACAGCAGGTGGAACAATATCCGCGTACGACGCAGCAGAAGAAGCACAAAGAAAATACGAAGAAGAGATGGCCGGTCGAGAAGCTGATTCCGCTGCGGACAGACAATCAAGAATAGATTATATTTCAAGATACATGGGTATGGCAGGATTTAGTCAATCTGAAATTGACGATGCATTATCTCGTTATGGATATAAGACCGGGGGCCGCGTTGGTTTTTCCAGTGGCGGTAGTGGAACATTAGGTGATTCCATGCAAGACATGAAAATTCTTATAATGAAAAATCAAATTATAGACGCCGGTGGCGGTGGTTTTGGTGGAAAAGATTTAGATGATAAAACAGACGATGAAATTATAGAAATATACGAAGGTTTATTTGGTCAGGGCAAAGCAAACGGCGGACGTATTGGTTACAGAATTGGTGGTGGTCCTGTTAAATCATTTATCGCCAAATTATTAGGCTCCGAGCCTAGCGAAGAAGTTTTAAACAAAATGTTTGAAGAACGTAGAAAAGAAATACTTAGTGGTATGTTTGATGCCGAAGCGGGAACTGGTGCTTATAGTATGGAACAAATGCAAAAAGCAGATGAGATGGCTACAAAACAAGCTATGCAAGAATTAGAAGAGTTTAAAGAGCGTATTGGTATGGAATTAGATAATCCACCCGAAGGTTCTGTGAGTGATGATATGATTGATCAGATTATGAATGCTAGAGAAAAAAGCAATCGTACTCCTGCTGAAAGGGCTAGAGAGGATATATTACAATATGACTCTCCCGTTCCAATGAATATAGGTGATACTCTCTTGGATAAATTTATGTTGGAAGATTTTCAAGATACAATAAAAAAACAAAAAGAAGAACAAAAAGAAGAAGGTAGTAGATTTGCAGACGGTGGACGTATTAAATATGCAGGGGGTGGTTATACTCCCATAGATTATTATGATGAATTAAACTATAAAGATTATCTTGAAAAATTAGAAGAAGGCTTAGTTCCTATAGACACAACTACAGGAGCACCTATGAGTTATGAAGACTACGAGCAAGACAGGGCTGAGGGTATGATGGCAAAAGGCGGACGTGTAAATTTTGCAGAAGGTGGTATCATGAACTTAAAAACAGGTGGTATGCCAGCTGAAATGGATTTAAGACCAGGAGGTTTTGTACCGATTGGTGTCAAAGAAAAAGCCGACGACGTCCCTGCAAGATTATCAAAGAACGAATTTGTTATGACCGCTGATGCAGTGAGAGCTGCCGGTGGAGGAAGTGTTAACAAAGGGGCAAAAAGAATGTATGATTTAATGCACAAATTGGAGGCTAGAGTCTAATGCCAGACGAAACCATTACCACGACGAAACCCGCGCCGTTTATAGAGGCGGCGGGAACAACACTGACAGAAAGACTGATGCCTTTACTGAGCCCTGCTAACGCTATGGATACAGCTTCTTATGCTCCAACCGTTGCCTCGCAAGACCCTTTACAACAACAAGCGTATCAACAAGCTGCAACAGGTTTAGCAACCTATCAACCTTTCTTAGCTCAGGCCGGTGCCGAGGCCACAGGAGCACAACAATTTGTAGGACCACAAGCGTATCAAGAATTTATGTCTCCTTATCAGCAAGAAGTCATTGATACTTCTCTTGCTGCATTACAAAGAGAACGAGATGTTGCCAGACAACAAATAGGAACACAAGCAGTACAACTCGGTGCTTTTGGTGGTGGTCGTCAAGCCGTTCAAGAAGGTGTCTTTGATGCGGAAACTGCTATGGGTAAAGCTCAGTTAGAAGGACAACTTCGAGCTCAAGCTTTTCAAAACGCACAGCAACAAGCTGCTCAAGCTTTTGGTCAACAGCAAGCCTTGTCAACACAACAACAAGGATTAGCACAATTAGCTCCACAACTAGCGCAACAAGAAATTTCCGGACTACAACAAGTAGGACAACAACAACAATTACAATCACAGGCTATTTTAGATGCTCAAGCTCAGGCCGCAAGAGAAGCCGCGTTTGAAGAACAACAACGATTAGGTTTTGTCGGTCAACAGTTAACAGGATTAATCGGTGGATATCCCGCACAACAAACATATCAAACAACAACACAGCAACCACCTAGCCCTTTACAAAATATTTTAGGTATTGGAGGAGGTATCGCTAGTATCATAGGAGCGATGAACACATAATGAGTAGAACTTTAAGAAGACCAATGTTTAGAGGTGGCGGCAAGATCGAGAGCCGCGGAACGGGGATTACATCTGGACTAGACGATAGACCGGGGTACGCGGAAGCTGGTTCAGTAGACTTGAATCAAGTAAAATCAGGATCAGAAGAATTACTTCAACTACAAAAAGAAATGGGACTATTTGATAGACCAGAAGTAAACACAACTTTTGGTTTAACAAGACCAGAGCTTCTTAATTTAGCGCAAAGATCTTTTGAGTTTGCTGCCAAAGGTGGTGATGAAACTTTTGGACAAAAACTAGCCGGATCTGCTTCAGATGCCCTTGGTGACATATCAGCAAGTATGCAAGCTAGAAAAGAAAAATTGAGAGAGCTTGACAGAGAAGAAAGAGCAATAAAAGCTGCAAATGTTGGAACTGTTTACGATCAAATGGGACAAGAAGTTCTTGCAAAAATAAAAGCTGAAGCAGCTGGAAAAGATAAATCATATGCTTTGGATTCAAAAATTGAAAACATTAAAAAATACAAAAATGAAATATTTGATATTGATAATCAAGTATTAGAAATAACAAAAAAATATGGTGAAGGTGTTGAAGAAACAAATTATTCAGAAGAAGATCAAAAAAAACTACTTGAGTTAAGACAACAGGCCGACATAGTAGATGATATTTTAAAAAATATTTTAAAAATGGACCCTGTTACACAAGCAGTATTAGATACTGATAAATTTGATGATATATTTGACTTATACTCTGAAAAAGTAGAAGCCACAATACCAGTTGACAACCCACAACACTACGCCGCAGTTATAGAGCTTATTAAAAAAGACCTTGGTATTTCTTTTAAAGATGGTGGAAGAGTAAAAAAACAATTAGGTGGTACTGTACAAGAAGCAACGCCAGAACCTAAAGATACCAACTCCTCTAGTAATCCAAATTTAGATTATTCATTAACTTATGAACAATTAAGATCTAGATTACCACAAGAAATAACAAATGATATTGTAGTATTACTTTCATCTAGTATGGAAGCACTAACTGATTTTGCTGAGATTCAATCACAAGAAGATGTTAATAAATTTAACAGAATGTATAATGTAAACTTAGTCCTTCCTTCGGAGGCTTAAAATGAGTTTGTTACCAGGTTTAAGTGGTTCCTCTGGAATTAACTTAGACGAGATAGAAAAAAATTATCAAAAAACACAACAAGAAAAGGCCGACAAAAAAGATACTTTTTTTCCACGTATAGGGGATCAATTTAAATTAAATAAGAAAGAAACAGAAGAAGTAATAAAAGACAGTGTAACAGAAGAAGATCCAAAAAGAACTTGGACTTGGAGAGACTTTTACAATTCTTTTAGTCTTATACCGGGATTAACACTTCCTCGAATATTAGAGCAAAAACTTGAAGAAGACGGAAAATTAAACGAACAAGACGCTGATGAACTTTTTGGAAGTCTTTATAATATTGTTGATGACGCTGACAAGGGGCTTAAAAGTGGCTTAACTACTTTTGGTTTTAGTGTTGCTGATCTTATTTTAGGAGGGACTAATATCGTTGCTGAAAACTCCTTACAAAAAAAATTACAAGACGTCTATTACAACATGGATGTTGATGAACCAGAAACAGCAGTTGGAGAAGTAACCAGACTTTTAAGTGAATATGGAGTTGGTGGAAGTCTTATATTCAAAGCGGTAAATAGATTTAGAAAGCTACCTCGTGTTAAAAAACTTTTAAGTAAAATTCCATTAGGAACAGGAAAAGTTTCAACAATTGCAAAAAGAACTGCAGGTTTTGCTTCTCTTGGAGCAGCAACTGATTTTCTTGTAAGTGGTCCAGATGCGATTATGCCTTTTCAAGAATCAAAATTAATAGACACAACTGACTTATCAGGCAGAGAATTGGCAGCAGCTAATTTTAAAAACAGATTACTATATGGTTTTGAAGGTGGTTTAATAGGTGGAGCTATACCTTTAGCTGGTAAAGCAGTCCCTCTTCTTTTTAAATATGGTTTATATAAACCCACAGCAAAAGTTGCAAAAGTAGCTACTTCAACTTTCGATTTCGCAGTTGTTAACCCAGCTTCTTATTTGTTGTCAAAAGATCCTGGAATTGTAAAAGGAATATCTAAAATAATTAAAAAAGGTGGTACTCTTACAGGAAACGCTATTGTAAGACCTTTAGCTAATTTAGGTGTGGAAGGTAGAGGGGTGTTTGAGGCATTACCTAAGTTTAAAGATTGGAGATTATTTACAGTTCAACAAGGTGGAGTGCAGGGAAGGTTAAAACTTATAGATAATCTTTTATCAAAATTTAGATCTACAGGAAAAAAAACATTTGGAGAAAAATTATTAGATAGGGAGGCAACAGGTTTTATTAAAAAAACAAATGCAAAAATAGAAAAGTATATTAAAGAAATTGAAGTAAGAGCATATGACATGGTCAAAGGATATAAAAAACTTTATGATAGTAAAACTGTTTCAGATACTGAACTAGAATATATTAATGAAATGGTAATGCGTTATTTAAAAGGTGAGAATCAAGCGTTACCAAAAGAAATAGCATATTTTGCTAGATTATTAAAAAAAGAACTTGATCAAATAAAAAAAACATACGCTGATGTATTACCTGAAGGTAAATTAGGTGAACTTAAAAATTTTATTTTAAAAGATGCATCTTCTTATTTTATTAAATCTTTTAAGTTGTTTAATAATCCTGCTTATAAGGTCAGTAAAGAAGATAAAAGAGCCCTTAAAAAGTTTTTAATTGATGAAGTTATAGACAAAGGAACTAAAAACGACATTTTAAAACAAGCAGGCCCTTTTGGTTATGAAAAAGAATTAGGTAAATTTGCAGACGCACAAATACAAAAAATAATACAAACAGGGAAAGCAAATGACAAAGACCCTTTAGCTAGAATGCAATACATAGCCAAAGAAATTTTAAAAAAAGGAGAACCTGGTAACCCTATTCAAAATATAATTAAAACAGGAGAAGAGTTACCGGCAGTAGTGAGAAAAGTTTTAGGAGAAGAAGTAAAAACAGTTGTAAGAGGAGGCAAAGAAGTTGCTGTGGAAATAGAACCTTTTAGAAATACCGTTTTGTCAACTGTTACAGATATGATAACGGCTGTGGCTAACAATAATAAATATAAACAATTTGTAAAAGTAGGAGTAGACGAAGGATTTTTATTTAAAACTGAAGCGGCGGCCAGCGGAAGAGTTGTTAGTAAAATAGGAAAAGGAGATTTTAGTGGTTTAAAAACTGATATACCTGACGAATTAGCAGAAAAATACGCCACTCTTGAAGTCAAAAAAGCTATTCACGGAGTATCTTCTGGATTTTTAGACAGCATGTTAAAAAGTTCTTTTTTCCAAGCTCTTTTAGGTGTTAAGGTTGCTTCTCAGTTTGGTAAAACAGTTTTATCTCCGGCCACTCAACTTAGAAATGTAACTTCTGCAGGTTTGTTTGCCTTTAACGCTGGACACTTTGGTGGAAAAGCATCTGTTGATAGTGCTATAAGAATGGTAATGGATGATATTTTTGGAGCAGGGAAATTTACTCCAGAAAAACAAAAAGAATTAATAGACGTTATAACTAAAAAAATAGAATTAGGTGTATTAGATGAGAATATTATAACTACAGAATTAGCATCTGTTTTAAAAGATATACAATCTAAAAAATTAACTGGAGTTAATGGAATAATAAATCGTTTATCCAACAATGTAATAATTAAAAATGCAACAAAAGTATATGCAGGGGGTGATCATTTATGGAGGTTTTATGGGCATGAGTTTGTAAAATCAGAACTGTCTGGTTTATTTAAAAATGTTGACGAAGTAGCAAAATATATAGAAGATATTTATGGTGCTAAGTTTATTAGAAAAAATCCTTTTACAGGAGCAGATAAAAATTTAGCTGATGCAATTGAAGAAGCAGCCGCATTAGAAATTAAAGCAGTTTATCCAACATACAGTGAAGTTCCTGAATTTGTAAAAGCTTTTAGAAAAATTCCTTTCTTTGGTAACTTTGTATCTTTTCCATCAGCAATGATACAGTCTACAGTATCTAATTTAGAAATTGGAATGAAATTAATAAATAGTTCTAATGAAAAAATTAGGCAAAAAGGTTTTAAAAAACTTATATCTTCAATAACTAACTTAGCTGTAGTAGGTCCTACGGTTTCTACAATTGCACAGAAAATGACAGGTATTACATCAGACATGATAGAAAATTTTCAACAAAATTTAGGTCCAGATTATTCAAAACAATCTACATTAATTCCTGTAACCAAAGTTAAAGACGGTGTTTTTAAATACTACAATTTTTCTTACACAAACCCTTATGATGTTGTGCAAGCTCCAGTAAAACAACTTTTTAGGTTGATAAGGGAGGGTAAAAATACTCCAAGAGAAGTTCGAGATTCTATACTTTATACAATTTTTAATCCTTTTGACAAATCATCACCTTTTAATGATGTGCTTACATCATATTTAGGTGAGTCTATTTACACTGAAAAAGCTTTAGATATCATTCCAGCGGGATATGGCGGAAGAGGTGGTAAAACAAAAACAGGAGTTTCAATATGGAGTGAATCAGATGATGCAAGGACAGCTTCAGGGAAAGCTTTTATGCATTTTTTTAAAGGTTTAAACCCTGGTTTAATGGTTTCTATAAATAGAATTGGACAAGGTTTTTTAGGGTCAACAAGAAAAGATCCTGTTGATGAATTAGTAAACTTATTTACAGGTGTTAGATTTTCAGAAGCAAACTTAAACCAATCTTTACAATATGTTGTTTATGACTTTAGAAGAATTAGCAGTGATGTTTATGTTAGTGAAGATTTTTTTACAACAGAAAATTTTAAAATTAGAGGGCCTGAAGAAATGGTAAAAGATTTTGTACAATTTCAAGAAGAAGCTTTTAGGGCTCAGTATCAAATATACAAGGCAATTGAAACTGCAAAGCAATTTGGACTTTCAGATAGAGATATTAAAAAGATTTTCAAAAAAAGAGATATTTCTAGTAGCAAAATTAGAAAACTATTAAAGGGTGAATTTAATCCGGTTCCTGTTCCTGATTCATCACTTAAAGGAAAAATAGATAAATTAAAAGCATACGAAAAACAATCAGGAGAAACAGTGTTTACTCCTGAAAGAACTAAAAGTTTTTATAGTCCAAATCGTGAACTTAGAGACGTTGTTAGAAGTTTTAAAAAGTTAAAATTTCCTACTTTTGAAGCAGAAAAACCACCTGCTGAGAAATCAACCTCTGGTATAGAATTTTTAAATTTAATTAAAGGTATTGTTCCAGAAGCAGGAGCTCAAGAAACAGGAGCTCAAGAAATAAAAACGCCACCATTACCAAAAACACCTGATCCAGGTGTTGCTGCAACAACAAAAGTTTCTAACTTAAACCCACAAACAACACAACTGAAAGGACAAAAAATATTTGGACCTAACGATTCAATATTTGGAGGATAAAAATGAAACTATCACAACACTTTAGTTACCAAGAATTTATTAAATCACAAACAGCACTACGAAAAGGAATCAATAATGAGCCAGACGATACTCAGTTGTATAATATGAAAATGATTTGTTTAAA
>Ga0181415_1000440_pt1 | contig 11761 bp, 32 predicted proteins | sample 38SPOviralmetaG_FD_130140 | JGI IMG/M metagenome (GOLD analysis project Ga0181415, IMG submission 130140) | Marine viral communities from the oligotrophic San Pedro Time Series (SPOT) site, San Pedro Channel, CA, USA - 38 SPOT_SRF_2012-12-11 | ecosystem: Environmental > Aquatic > Marine > Strait...
CTCCACATGTGATAATCAAATACACCATTTGACTTATTGTTTGGATGAATAAGTTTATTAGTTTCCTTACGCTTTTTGGTAGACCAAGTCCAACCTTCTGTCACACCTTCACTAAACCAATAAACAACTATTAACAAACAAAAGAGGATTTGTATTACAATACCATCCACCATGCTGCTCCTACTTCTACAATTATATCAGCTGCTGTATTCCAAGCCCACTTCTTTCTCGTACCATAGGTTTCTTCCATTCCTTCGATGTATACTTCAAAGATTTCCCAAGCAACTCCTATGATTAAAACCCATAGAACTGCCCACAAATCTGAAGCACCTAACCATTGGGCGACTTTGGCTATAAACAAACCAGCTGCCAAATGATAAGATGTCCAACCATCTAACTGTCCGCTTGAAACTTGCCAACTATATAATTTGGTTAACGGATTATTCATTATTTACTTCCAAAGGCTTTAGAGAAAAAACCTTTTTTCTTCTTTTTTCCTTTAGCGCCTTTCTTTTTCTTTTTCTTCTTTTTCTTCTTTATCTCATCAGCACAACTCATCTCACAAGCTTCAGCACACATTGGTGCTTGAGCATTAGCAGATGGAACTGCTCCAAAAAAGATAAATAAAGAAAGTATTCCTGTTAATATAGATTTCATTTTTAACTCCTATTTTGAAACATTATTACAATTATAAATATCAGTTTGATAAAAAATGTTAGTTTAAATCAGGCACAAATTCGTAATCTGAATCACATACCATAAATTTTAGAATCCACTTTTTATCCTTTCCTTCATCCCATTCTTCATAGCCAGATAGTAGACAAGTATCGGTAGATAATCTTTGAACAACTTCATCCATTTGCTTTTCTGTATTACATATTACATTGATTTCATCGCCGTTAGTTTTAACCATTACCATATTATCTGCTTTGTTGTATACTTTATTAGCCTCCACTTTCTTCTCCATATAAGTTCCAAGTCTTTGGTGGCGCTTTAGGTGCTTCTCTACCATCATCTATTCTTACTTCACCACCTCCAGCATCGACTTCAAACTTTGTTACCTTCTCTCGCATAAATATCTCATTGAGACATTCGGTTAGAGATTCAAATAAATCATCTTCAATAGCCCACCTATCTCCAGGCGGAACTCTTTTTGCATATACAACTTTCATACTAGCTCCTTAACTTCCAAAAATATCTATTACTGATTTGTGGATCTTCATATGTTTGTTTTTCAATCCACATAGAAAGAGTTTCTTCAGCTGATAACACACCTAACTCATAGTCATCTTGATACCTTTCGAGCAACTGCGCCACTATAGGATGTCTAACCACATCTTCTAAATCGAACTGACTGAAACCAACTTTCCTAATGCCAGTAAAGCGTTTTATAGAATCTTCTAATCCATTTTCTTTTCTAATATCAGACTGCATTAAGTCTCCACAAACTATATACTTACTTCCACTACCTATACGGGTTACAAAAGTCTTTATTTGAGCAGGAGTTGCATTCTGTGCTTCATCCAATACCACCACGCTGTCGGTGAGAGTTAACCCTCTCATATAAGCCAATGGTATAACCTGTATAGCTCCAGCTTTCTTCAATACATCTAATCTTTGCTTCCCAATGATCTGTTCCATATTGTAATAAAGAGACATCATGTACGGTGCAGTTTTTTCATCGATGTCTCCAGGCAAATATCCCATTCGCTCACCATCTACTTCTACTAATGGCTTGGTAATCACCATCTTATCGTACTTACCTTTGGCTAGATTTTTAAGAGCGTAATGTGTAGCTAAAAATGTTTTACCACAACCTGCAGGTCCTACAGAAAAGGTTACATCATTACGACTAATGATATTGTAAAAACTTCTCTGATTTGGTGTTCGGAACTCTAACTTACTCCAATCAATTCTTTTGATTTGAGAAAGAGCTTGACGTTTGTTTTCGCAGGGTTGATTTGACTTGACTTGTGTAACCGTTTTGACTTTGGATTTATCCATTTGATATCTCCTGTTTATGGTTAATAACTCAGACTAATTCCTTTTACAATAAATATCGTATATATTAAATTCTATCTATAGCATCGTAACGATTTAGTATGTTTATTAAGTCATCCATTAAGTCTTTGTATTGAGGATATTTTGAAAAAGTATGTAATAAATTATCTACATACTCACCTGGCATAGTATCTAGATTATACTCACCTATTATAACTGCTTGTTGTATAAATGTTTTTATTGCTACTGCTAAATCTTCTGGTGTGTTAGGATTTATTTTCAACCCTTTCATTCTTGTTAAATCCTTTCTAATTTCTTCAGGCGACATTTTTAGATTCCAATATTTTACCCAACTGAATAGCATACCTTCCATCATCTATACCCATACCTTTATATTCAACAACCATTTCAGGTGCTACCTTTCTGTAACCATTTCTAAATTTAATTACATCGTAATGCCTACCTTCTAATCTTCTAGACCAGTATGGTGTGATGTCTCTGTATTCAATTGTTTTTGTTCCATTTAGAATTGCATCAAAATACTTACGATACAAATTGAGATGTAAAACTTTCATTTCCTTAATAATGTAAATAGATACTCAGCTACAATTTTACCAAAGTTCTTATCCGATGGATAGTGCGCTTTACCAATAATTCTAGAGTGAGCTATATCTTCTCCTAATTGTTCAAATGATTCTGAATGTTCGGGATATTTGTTAGCATAGTATTTGCCTGCTAAATAACCTTGTACTGCATGACCACTTGGATAGGATGGAGTTTTCATACTATTCAAATCGACACCATCAAAATCAAAGCCATAGAATTCAGCTATCTGCTTTGGTCTTGGTCTGTTGTACTTATACTTCAGTTCTGTGATGAACTTTCCTGATTCCTTTAAAAGAGATTTTAACTCCTCTTTCATATATGGTAGCCCCAACTCCTCAAAGACTTCTTTAAAGCTTTGTTTTACTTTGTCGTATTTCTCTACATATGTTTTATCTACTTCTAAACATTGCAGATACTTTACTTCATTCAGAGTTGTTTGACTACTATTCTCAGGCGGTAACTGATTCGGTAATGTGTACTCGTCATCAAAGAGTTTGAGTTCCATCATCATTCTTTTTTTCTGTTCACCCTCAGGACCTGAATTATAAGTCATCTTATTGAGCTCTAATAAGTTTTTCAGTTTAATCAATTATAATCTCCTAAACTTATTAATAAATATATGAAACTATATAAAAACAACAATTTATTTTACCATTCTTCTCTTCTACCAAAATCATTCTTTTTTATTCGCTTTATCAAATGTCTTTTATACATCCAAAGCATTATTACATTTTTTATTACATCAACTATGTAGCTCAAGATATTTCGCAACAGCCAACTCCTTATGTTTAGCTTCTATCATAATATCAACTTCATTACCATAAGTATCAATATAGTCGTATACATAATCAGAATGTGCTTGGGGTCTAATTGATTCGTCAAGTTGTTCGGCACTGCGACTTTCGCTATAGTGGACAACTGGCGTAATACCTTCTGGCCAAGTAGAACAAGCCAATTCCAAAGCGGCCTTTTCTGATAAGTCACCTGTACAAAACCTATGATGGTGATAGTCAAACACGATAGGTATGCCAATTCTTTTGTAAATTCCATTATATAACTCCTTTACTGAATACATTGATGCTTTGTCATCATTCTCAACTGTTAGCCTACTCTGAACTGATTCTGGTAATCTCTCAAAGTTCTTACAGAATCTTTCCATAGCTGCTGGTTTGTCTCCATATGCACCACCGATGTGTATGTTAATTTTGTTGTAAGGCGTTCTACTCAATCCTATCATATCAAAGGTATCTGCATGATCGGTTAAGTCACTAATACAATTCTCTACAACATGCGGATGTGGGGATGTCAGTACATTGAAAGGACCTGGATGAGATGTGATTCTAAGATTGTGCGTTTTAGCTTTTATACCAGCTGAATTTAGGTATATTCTAATGTCTCTTATATCTTTTAAGTCATCCCATTTGTATTCAGACTTCCACGGTGCTAAACCCGATGTCATACGAAAGAAGTTGTAACCATTGAGTATGTTCCAATCAATAATCTTATCAAAGTCCATAGCGTTGGCTAGTGTAAGTTCACTAGCATAATCCAAACCTTTACTCTCAAAAGTTCGCTTAATCATACTACGGCCTGTAGTGATTGGTTTCACACCTTTTTCTTTACCACCCCACTTTTGTGGGTATGATAATTGCATATTAATACAAGCGTATCCTATGTTCATTACCAATTCCCCAAATCATCTTTGTACAACCAAAATGTTAAGAACAATATAGCAGCTGCTAATCCTAAACCTAATGTCATTTCAAACTCCTGTTTTATACTTTTAGTTTTGTTTTCTCTTTATCACTAAAATTACTGAAGTATTTAGTGCCTTTTAGTTTTTCGTGTGAATCACTAAAATGTTTTCTACCAGCAACATTAATTAAAAAGTAAGGTGCTTTTTTTCTTGTAGCCTCACCAGCTGCTGTAAAATCTTCATACGGCGACAGACACAAAGCTTTTAAGCCCGTATCCTTAATCGCCTTCTGTAAAAACTTTTGATACTTTGTTCTTTCCACATCCTTCCATTTGATATGTTCAGTATCCATACAAACAAACAAAGCTGAATCCTTTTTAGACTCTGTAAAGCCATTGAACAAATCATAGAAACCTTTTTTATCAGGCTTCCATATTTCTACAAATAGATTATCCTTTTCCAACTCAGCTTTTAAGAATGGGCATACCGGCATATTGGAAAAGGCTTCGTTAGGTTTCTGTAGATACTTAAAGTATTGTTCAGCTTCTAACAATATCTGCCAATCTTTTTTATCAAATAATTCTAATTGCATTTTATTTTATCTGCATCTTTTGTAAATACTTTGGTGTGTTCTTTTGTATGTAATGTTGTATCACAAATGCTTCTGCTACATGAGTGAAGAACCAAAAAAATGTAAGCATCGGTACAAATATTTTAAAATCTAAATGTAAGTAACTAACACCAAACCAAGTTATCCATAACAGACAAACTGTTTTAGTTATAAAAGAAATACCTGTAAATCCTAAACTCACAACACTACCACGAGCTACCACTACATAAACACCCATAACCAAATGAACTAAGTTCAACATTATTGGAAATATAATTCCTAATAAAATATATTCAATCACGGTGCTATTCTATATCCATAATGTTGTTCTACCCAAGTTCTCTCAATATAATTTTTATAGGAGTCAACCCTATATGTGAATTCTGGTGTTTGATCAGGATGCCAATCTATCCAAATTACTTTTTTCTCATTATCCTTTTGACAGTACAACATATTTTTTTTCAACTTAGGTTCTTTACTAAATATATGTGTATTACCTGTAACCTTATCTTTTATTTCAAAAGTTTCTACTTCAGATATTGCAATGTCACTTTCTCTATATAGATTAAAACAATGACCACCAAATATTAATACTAATAATATTAAAAGTTTATATTTCATTTCCAAATCCCAACATTCCAAGGTTGTCTTGGCTTGTATTTTTTTTGTCTTAGTTCCTTTACGAATTTAGCTGATTGTCTAATAATCAACCACTCTTTAAATCTTTGCCACATCTTTACCATTTCCAACCATTCCTTATTTGCATCACTAATATCAAAGTTAAAATTCCTAATAATATTTCAATCATTGAATAACTCCAATTGTTTAGGGTTAGGTTTGCTCCAATACTTAAACCACTTACCATCTTCATCTATCCAATCATCCCAACTATACTCAGCCATCTGTATCTGTATAGCTTTCAACATATCTAATGTTAGGTGATCATCTGATTCTAATGTAAGTGGTAATTTACTATGTCTTATCTTTTTCATTTTTCTTATCTAAGTTTCTTGGGTTTCCGTTTGAGAATAAACTCAATACTGTTGGTGGTAAAAACTTATCAGCATAATTTCTAACTATTATAAGTTCATAAAACAATATCGCAGGCACCATAATTATTATGGCTATTATTATTGCTAATACTTCATTACTCATTTCTAAATTTATCATAGGTTAACTCTTTGGCATATTGTGTTTCATACTCTTTAACATATCCATATAATACATCTCTTTTGCAACTTCTAAAATCTCATCAAACTCTTCAACTGTTAAGTTTTGTTTCAAACCTTCAAAAGATTGTATGTTAAAATGTTCCATTATTAAATCTACTATTACTGAATCTACTTCATGCTTTAATTTTTTCATAATTAATCTTGTGATATCATTAGATAAATCATAATTACTAATAACGATACAATCATAAAAGCTAAAAAACCAATCATTCCCACCCCCAAAATTTTGTAGAAGCACCTGTGTAAGGTATTCTGATTATGTGATACATCCTACCATCTATTTGAAATAATCCAGCAGTTTTATCAGGATTTGATATTTCAAATGCTATTCTCTTATAGATAATCTGTAATGTTTCTTCTCTTTGAGGTTCTGGCATATCTGTAATACTTTGTGGAAATATCAATTCAATTCCCATTTCCAACCTACAATCAGGTACGGGATCTAATGGCACGATTTGATAAGGAACTAACTCAGGTGGGATAGGCAGTAATTCAAAGTCTGAATCTACATAGTAGTCTAAATTCTGAGCCCTTACAACACTAAGAAATGTAAGTGCTACTACAATTATGTGAATTATACTAATTGTTATCTTTTTCATTTAACTCTCCTTAGTTACTAAAATTTTAATACCTGAACCGATTGCTCTTTTGTAAACCTTACCATCTTTATCTTTTTCTATTATCCATTCAGTTCCATCTCCTTCGTATCTGTGATTTGACAAACCTAACTGTGACCCATCTCCATTAATTCTTCCAATGTCCACGCCGAAGATTTTTTCGTAGTTACGGTCGTACTTTTTTTTGTCGGAGATCCTACTTTTGTCTCCTTTACCATTTTGACTTTTTTCATTTTTCTTACTCATTTCTATTTAACAAATAAATGTGATAATTGTATGAATATAATTGCAACAGAAAGTATTAGACTCAAAATAGTTTTAGTATCCGGCACTTCATCTAATACTAACCAAGTTAGTAATCCAAACACAATCGTAGCCATACCAAATCCTACTGGTCTAACATACCAGTAGTTTCCAAAATATTCATAATACCATCTAGTTCCATAGTAAAAGGCAAAACTGATTGGTATACCACCTAATGCCACAAACCACCAAGTTCTAGCCCATTCATATTTAAATTGTCCTTGCATATGAAACCATGCAATTACATGACCTACAAATGATACTATTATAGCCATCCAAAGTTTGCTCATCTTCTATTTGCCCTTTTATTTATTGATACATAATACCAATATTCTTTTCCATTGTACATCGCTTTTATATCCTCACCTAATCTATGGATAGTACACCATTTGGTTTCAGTTCTATTATGAGATATATTAACTTTAGTTCTGTAAGTATGTTCCTTATCCAAAGCATCTATTATCCTATATCCCCAAGTCTTAAATATATATTCTTCAGGTATATCTTTATGAAACTTACCATCGATGTAATATGCGGTTGTGCTATAATCAATAGCTCCATTTGGAGCATTGGTACAACCTACTAATAATAATAACAATATGTAAATTTTACTTTGCAAATTGCTTCCTAAATGATTCTGATAATTCTGTAATATGTCTACACTTCTTTCTATAAATATAACCTTTGCATTGACAACTGTATTTTTTATTATACTTATCCCATTCCACAATGTATCGCTTACCATTAGAACCTTCCATAGTCCATTGATTATCCTCAATGATAACTCCATCAAACTTATCTATTATAGTTTCTAACAGGCTCATATTATCGATTCCAAATCCCCCCACATTAATAAGGAGCTGACAAAGATGTCATCATTGACAGTATACATTTTAGTTCCTTCCATATCATTCCAAACTCTAACAACCTTATCATCAATACTAAATCCTGTGATATCTAAATCCCCATCATTGTTATAGTAAGCAAATTCAACATCAATAGTTTTAATCTTAGCTTTCTGATCTTCAGTATAGTTGTTCAGATAACCACATTCCTCTAGCAGTTCCAACATAGTTAGGTTTCTCAAAGGAGAGGAGCAATCCTTTACTGCTATCATATAATTTGGTGTGAATGTTTTTTCGTAAATCATTAATTAGCCTCCACACTAAATTCTAATTCTTTCCTCAAATCTTCGTGAGGAACAGGAACTTCCTGATTATCCTCAACATTGATTGTTAGTTCATCAACTAAATCTCTAGCAGAATCTATAAAGTAAAGAGCATCACTATTCTCAGATGTATCGGGTGTAGAATTGTAAGCATCGGTTAGTTCGCTTGTGATAAGTTTTAGGTATTCTAATATTTCTTTTTGATCTTTTTTATTTAAGTTCATTATTATTTCCTTTTTTATTATGTCTTAAATTACGAATAATTATTGTAAAAGTCAAGCCTTTTTTTCAATTAAATTCCAAATGATAATTCAGCTTTTTGTTCCAACCACTCAGCTTCAGTTGGTTCATTATCAAAACCTGTGGTTAATAGACTATCTAAATAAGATACTTCTTTGCCAGAAAGATCAGTAGGTTCATCGGGATCAATAACATCAATTGAATGATCGTAAGTACCACAGATTCTATTTTCTAAATCCTTATCTAACCTATCCATTAACTTAGCCCTAGCTTCAGGTCCCATCCAATTCACACTATGAGGTTTGTCATCAACCCACATGTCGATAACTTTGATTGATTCAGTAACACTACTTAGAGCATATTCAACTCTTATGGTGTCATCTAATATTTTGTATTCATATAAGTAAGTCATTTGTTTGTTTTTCCTTTATTATTGATACCTTAACTTACAAAGAAAAAACATAAAAGTCAAGACTTTTTTTAAACTTTTTTTGGATATTTTATTCTTTCTATTATATTGCCTGAAAAGTCGTGTTCGTATGTTGATTCTGATCCATCTCTATGTTTTTTTCCATTCTTTACATTCTCATCTATAAAAGCTATATGTGGTGGGTGTTCTGCTGGTGATACCAAAGCTAACTTAACATTTTCATATTGTATCTCTGCCCAAGTATCGTCTTGATAGTTAACTTTACAATCTGTATTCTGAGTATACCATTCTACAGCTTTATTTATATGCGGTACTACTAATGCTATGTGATCAATTTTTTCCATCTTTCTTATCCCATTTTCTTATTTTAAATTTACTTAATATTTCATTCAAAGATAATCCTTCATTTTGCTGTTCTCTCCTATGCATATCTTCAGCACGGGTATCCATAATCATAGCATCTAACATCTGATCGTAAGATCTCATACTCTTTAACTTATCTATAAAATCCTCTAACTTTTCTACATGCGGATTTCTATCTTTTAATATTTCTAACATAGCTATTATCTGATTCACTTCCTTACCAAATAGTAGATAACATTCGCTATCTTCGTGAAAATTATGCATTACAACTCCTTCTTAAATTTATAAGGTCCTCCGTTACCTACTTTGCAATTATCATCGCTGTAGATTAAGATAACCTTTTGTTTTTTATTAAACCATTTTCTATACAAATATTTTAAATACTTTATCATCTCAATGTATAAATAAGTATAACGATGAGTAACAAAAGTGCAAACCACTTTGGTAACATCGCTAAAACTAATCTCTTCAAATCACTCATATAGTTTACTCCACTTCTTTAACCTATCTATCTTTTTCAACACTCCTGCATCTATATCTTCCCAACTAACCAAATCGTACTCGTGAATAAGCTCAATCATACAATACACATCTGCAATTTCTTGTATAAGTTTTTTGTTATTGTGATAATCCCCACAACGGATTGCTTTGCTACATTGTTGGATAAGTTCACCACACTCTTCCATCGTGATGGTTAAAAGTTCTTGTAATTTGTCATCCATCATAGTCTCTTTAAAAGCTTACGTTGCTTCGTACTCATCATTTGTAACGAAGCTAATTCGTTCATAATCTTTGATTTGTGAATAAGGCTTATCCGATCTTCGCTATAAAGGGATTGAGTGAGTTCGCATGCCGAAGAGTAACCACCATTGTCAAATTCGTCAATAACCTTTTGAAAGGCTTGACGATAGGGTATGAAAATATTGGTGATGGGTCTCGGAGTACGCTTTACCTTCTCGGACTTAGGAGCGTAATAGCTTTCCAACCAGCGGTCCCACGACTTATCGGCAAATATACCTTTGGCCTTTCGTTCACTTCCGGCCCTTCTCCTATCTAAACGCTTTAAATCGTTGTGTTGAGATTTACTTACGGATTGAACATACCCGCCAGTCTTATGTGGGTACACGGTATGCGATACATATTTTTCTTCTTCACTACACTCTAAACACGTGGTGTAGCCTAAATGTAATCTATGATTATCTACTGTTGAATCACAATCTTTGGCTACACAAACGGTAGCGTCAGACCTATAGGTTTTATCCATTCGATATCCTTATAACTTTTCTTATCTAATAGCTCTCTGATATGTAGTTCGGAATCGCCCCATAGCCAAAATGTAATAACCTTATCCATATCGGTATCTCTAGCCCTAATATGAAACCACTGCGGTTCATCTGAATTACTAAAATCAAAGAATTTATTCATACTGAAATATACTACTGTTTTTCTATATGAGTCAAGAGATATTTTGAAAAATCTTTATGGTTGATATCTAAGTGAATTAAACAATTGAAACATATGGCGTAGCCTTTGGGCATATCGCTAAATCTAAACTTAGCCTTACATCGCTTACAAATCTTCATCAGCGTCATCCCAATACTTATCTATAGTGGGTTCAAAGAAATCATTTAAATGGTGTTTTAATTCTTCTTTGGCATATGAGGATGTGGATCTCAATCCCGAATAATGACATATATCCTCAGCAGCTACATTATCCTCACCTGTGTAATCAATGCCGTAGTTGGTGTAATCTGAAATATAACGCTGTATATCCGATGGTCTAACGTATAACCCATAGGTGTTCATAGGTTGAGATTTTCTTAATAACTCCTGATCCTTACATATACGCTTGAATATATAATGACCTAACTTATTTAACATAATTAATTACTACTTTTATATGCTATTATATCTTCTATGCTATGTTCATTACCATTGGTATCTGTGAATACAGCTGGAAGCTCTTCATATTTGTAGCTAGGGAACTTACCGTGCTTTGTCATCGAGCCTTTTTCTCTGTAAGGCGGACACTCACTTAAATCACACTCATCCCATTGACACCAACCTGAGCTAGTGGGATCGTAAATCTTAACCATAGGCTTTGATTCGTTGAATCTGTACCTTTGAGCTAATGTTATTTTCATTTATCACCTCTGTTCTGAATGGTCAGAACGCTTACCATCTCATCCCATTTGGCATCTCTTTCATCCCTACGTTTCTGAACATCAGGTCCCCAATTATCCATAAAATCATTTAGGGTTTTTTCTAATGTAGCAACCTTCTTCTCTAAGATAGCAATCTTTAATTCATTACTTACTTTCTTACTCATAATAGTATTCCCTTCTGTATGTTTAGGTTCATATGGACACATAAGACATCCGTGTCCACAGCAATAACCTCTTTGTAATAAGTATTCTTTAGATAACATAAACACGCATTATTTTTTTTATCATTATGATACCGAAAATATGTCAATTCCTATAGTGAAAAAAACC
>Ga0181415_1000446_pt1 | contig 11715 bp, 24 predicted proteins | sample 38SPOviralmetaG_FD_130140 | JGI IMG/M metagenome (GOLD analysis project Ga0181415, IMG submission 130140) | Marine viral communities from the oligotrophic San Pedro Time Series (SPOT) site, San Pedro Channel, CA, USA - 38 SPOT_SRF_2012-12-11 | ecosystem: Environmental > Aquatic > Marine > Strait...
GATGTCTTGCATTCAGACATCAAGTCTAAGGATCTAGAAGTTTTTGCTCGGTTGAGCGAGTTGGAGCGTAGTGTCGCAAGATTGGAAGGGCATTCTGATCGGCACTAGACTGTAGGTAATTGCATCTGGCCTAATGCTGCTACTGATCAAGCCAATTTTGTTTAGGTTCCTTCAGTCTGAAGGCGTCAAGAAGATGCTGATTGAGATGCTGGAGGCATATGCCAAGACGACTGACAACACGATTGATGATCGTGTCGTGGATTATGTGAGGCAGAATCTGTTCCCAACCACCAAAGCAGAAAAGTGAAACCGCTCTGGGGATTAGCACTAGGCTGGTTTTTTCTTGGTGGAGCGGCAGCCGGAATGGTAGGACTTTCCGGTTTGTTGTTTGCGGCTGCATATACTGCTGGGCAAAGTTCTGGTTGCCAATCCTCGTTAGAATGAAGCAACGCATTTGGTTTTCTGTGGGTTTGCTGTCATTGCTACCGTTCTTCCAACATTTTAGAGATGACTCCCCTCACCAACTTGCCGCTATTAAGGAGCTTGAGGAATCCATTGACCCGGAACTACTTAAAACGGATGCCGATTGGTTTGAATCATGGAAGGCATCTGGATACGATCAAGAGATCTTCATGCCATACTTCACCCAGCATGACAACATCACGGGAACTGGCTATCGAGAGTGTTTCTCGTCGGCCGCAGCTATGGTGGCAGCTTTTTACAATAAAGTTAAAACAGACGATGAGTATAATCAAATTCGCGCCAAATTTGGTGACACGACGTCTGTTCAAGCGCAGATTGAAGCGTTAGAAAGTCTAGGCTTAAATGTGCAATTTCGAGATGATGGCGATGCGGATTTAATAGAACTAGAAGTAGAAAACGGCAGGCCAGTTATGGTGGGTTGGTATCATCATGGCGACCTGTCTTTAGGTCACTTAATATCATGTGGAGGCATGGCTTGCGGTCATTGGAGCGTAATCAGTGGTTATTACGGCAAGAATAGTGCTGACCCTGGCTGGATTATGCAAGACCCTAGAGGCGAACCAGACTTAATCAAAGGCGGCCATAAGAACCCGCATAGAGGCCGTGACGTCAAAGTTCTGCAGCGTGAGTTCAAGCCACGCTGGGAAGTAGAAGGCCCAAGAACTGGCTGGGTAATTTTGGTAGACAATGAGTGATCTCTATTGGGCATGGGCATTTATACACAGCTTCTTTACGACAGTTGTGATCACTTGCGCTCACCCGACAAATTGGGATAATTGTTTTCCTGTGCATGAATGGATGGTGCCTTGGATTCACGACGTGGTTCACATGCACGAAAATGGCGCTTATCATGCGGAGAAGTGTACTTTGCAGGAATCCAATGGGCTGGGCCGACTGGATGATCGTGGAGCAAACCCTTGAGGAAGAATTAGGTTTGGAGCGATCAGTACGTGAGATTGAAAGTTGCAGTGATGTAGAAGTGTTATCTCAACTATGTGTAGCGTTAGCGAGGCAAAGTTGGCATCAATCTAAGCTGTTAAAACAAGCAGTTGTTCATATTGCTTCATTTGACGATTCGATGACTGCTGCACGGGACTGAGCACGTCCCAAAAGCCTTGCATCTACAGCTTCTTGCCATTTTTGTTTGTCTTTGACGATAGCATCACAGTAAGCTTCTTCATCAACGTTTTCTGCGACATATTCGTACGCTAGTTGCCTTAAGAGTGCGGAGGGTTTGAGGTTTTGTTTTTCGGCTTCTAGCAGGAACAGCTCGCCCCGATAGGGCTCTAGCAAGACTTGGATATAGACGCGGTTACCATGTTTGGTCGCCATTGCTGAATAGTGTGCTAGGCAAACGTTACCATGTAACCGAATCGTCGACACGCTTTTTCCAGGCTGTGCGTTGATTGGAGCGGGAAGTGTTGCGTTGGTTGCGACAACCATTGCGGATCTCTCGTGCCCGTTCCAAAAACATTGCAGCTCTTTGGAGGTCAGCAGTAGTCGAGAGATTCATGGCCTTGTGAAGGCGTTCCAGAATGAGCTGGCGTCCTGATTTGGGCGGAGGCATGGTCCATCGCTCCAGCAAGGGTTTGATGGAACGTTACTGTATGATCATCGGTTAAAACAATCCAATCTTTATTGCGTCGAAAGACCTGAACATATTTCATATGCCAACAAGTTGTTCAAGCTCTTGAAAATCTGACAGCGGAGCTGGCGCTAGGATGCTTACATCAACTCCACACTCAAGGGCTGAAGAAATTTCAGACTGAAAATAGTCTGAATTATTTTCATAAGTAACTTGCGAGACTGCATAAATTTGGTCTTGATCATCGTAGGCCGTAAACCTTGCAATAGCTAACGGCATGCTTGGATCGTTGACAATCTGGCAATAGTGAAAATTAATTTTTCTGGTCATTTTGGGTGTTGTTAAAGAGTTCAGAGATGACTGCGGCAACAACGCTTTCGGCTTGCTGCCTGTCCAGACCATAGCTATAGCGGCGACGAATTTTGATAACAGTTTTTTGAAAATCATTGGGAGAAAGTTTGAAGTCTGATTGGGCAGCCATGAGTTGATTGCGAATCAACTCTGAACGATTGATACCTTGCTCTTTAGCCTGGCTGGAGAGTTGTTCTACAAGCTCAGGCGGCAGGTAAGCTTTGATCTCTTTCATGCGAAGAATTTACTTCTTTTTGCGTTTTGACTTTTGTTTTTGAGACGATTTGATATATGTCCTAGCCATCACTAATTTTACAGTTTCATGGTAGCCAGGCGGCTCTGGCACGCCACCACGTTCCAAAATCTCAGTCCAGTTCATCCTCGCGCGCGTATAGATGTGAAATACGTCCCCAACGCCCCAAATGCCAGTGATGCCAAGGGATTTAGTTGGGGACAGCCTATAGGGACAGTCAGACTTGTCCCTGTTGTTCTTCGGTCAGCTGAATCTCAACCGCTCCATCAGCAAGCTCGGGGACAAGGTCAATGTCCCCTAAGCTTTGTCCCGCATCAGATCCCGCTCCATCACTGGCATCCGTACCATAAGGGGACAGCCTCTGACCCTCTCCACGCGCGAGATTAGCTGTGTATTGTTTGGAACGAGAATTTTTTGGGACGCAAGAGACTATGAGTTGTTGAGCTTCGAGTCTTTGGAGCGTTTTCTTGATTGCAGCAGCAGAGCCAGACACCAGCGGATCAGCGAGGAGATCGGTTTTGGTGCGTGACTCGGGGTAAGCGGTTCTCAAGCGACTCAGCACGCGACCCTGAACAGAGGAGGGTGTGGTGTCGTCTGGATCCATCTCAGGCGTGAAGTCAGCAATGTAGAAGTTGAGGTCATCGTCCTGTCCAAGGATGAGATGCGTCCCTGAGCGCCCTGAGCGGCTCTTCTCCACTTCAATGAGCCGTTCATGCGGCTGCAGCTGCTGTTGTTGTTTGGAGCGCTTCTGGGGGTCTGGCTCACTCCGCTTGAGAGACCATGTCTCGTCTACGGCGTCACGGATGGCTGAGGTGCCTCGGAATCCACCATTTTTGTTGGCATGGTGAATAATCAGGATGGTGGCAGCAGGGAAGAGGTCGCCATTGTTTTTGGTCAACCAGTACAGCGGAGTAGCAAAGTCAGATTTATTTTCATCAAATGCTCGACCACCGGAACATCCAATCAAGGAATCAATAACAACAAGTTTAGGCTTATAAGTCTCCATCAACTTAATAAACTGAGCATACCTTTGAAGTTGCCAATCAGTTTGAATAAAGGTTTGATCAGTGATCGGGAAATCAGCTTCAATCAACTGTTCCTTCAACTGGATCAGAGGCTGGTCACCGTTGAGAAGCAAGACAGGGCCTTGTGTTGTTGGGACGTCAGCACCACGAACCTTGAAAGGTTTGCCAGTTGCGATGTGCTTAGCAAGCGCCCAGGCCGCAGTGGATTTACCATCACCACCAGCGCCATAGATCAGGATGACAGAAGGATGGGGAAGAACATCAGGGATAAGGTAGCCACGCTTTTCATCAAGCTCCATCAGTTTTTCAACAGTCATAAGTGATTGAGCTTTTTCATAAGCGATCTGATCAACGATCAGTTTTTCTAAGGCAGTCTGATCACGATAACCAGCCTGCAGAGCCAAGGAATTAAGTTTGTAATTTACCTCAGCCGGATTATCAAGATCAAGGATTTGTTTGGCACGACGCATGACTTCAGCGAAGTCAAGAGTGGCCTGACGGATTTCGGTTACAACTTTGGCTTCTGCGGATTGAACGATTTTTGCAATGTCTTCTGAAAATCGTTTACGTTGTGGATCCTCCCGGTCTGCAAGCCAAATCAGAGTGCCAAGGCCAACACCATTGCCGCTGAAGGAATACCAGACTTCTTCGCAGGGATTGTAGTCTTCCCATTCATTAGCGTAATCAGGGTCTTCAGCGGACCAAGCTGACCACAGCATGAGGCCAAGCTCGTTTGGCAGTGTGGAGTTGATCGCCATACCAATCTTGATCCAGTGATCACGGGTACCTTTCCCTTGGGGCGTAATGACGGAAAGGCATTCATGAACGATCTGGGCAATCTCGTCTTGAGTGCGATCAGAGAAATCCAGATCTTTTTTTGTGATGGTACGGGGCGGCTGCTTCATTTCAGCTAGCAGCCAGTCAGGAGCTGTGGGTATTTTATCTAAGTTGCCTTCAAAGTGATATTCGCCAGGAGTAGAGACTTTGCCACCTGGATAAGCACCAAAGACTACACCTTGACGACCCCAAAGAATTTCGTAGTCTCCACCATCTTCCTTACGAAGACCGTGACCTTTTACTTCAGCCCATAATTCTTCAGGAACACGGAAAAGATATTTAGCGGCGTTAGTCTTGGTTGATGTGATTATTGGGGCGCCATTGAGGGAGGTGCCCCAAGCGCGAAGATGTTTCTTCAGACCACGATCAACATCAAGGATGACAATGCCGTTACCACGAATGCCAGTGAAGACGCCAACAGCTTGAAGGTCATGGTTGCGCTTGACGGCGAGAGCGACATCAGCTGGGCCAAACTTCTGTTCGTAGCTGGCCTCTAGAGGATTTTTACCAGTGGCTAGCTTGCCAGATAACATTTTGGCACCCTTTCTATATATTGGTGCGTAGACAAGTCCCTCAGGGAGAGCGTTGACGAAGTCCTGAAAAGCCATGTAAGATTGGAGCGGAAGTGGACATGACCCGGTTAAGCCCTTTTGCTGCGGGGCTTGGTCGGGTCTTTTTTTAGTTTAGCCCAGCTTGACAGCCAGGCAATCCCCTCTTACAGTATCAAGGCGTCTTACTAAGACGCGGCAACCTACGCGACAATTTATCGTGAAATTTTCAGACAGTTTCTTAGCTTCAATCGAAAAAGAGAACGAAGGTTCTTCATCCGCAGACAATTATTTGCGGTATACGAAGCTTGATCAAGGCAAGCCTGCCAATTTCGCCCTGCTAGAGCAAGACCCGCTTGAATACTGGCTTGTCTGGGGCGTAGCTAAAGAAAACGATTCAATGAAACCGTTTCGTTTTGTTCAACAGCCTAGCCAAGAAGACATCGAGCTAGAGCTTGGCAAGGATTACGTGCAGTCTATGAATTATGACAAGACTGCAGTGCGTAAGCCTTCACAATGTCTGACCTGGCCTGTTTACAACTGGGACACAAATCGTGTTCAAGTGCTCGAAGTGTCGCACATTTCATTGGCACGTCAGTTTGCAAAGTATGGCCTGAACAAGAAGTACAGCCGTAATCTGCTGGACTGGGATTTCGAGCTGTCAAAGATCAAGGCAGACATGGTGAAGTATGAGCTTCTGATCGTTCCTCGTGATGAGGACGAGCATGATGAGGCTGAGATGGAGAAGGCTTGGAAAGCCGTAAACAAGGCAGGATTCGATTTAAGCCGACTTGTCGGCGGCGGTGATCCGTTTAGTGAGGCTTGATTTTGGAGCAGGGGCCGAAAGGCCCCTTTTTTGTGCTATAAGAAAGATGCACAGCGCATCACTTCTCAATGTCATCGCTGCCCAAGCCAATCTCTTTCGGCTACATCGCCAAAGTTGTCCGGTATCCAGGAAAAGGTAAGCGTCACTTTTTCATCATTGAATTTCTCGATGGAGAACATGAAGGAGAAGAGTCAATCTGCAATTTGAACTGTGATTGGATCTTCGATCTTCCGTTGGATTCTTATATATATGTCAAACGCAATGTAAGAATTGAACCTGGCCAGATGTTTGTCGATATGATTTCACTGGCGGCTCAAACCCCAGACGTTAAGCAAATGGCTTTTGAGCTTGGGATAGAAATTCCCAGCCTGAATACCAGTGTTGAGCCTGCTTTTGGAGCGGAATCTTTTGTGGTTTCCGGCCATTCAAGTGTTGAAGTGCAGCAAGCATCTTCAATTCCGGGTCCGACTGGTGGCAGTCATACATTTAATCCGTATCAGCGTGATCAAATCCAGCATCGAATTCAGTCTCTGGGGATTTGCGCTCCTGAGGACGCAAGGCGTGGTGGCAAATACCTGAAGTATTTAGTGGAGAAGGATTTGGCCAGTCAGATGTGATTTTGGAACGGGGGCCTTGCGCCCCTTTTTTTTTGGTGTAGATTAGTCTTGGGAAAAAGCGTCTAATGCCAGAACCACCAGAAGCCGTAACGACATTCATGGAAGACGGCTGCGTGGCTGTCACGGTCGGTAATCTGACTGGGGTTGTTTCCAGTGCTCACCTAGTGGAGCCAAAGGCTGAGCAGCTTCGCAAACGATGGTTAGAGGACCATGCCAGCTACGACGATTGAAGCTGATCCGCAGAACATTCTGGCTTCGTTACGGCGTTGGCAGTTAGAGCAGGACAACTCAGGCCCATTCAGGGTTTATCGGGATCAAGACGGACAGATCTATCATTCTGTCACTCATATCCTGAAGCACACCGCACCTCAAGCACAGAAGGATGCACTGGAACGTTGGTCAAAGCGAGCCAGCAGTGGTTTGGAGCGTGAGCTTGCTTGCGATCGGGGGACTATCGCTCATGAGCATTGCGAGTATGTACTCAAGACCGCAGCGAAGCTGGCCCGTCAGAGTGCCAACAAGAAGGGATCGTGGTCTATTTGGGATGATGGTTTGGCACGTCCTCCAAAAGCCATCACCGCCTGGGCACTTAAGAAGTCGATGGAAGGATCGCCGAAAGTTGCATGGCCAGCCCGTGAGTACGCCAGAGGTTTATCAGATTGGTTGGTTAGTGGAACGGTAACGGCCATTCATGCGTCGGAGTTTAGTGTGAGTCATTCAGGCGGGTTTGCCGGGACAGCGGACGCTCTGATCGACACACCACTGGGCCTGACAATTTGTGATTTTAAGACGACCAGCCGTGAGGCTGACAAGCCTGAGGCATGGCTGAAAGATCACCAAGACCAGCTTGGCGCTTATAGCTTGGCGTTACATGAGAGAGCTGGGATCCGTGTTGATGCTGGAGCGGTAGTAATTGCGAAATCAAATGGTAATGTCCAACTTAGGATGTTGAGTGAACTTGAGATGAGAGGATGTGAGTGTCGATGGCAAGAACGGCTTGGTAACTACATGGCAATGCTTGATCTTGGAGCGTTAGATTGATCAACGAAATCTTAGATGATTTATACCACCTACGTTATAACGTAGCGATAGGTGCAAAAAAAGCAGACGTCAATCTCGAAGAGATGAAACGCCTGCTCAGATTGTATGTATTGGAGCGTCCTATGGGAGAGGACGAATGGTCGAAGGATGTGGAGTTAGGTTGGCCCTGGATCTGAGCACTCCTCCATAGCTCTGCGTTGATAGAAGCGTTTCAGTTTTAGGCATTCACTGGCGTGATCAGGTTTGCCTTGTCGTTCAAATACAGTTGCCCTAGCTGCTTCATAGCGAATTGCTTTCGGCAGGAGGTCTGTTGGAACGCGGGAACCTTCGGGGGATTGAGGTTTGCCTTTGAGTTTTATGCTCATGAGTTGTACTTGCGATTGTAGGCAGCAGTGTGCATTTCATTAAGGGTTACGGGAGGTTCACCACCAGTCAGATCCCAAAGATGTTCAGGTGTTGGATCGTAATCAAGCTCATTTTCAAGTTGAGGAATAATTTCCTCAAGAAGGTTTTGCATTGAAACAGTAAGCTGTTCATCCATCATGTGGCGTTTATCCTCACGAGCGATAACGCCTTTAAGGATATTGAGAGCACGTTGAATCTTTTTAGATTCATATTCTTGAACAGGGTGATAGTGATACATGGTTTGAAAGTTAGAAAGGTTTTCAGGCATCCCATTCACACTCTTCAATCAATTTATTGAGAGTGCTAAGGGATTGAAGGCTAGTTAGTTTGCGCTGCCCGGCTGTCATGGCTGAACCAAGGGTTTCTGGATCGCCAACAGCAATGGCTTGCTGCATCTCACCCTGAACCAACTTGAAGCACAGCTCTAGACGCTCTGGGAGGCTTTGAGAGAGGTGAGAGGAGGCATTAGCATGTCTCCCCCCTAAGATCAGACACAACAGCTGTGTGATGGAACGTTCAGCTTCTGTTCGTGTAGTCAATGCCATCAATTAAATCCGGTAGGTTGCCAGTCGAGATCAAGACCATCCAAAAACTGGATGACCTCTATCATTGGAGCGTTAACAGGAGGCCGAAGCTCTCCTGGTTCTAGTGTGAATTCAGCCCTGCATTCTGCAGGACCAAATTGTGCAGGTTCAGCAATGTCTGGCGGATTAAGTATCGCCGGAGAAGTCTGAACCATGTCGTCAATCCACGCAATCACTTCATAGGTGATTGGATGTTGTTGGAGCGGAAGAACCCCTGGATTTTCGTCCAGGAATTCAATGGTGTCGATTCTGATGATGTTAGTCATCGTTTAACAGCTTTGAGGATGATGGATGAGATCTCTTTGATCTCTGTTTTGTCGTCGCGGTTTTCTGCGTCTTCTAGGAGTCGCTCCAGAGCCTGTATCGCCTTACTTCGTGTGGAGTTAAGTTGCGGATTGTCCCACGGTTCTTCCTGCTGCGAGATAAAAGCAGAGTAGAAACGATAAGCAGAGGACTGGGGAACACCGTGGTCAGCCACCAGGATGTCAGTGATCTCCTTACGGCTGAGACCTTCCGCGTGCAATGAAGCAATGATGCTTGTGGACTCTTCACGAATAAGTCGCGCCTTTTCATGGTAATCAGTTTGCATCGGTTTGGTTTGGTCTGATTTGGTCGGTGAGAACTTGAATTAGTTGTTCTTGGAACGGACGACCGCAAGTTTTTACATAGTCTAAAACTGCGGCATTCAAGCAAGTTAAGCCGGTGTGAATGATGATCGATTCACCAGAATCATCGGCTGCAGTGATGCAGCCCAGTTCAATGGTGACCACGGGGTCATTTTCAAGTGAAAAGCTAAGCAAGGTTCGATGTTTCATGGTGTTAGGTTTGTTGGAGCGGAAACGGTTCCCAGTGAGAATTCTCATTGGTCCCCGTCTCTTGTAGTACAATACAGAGGAAATGGAAAAACCGCAAGTGCAGTCCAACACCGAATGGCTCTGCCCCGATGAAATGGAACTGCTCCTTGAAGCCATTCACGCATTCAAAGCCACTAACGACGGCAAACGCCACTCAGGTCGCTTAGCCTGGATTCGATCCAAACTGGTCAGAGCTAAACTGGAGGGTGTTAACCTCCGTTGTTACAACTCCTGATCATTGGAACGTAAACATAAAAAAACCCGGACTTGCCGGGTTAATTGCTTAATTAGAAAGCACAAAGGTTTCCACAATGTCCCGCTTGTAAACTGCAACGTTTAGAGCGTTTGGATGATGAAACTGCTTGTAAGCATGACATTGATCGATGTCATCGCTATGAAAACAGATAAACGTCGTTCCGTCATCGTTCATCCGGCAAACTGAAAACCTTCGGTGCTTGTAGTCACCGCGGCCATTTAAGCTTGAAGCGTCAGAAGTTGGATAAGTCATAATAGAAAAAACCCGCCATTAGGCGGGTGATAGAAACAAATTTGCAGTTTTTTTTCTAATACCATGCGCGAGAAAAGCGATGATCACTTTTGAGCCTCGCTTATGGCACAGCATGCACCGACTACAATCAGTGTCCCGAATCTGAGCAGGGCAAACCTTAACTAGATTTCGGTCTGCTGTTCGCCAAACCGTTCGGCTTTCATGGCTTGAAACAGCCAATACAGCCGGAAGACCTGCAGCTATTGCACGGTCTGCGGATTCTTCCGTTTCCGTTGAAACGTTGATCCGCAATCCCTCGCGATTGGCACGCCTCAACAGTTTGGCATTCTCGCCGATCATGTGATCATGGTGCGTATACGACCAAGCCTGCAACCTACGAGCTTTCACAACAGCCACAAGACCACTGAGAAAAGTTCGAGACAATCGACCGGACATCCCCGCCACTAAATCACCAGCCTGGTTCAACCGTAACGCTGAACCAACTGGCAACGTCGACAAATCATCCAAATGATCCCGCCAACCCTTGGAACGTTGACCGCTTGAAACGGCATTCCAGTGGAGATTACGCGGACCCGATGCCGCATAGCAAACCTCACGCATTCCGCAGTTTTTCGGACAACTGTTTTTTGATGTCGTCGTGACTGCAATCGGTCCCGTCTTTTTGTTAGACGAAACCCGCGAAAGATGAAACAATGATTCAAAAAGTGACATAAGAAAAAACCCGACCAATTGGCCGGGCGTTAATTACTCCTCGTCGTAACCGTCAAACCACTCACCGGGTTTCCTAGTTTTAGGATCCCGGCAATGAGTCTGAGCAGCCTCAAGCGTTAAGCCACGTTTTACAACACGGCTACGCTTCTCAAGGTGTGGAGCGTACATTCGGACGATGCAATAAGTAGTCATTGAATCGCCCTCGATGATTTAATGCGATCAATCTCTATGCTTCTGTGAATCACAGAAATAGGAAAAAACCACATGAACGAATCGGGGAGAATGTTAACCATTCTCGCTAAAATTTCTGTTCTCATCGTACAACTCTCACGTAAGGTTGCGTGCCGCTGTGATGATGGAACGAATCCGGTCCTGTTGCCGCAGTTAATGCGACAGCAGCACCGAACGACCCGGCAGCCACAACGGCCGCCAATAGCTCACAAAATGATCTCATGATGGAGTTGGTAGGGTTGATTCGTCGTCCCTTGCTGATAGTGCCGCTGTGAGGCGGTGAATCAGTCTCCGACGGTGCGAACGCTGGCGAGAATAACTCGCACTGGTCGCATCAAAGGCTGATTAGCTATCAGCTCAGGCTCATGAAGCGGATTTACCGCGTTGTCGAGGTTCGAAATGTAAGAGCGGGGGCCGTTCGCCCCTTCCCTCTCTTGTCTTACATCCTAGCAAATTTTCTCCGATATTACAAGAAGAAAAACAAAAGAAGGGAAGCCTGAAAAGTGGCTAGAAAGTTGGAGCCGTTGGGTTGATTGATCCCCGGCTTTTTTCTTAGAGGGGGGTACAGTTGCAAAAATGTTACCTAGTTTCTCAGGGCGGGGAACCTAAACATATATCTGTTCAACAGCACTCGTGTAATAAAAAAGCCCCCTATGAGCGGGGGCAGGGTTTGGGTTCATTGGAGCGTGTAGGCTAGTCGCCTTTATTTTCGATAGAGATTTTTAGGTCAGGGGCTTGAATATTGACGGTTTCAACGGATTCACCGATGACACGTCCGATGGAGTCAAGGACTTGGCTAGCGGTTTGGAGCTGGCCTTTCTTGAGGGCCTGATGGAAGAGTTTAGTACGCATGTGC
>Ga0181415_1000448_pt1 | contig 11697 bp, 24 predicted proteins | sample 38SPOviralmetaG_FD_130140 | JGI IMG/M metagenome (GOLD analysis project Ga0181415, IMG submission 130140) | Marine viral communities from the oligotrophic San Pedro Time Series (SPOT) site, San Pedro Channel, CA, USA - 38 SPOT_SRF_2012-12-11 | ecosystem: Environmental > Aquatic > Marine > Strait...
AACAATCAACCAATCAAAATTATGACAAATATAGACGGAATCAAACTCCTGCACGTTGACGTAAACTTCAACCCAAAGGACGTTACACACGCGGACTTAAACATGGGCGGTCTTCACTTTGATCACCGACCAAGTGGTCGATCATACGTGACTGATCCTACTCGTATAATGCAACCGCTGAACGATGACAACAAGAACGTCATCAGAGTTCTCTTTGATGAGGACGCACCCGACAGGGAGACATTTACAGATTGTCCATTCGATCTAACTGCCGAAGACCTGTTCGACAGGGAGACCTTCATCGAACTCTGGATGGACGGCGTTGACTCCTATCACGAGGACGGCTTCATGGACGTATCTCATATCACCCTGTCCGTCGAGGACAAGGACGGCAAGATACACGAAATCCCCGTTAACTAACCATCAGCTCGTAGCCTAACCGCTACGGGCTTTCTGGGTGTAAGCGTTCGACTTACAACTAACAATCAACCAATCAAAAATGGACAAAACAATTCAAATAGCTAGACAAGTTTCCCTTAAATTCAAAGACATCTCTGAGGATGAAATCGAAATAATCTCTATTAGGGAGAATGGCAGAAAGGGGTCGAGGTCAAAGTATTCCGTCAAGGTAGGAACTAAAGATACTGATTACTACTTTGATGGGGATTTTAACCTAAAGGCATCCAAGAAATACTGCATCTAAATTACCAAGCTCACGCTCACAAGGCGTGGGCTTTCTGGGTAGACGGATGTCCCGTCAAATCAACCAATCAAACTATGAATAATAAATGGACTACATCTAAAAACTTTTGCACCTTGCAGGAGTTATACCGAGCCGAAAAGTATCGCTCTGAGCCTAGACTGCATAAGCTAATGAATCTTCTTTACCTTGCATCTAAATACAGGCGCAACGTCGGGGGCGAGGACATGACATACATGACCCAAGCATTCGACCAGTTGATTTACAATCTTCACGAAGAAATAGATCAAGCTCGTTACGTGGGGCAAACCCTGCGCCAACACGGGATTTTTTCCTAACAATCCACACAGCTCGCACCCTTACAGGTGCGGGCTTTCTGGGTGCAAGCATACCGCTTCAACCAATAACCAACCAATAAAAATATGAGTAAAACAAACGTAGAAAAAGTCACTGACGCGATGGAATGGGGTTCGCCCTTGAACCAGATTGTTGTCCTCAGCGCCATTGAGAAATACTGCGAGCAGATCGCGGGACTCAATGAGAAGCCCGACAATTGGACTAATGGTCTAGTCAGTTGGGAAGCATGGCAGGCGTCCGCTAAGGACGTTGCAAGCAGGCTCCACGCGGAGTAATCCACAGCCCGTATCCAGTCCATCTGGTGCGGGCTTTTTGGGTGAACGGGGGTGCCACGGTTTCGACTTGGATACAGTCCAAGGACGGAGGTTCAACTCCTCCCACCTCCACCAATAACTAACACAACCAATACATGCGCCACTGAATACAGGCGCGAACCAATACAAATATGAAACAATACAAAGTAATAAATGAAATGCAGGACGTTGACTTTGATAGCCCTAAGTGGGTGAAGACAGTCAACTCTTTTGATACCCTTGAGGAAGCCAAAGAAGAATGCCGTCACGTTATGGAACATTCAACTGTAAGATATTGCAAAATATTACATCCAGATAGCACAGAACACGCTTCAATAACTGAAGTCCTAGAGAACGTCTATTGCCAACCGACTAAAGGGATGAGTGAGGCCGACAAACTAGAACGCTTAAAAGAGTTAGGATGCGATGATGACGTTTTCATCGCTACCGATATACGCACGGGGGAAACTTCCGTTATTGTAAAGCATTCTTAACCATAAACAAACCATGAATACAGAAACAAAGGAATACACCAAGACCACGACTGAGCATCTCACTTACGAGAACTCATTCGGAGTAATCAGAGAGCAGAAGGAGGTTAAACTTAACTGCACTCTAGGAATCAAGAACGACTGTTACGGGTGGTTTGAAATCTACGACGAGGAATCGGGCGGAGATGACTGGCACGCGGAGGGCGGCCTATGGTTCGACAACAAGGAAGTCACCGATTACGACGGCGTCTTCTCTCTACCTTCTGGAGTCCTAGAACTACTGAAGGAAAACGGATACAACACGGAGGAAGTTCAATGAAAATACATAAGCCAAACAAGTTAGTCAAAACGGACAAGCAAGAGGAGAGCGCGTTCATCGTGTTCTGGAGCATCATCGTTGGTGGCATACTGCTAGCGGTATCAATCATCATGCACTACCTATAACAATGAAAAGCATAAAGAGTATAACCGAAATAATATCCGACCTCTCCATCGACGTAGCCTGTCTACTCGACGAACCAGAGGACGTAACAAAGGAGGACTTAATTAAAATGCAGGACTCCATCACTGAACTAGAAAACCAACACATAAATAAATATGACAACAAAACCTAACCTACAAATCGGAAAGGCATACCTCGTAGAAGGTAGGCCGATGGTATTAATGGACACCTCATACGGGCGCTACGCGTTCACTGACGGGCGTTACGGCTTCGGTCGTACGCTTGGCAGGCGGGAGTCCGACAACAAGATCCTCGACAATCTCAAGATAGCCGAGGGCGTTAACCCACAGGCCATACTCGACAAGCTGTCCGACAGCGTCCAGAGCATGGTTCAATTCTACCAAGGAAGAAAAAAACGATGAAAAAAATGCACAATACAAATGCCCGTGACGGCATCTACCTAGTCACAGCACCTCACGGATGGTGCGTGGACGCTAACCCGTTCCGCGCCTTCGTTTCACTAGCTAACATTGGCAACGTGACGGGTGAGTTCGTGAGAGCAGTCACGCCTAACGGCAAACCGATCAAGGTATCCGATAACTCCGTGACGCTTTACTACATCCCGTGTTGGGGTGCGTTCAGTCACATGGAATACGGGAAGCCGATGGACGCGGTCGGTCGTGAGATAGGCTTCGCCCTTTTCTCTGGTGTGAATGATCACGCTAATATCGACAAGCTAACTGATCTACTAATCAAATAGGACTACCCATGATATCCAGAATTGATGACGACGCCCCACAAGGTAAGCGCATCCTCGTGGTAGAACCAGTTGAGCGACACCCAGAGCTTGAGGCTTTCTTAGAAGCCCTCAATGGAATCTCCCCCAAGCAGGCGGTTCAGACTGGCATCTGTGCTGTATGCAAGGAGGAGGCAAACGAGTTCACTGATGCATTGTCCGTTACCGAATACGCGATATCTGGACTATGTCAGAAGTGCCAAGACGAAGTATTCAACGAACCAGAATAACTATGAAAATAAAAATACACACCTACCCACATGGGCCTGCCATACGCTTGCCCCATGATGAAATCGTATCAGCCGTGGGACTCCGTGGCAGATTCTCTGACGCTCATGTCGGACAACTAGAAGCGGGGGATCAGTACATCATGCCGATCCAGACCGAACTAACGCCCAGAACCGATACAGAGCTACTGGCTCTGATGGCGCACAGGCATCTTAAATCAATCTACTTGGACAATATAATAAAGCCAGAGTTCAGAACTGTATTCATTCTAACGTCGGATTCTTCGGAGCTAGCCAAGCACGAGTACGATACAAATGAATGCTCTGACTTGGACGCCCTGCGTGACGTGCTTAATTATATCTTGGACCAAGAGGAAATTTGATTGGAATAAAGGGGTTGACACCGAGAGGGTGGGGGGCTTGGATAGCCCTTCACCCTTTTTTTTCAAAAAATATTATGGCTCACTTCTACAATTGCAATGACATCCGTAACCCAGAATTTGAACCAGATATTGAGACCCCTGCAAGGGCGCGAAAGCAACACAAGGTCTACCCTTCGGTGACCACCGTCCTAGGGATAGTAAAGGATGCATTCTTGGACGGCATCTACAAGCCCAAAATGATTACATCCCTAGCGAGGGAGCATCCCATCTTAGCTTGGCAGGACATTGAACGATTGACCTACGGCACGAGGACGCACCCGATCACGGGGGACACAATTGAATCCTCTGAGTTCGGCACCACCGTTCACAAGGTTATTGAGGATCATATTGAATACGAATTCTTGGGCGCCGAGGATCGGCCAGAACCTAGCCCGTGGGACGAGTGGGCGATGCCATTCGTGGAGTGGGTGCGGGACAATGGAGTTAAGCCAATAGCCTGCGAGCGCATCATAGCTAATAACCGAATCAAGATTGCGGGGAGCGTGGACTTCATCGGCCATGACTCCGAGGGCAAAGTTTTTCTAGCGGACTACAAGTGCAGGACTAACACGAAGGGTAAGGCTAAGACCTATGACAAGGATTGCCAACAGCTTGCAGTAGAAGCATTTATGTTAATGAAGGAACACAACCTTGATTACCTTCCGTCCTGCATTTCAGTGGTCGTTGACTGCGATACCAAGAAGCACTACCACAGGGAGTGGAGGCAGGATGAGATGCAGAACGGCATCAAGATAGCAAAGAAGTGCGCTGAACTTTACTGGTTACTAAGAATGTAATAAATATGATGAATACAATGAATACTCAGGATATAGAATACTACTTGGACTGCTGTGACCCGAAGGCAATCCGATTCGACGGCCTCGACGAGGCGGTCATTGGCGTGGATCATGAAGGACAGTTGTGCTACCTGCACAGCAAGATGGTGGACATCTTTATGTCCCGTGACGGCATGACTGATATCGAAGCAATGGAATGGATTGACTTCAATGTCATCGGCACCAATGCAGGCGTAGGATTTACCGTAGTATTTGATGACTGAATACAGGATTAGATACACCCGCAACGATATGCCAGAAGGATACGTGGGTGATACATCTAAGTGGGCGCACAGCTCAAGCGAAGCGGTCAAACTATTACTACAGAAGAACCCCGACAAGACTGGCACCTGCGTCTTCAAGCGCGGAGGTTCGGGTAAAATACTTTCCGTCCAAGAAGTTACTCAGCACTAACCTACCCCACCATGAAGACATTTGATTTTATTGATACACCTAGTTGGAACAGAGGCCAGAGCGTCGAGACGTCCTTCCAAGACATCTTGGATAGGCGAGGTATAGAATACAGGCGCTCGACCCTTGAGGAGCAATACAAGCACTTTGACTACGTCACTGACCGAGGGACGATTGATGTCAAGGCCCGCAAGAGGGTGAATAGGAGCGATAGCTCCGAGCAAGACGAACTCGTATGGTTGGAGTTCAAGAACACTGCGGGTGACCGAGGGTGGTTAGCATCCAACGTGGACTTCATCGCCTTTGAAAGGCAGGATGATTTTGTTTTGATCAAGAGGGCGTATCTCTACGAGATGGCCAGTAAGAAGTGCAACCTGGATGACAAGGTCAGCCGTGGGTCGGACGCACTGTATAAGGGATACACGAGGAAGGGCCGTAGCGATTTACTTTCAATCGTAAAGATGAGTGATATCTTAAATCTACCGATACAAATACTAGAAAAATAATACAATGAGCATGACACAAATAGAGAGCAACGTCGAACGAATACAGACTAGGATCGACATGATCCGACAGGAGTCCAGGACTCTGTCCTTTAGGATGGAGAGAATGCTTGAGCAGCGTAAGCAACTGACCCAGGAAAAGAACGCCCTTAAAAATTTACTCACAGAACTAGATGTATCTTCCGCAAAATAAAATAAAAGAATACAGGGAGAAGAACAAGCCCTTGTGCTGTCCTATCCTGGCCACAAAGAAAGATGATTGGGTCCTGGACCACGACCACCAGACGGGGTTAGTCCGAGGTGTTATATCCAGGCAGGCGAACAGTCTTCTCGGGAAGGTGGAGAATTTCTACATGAGAATGTGCAAGGGGGACAAGGAACATTTGCCTGGTGTGCTTGATGCAATGGCCGCTTACCTTGAGCAAGAGACCCTGGATGTCCTTCACCCCGTGGGACTTATACAACTTACAAACAAATTTAAAAACAAGTTGACAGCACAAGAGCAGGTCTTAGAACTTGAATCCATTGGCGCAACTGAGGACGAAATCAATGACTGCTCTAATCAAAATCAGCGCTCCCAACTTTACCGTAGATTAATAAAACAAAGTTATGACAGATAAAAAAACAGTAAAAATAATGCAGTCCATCCAGTCCGAGCTTAAGGCTCCGAAGGGACAGACTAACAAGTTCGGTGGGTATTCCTACAGATCCGCCGAAGATATACTAGAGGCCGTTAAGCCTTTATTGAATAAATACGATTGCTTCCTTACAGTCAGCGACGAGATCGTTGAGGTAGGGGGTAGGGTATACGTCAAGGCAACAGCTACTGTTACCGAGTCGCACTCCGATCCCATAGCTGTAACAACAGCCTTTGCTCGTGAGGCTGAGACTAAGAAGGGTATGGACGAAGCACAGATTACTGGCTCCGCTAGTTCCTATGCACGTAAATACGCCTTGAACGGCCTCTTTGCTATCGATGATACCAAGGACCCTGATGCAACCAACAAGCACGGCAAGGACAGTCCTCGTGCCGTTAATCAATCCGTTGAATTTTAACCCGCAATAATAATAATACATATGGCAACATACAGAGAAAACACAGGACTGCTCGGCATCAATGACCGCAAGCAGAAAGAAAACCACCCTGACTATAACGGACGTATCTTCGTCAGTAAGCCAGGGTTGTACTACCTCAAGGGGTGGAAGAAACAAGGACGCAGTGGCCAACCATTGCTATCCCTGGCCGCTGATTACGCGCCCGAGGATAAACAGCTGGAGGCAACTCAGAATACTGAGGCAGTGCCTACTAGCACCCCAAACATAGACGACGCACCGTTCTAAATCGTGGGGGACTTCGATAAGATATGGTGGGATCAGTTCCGCCGAGATGAAGTTGAATCCATATTGGATATGACTGCTAATAAGAACACGGACTATACGGGAGGTGAGAGTTGCGAAAACCCATTCGCTAACTTTGATTACTCAACCGAGTTCGGGGTTCACCCTCTTACTGGAGTCTGCATCAGGATGCAGGACAAATTCCAGAGAGCTAAGGCTTTCTGTTCGGATGGTCAGCTGAAAGTTATTACTAAAGGCGATCAATCCAAGGACATATTCCGTGACCTAATTGGCTACTCATTGATAGCCATAGGGATGCTCGAAAGAGCTGAGAAGGAGTAACTCCTTATGATAGAATGCTTGGCCCTTTTGCACGGTGCAGAGGGGTCAAGTATTACTACATAAAATTATTAGATAGCGCACATGAACGATAAAATTAAGGAAGCCACTGAACTCACAATCAACCTGTACAACGACATGGACACGAGAGGGATTCCTAAAAGCATACTAATCAAGCACAACGCCATAGGCCAATGCCTCCGTGCTATGCTAGACATACTTGAAAATGATAACGAACGAAACAAAAACGCCCCCGCATAACGAAGAAGCTGAATACAAACTAATTGCCTGCTGTCTCCTGGATGGGGACTACTCCGTATACGACACAGTATCCGTCATTGTTACACCCGACGATTTCTATACCCTCAAGGGCAAGTTACTATTTACAGCCATCGCGTCCCTCGTAGAGAAGGGTAAGCCCTTGGACGAGATCTCCTTGATGGAGGATTTAAAAGCCTCTAAGGGCCTCGACGAGGTCGGAGGCATGGCTGGTATCTTTTCCGTAATGCAGGAGGCTGAGACCCCCTTGCAGGCCCTGTATTGCGCCAAGCTGGTAGCCGAGAAGAGTAAGCTAAGGTCACTCATTCGCGGGTGCCGAGTTGCTGTAGAACAAGCTGAGTCCGAATCAGCTGAGTCCCAGGTGATCAGAGCATCCTTGGAGAATGATATACTTAAGGTTGATACCCTGGGCACGGACACGTTCTCGGTAGTGGACTCCGCCGAAGAGATCCTTGATGACATCCAGAAGATGCAGGACGGCACCTTTAACCCAGACGTAGTAAAGACTAACATCAGGGGACTTGACGGATACCTTGGTAACAATGGCATCGCGGCAGGGGAGGTGCTTACACTAGCGGCCCCTACATCCTGCGGTAAATCCGCACTAGCTTTATTCATAGCAACCAAGGCCATGAAGCAGGACGAAACACCTACGGCTTACTTCTCATTTGAAATGCCGAGGAAGCAGTTAATGAAGCGCATGATACAGACGATATCTGGCATTAACGTAATGAACATTCAGGATGGAGTCGCAAGCCCCGAACAGGAGGAGAGGTTCAAGACAGTGACCAGGGAGTCCGCCGAGCTTCCCCTTTACACATCTCATAGCGTTAGAAACGCTGACGACCTCACGAGTCAGGTCCGTCACTTGGTCCGCAAGAAAGGTGTAAAACTTGTGGTCATTGACTACCTTCAACTTATACCCTTCGACAGCAAGAAGATGGGGAAGTGCGAAGGCATAGCTGACATCTCTCACAAGATAAAGCAGATGGCCTTGGACCTAAACATCGCGGTCATATTACTGGCACAGGTTAACCGAGAGGGAGCCAAGAGTGAAAGGATTAGAATCTATGACCTCAAGGACTCAGGCGATATTGAAAACGATGCTGACGTAGTCCTTCTAATGTATCCATCCAAAGGGGACTTTGAATCCTCCAAGGGTCATGACAGCCACGGCCCTTACACGGAGCTAATATACAACGTAGCCAAGAACCGAGAAGGGCAGAGGGACGTAGGTGGACTGTTTAAATTCTATCACTGCACAGGGAGGTTTGCGTAATGTCTAATAGAGGATATAGAGGGGCAAGAATCCCCCGCAAACATTTTAAAAGTTCTAAAAACCTTAGAGAGATTATGAGTATCACGCCGAAGTCATTTATGGAATTACTGAATGACAAATACAATTGCTCGGTATCAGTCCAGATAAGGGAGGTCTCCGATCTAGGCAAGACGATTAGAAAAGAGCTTTGCGAATACCACAAAATCGGAAGTATCTCTGGCTGGGGTATCGATAAGAATGGATGGAAGCATTCCAAGAGAGCGAAAGGGTGGAGGTAATTATGGAATTCAATAACGATATGTTTTGCAACGACAGGAGATCCGAGAAGAACTTCGTGGACTGGGCCTATGATAAAATCGCTGAGGAGATGAAGCGCATCGAAGAACTTGAGGAAGAGTTCGGGACAGCGGAATACGTCGTGCCGAGTAGAACCAATAAGTCCCCGAAGAACTTGAGCGATGACAAGAAGATTGAGACAGTTCTCAAGATTGACAAACTCAGAGAAGAGGGTTACTCATTTAAACTTGCGTCCGAGCTATGCGACATAGCTCCTTCTACTTATACTAAATGGAAAAGAGAATTTAAGGCACAATTGGGTAAGCCCCAGGAGTAATCCAGGGCGGGGGGTCCATCATTGCCTCCTGTTTCATTCCCTGCTTATGCCTAGCCTCACCCTTTTTGATTGGGGGGTGGGGCTTCTTATTTCACCCCGTCCTTGCACAAGGATTCAGGGCTATAAGGCCCTACAAGGGCTTTGTTTTATTTTACAGGGCGCCAGGTGGTATGAACAGTGGGAACTCTCCTTCGGACGCCTTACGTTTGATTGTCTTTCTTTCCTTCACCTTCTGGAATCCGAACATACGATTGATTACGTCCGAGTACGGTGCGTATGCAACAAACTTACTTTGAGTAAGCGCTCTCTCTCCACTCATTACCTTCTGTAATTCACCCGTCGCATCCATAGCCTGTTGGAAAGCTACTGGCGTTAAGTAATCAAATGCCGCACGGCCAATACCCTCGGAGCGAATCTTGTATCCAGTATATCTACTGACACCAGCTATACGGAACACACCGTCAAAGAGGTAGTCATCAAGATAACCTACGCGGCCAGCCAAGAAGTCCTTGAGGGCATCAACAGGAATACCAATTAGGAGCATAAAGGTCAGTAGCTTGGCCAGATCCTTGGACGCTTTTAGTCGCTGTGCATTGGTGCTTTTTGGGTTAACAATATCGTTGAGCATTCTGTCCTTGGTGAAGACCAGTTGTTTGACCATGAAGGACTTCATAGCTACAGCGATTCTTAGGTTCGGGTTACCCACAATACCCATAGCCATCTCAGCCGAGCTTAGGGGTTGTGTCTCCGACAGCTTGTTGAACAGCAGGCTACGGACAAGGGCCGAATCCTTCTTGTCTCCCTTCAGGTCAGCTATCAATTGGTCCTGCTCCGCGCGGCTGTAGCCAAGCGCGGTCATTTCAGCAGTAAATGTTTTAATCCTTGAGTCACTCCTGTCCTTGTAGTAAAGGTTAGCCAACTTGCGGAAACGTCTGTAGTTAGCAGTTAGGTTAGTCTCCTTCATAATCTGGTCCAGCTTTGTGAAGCCAGTAGAACGAAGACCTAGGCGAACAGCCTTCTCTAGGAACTTGTCATCCCCCGCGAACTCCTGGCTAATCTTCTCGGTATCTATCCCGAAGGCGGAACCCTTGAGTCTTTCGGAACTGAACATTGCGCTGAAGGTGGGTATTAATCCATTGTCCAGCATCACAAACGGAAGGTCGTATAACTGCGATAGGGTAGAGGTGAACTCAACTAGAAGTGTCCCGTATCCAAATGACCGAGCTAACTGCAGGATCCTGGACTCACCTTTCTTAGGAGAAAGTATAAGTTTCATTATCTCAGGGATTGTTCGATCCGCCTGCTCATCAATGATGGCACCCGAAGCACGTAGCTCCTGCACGAGTTTGCCTAACTCGCTAGCCTCATCCATCTGAGTCCCCTCCTTGTTGGTAACAAATCTACTGCCTATTAATTTAATAGTTTCTGCGGCGGACACCATGTTGAAGATGTAACTCTCCATAGCTTGGGCTGGGTCCTCGTAATATTGAAGCAGGTCATCACGGATCTCCCCCTTCATGGCACGTTCTCGGACATTGCCTGGGAGCATATCGGGATTAGTCCTAGCTAGGTTTGATGTGAACTCTTCCCACGCCTGAGCTTCTTGTAACGCTGTCTCCTTGCTTCCTATACTGATGATTACGTCGTCCTTAGCTGACAGCTCTTTTAACTGTCGGCTTATTCTTTGAACACCAGCCTGATCGTTGTTGTCGCTAGCTTTTACAAGCTCTTCATTTAGAGTCAACATATCAGAACGAACCTTCAATATTCTGTCGTTTCTCGCTTTTATAAAATCCTTGAAACTTGCTCCAACTGTATTACCCCACGCGGCCTTGACCGCTTGTAGTGCCTTGAAGTTCTTAATACGACGAGGGAAGTAATCAAACAGATCACCTACATCTACGCCCCGTGCCACTAGGTCAGCCCTAAGTTTATCTAGAGATGGACGCACAAGGTTATTGTAGTCCTCAAGCATACCGTATTTAGCCAGGAGCGCCTGCTGTTCAGCCGTTCCTTCGTCGGCAACCACTGGGCTATACATGAGGAGTTGCTTAAGTCTTAGGCGGTCCTCCTTATTCTTGATGGCTCGCATCTTCACAAAGAACGGTGCCATCGCAGTCTGGTAGGCAAGGACCTTGGTTTGTATAATCCCGTAGTAATCTCGTATTAAAGCCTTGAGCCTTGGGTGTATCTTGCCGAGGACATAACTAACCGTAAATACATACTTGTCCAAAAAATTAAGATCAATCTTACGCTTACTCGGCGGCTTACCCGCCTCGACAACGTCCTGCGAAGTTATCTCCGAGTTAGGGTTCAGGTCCACGGAGTTATTCATCGCGGCACCTACGACCACCTGGTTACTTGGGCGCAC
>Ga0181415_1000449_pt1 | contig 11635 bp, 13 predicted proteins | sample 38SPOviralmetaG_FD_130140 | JGI IMG/M metagenome (GOLD analysis project Ga0181415, IMG submission 130140) | Marine viral communities from the oligotrophic San Pedro Time Series (SPOT) site, San Pedro Channel, CA, USA - 38 SPOT_SRF_2012-12-11 | ecosystem: Environmental > Aquatic > Marine > Strait...
AAAATCGTGCCTTGGACCACTTACAGCCATAACTTCAATAGCACAACATGCTAATCCAAATTGAAAGTACCACAAAGAATATGATCTAGCCCAATTAAAAACTGATGATATCGGTTTTGGAAGTCCAAATTTATCTACGACTCCCATTTCAAAACATCCTTTCTTATTGCGTATATAAGACCAATTAGCAAAATGAATATGAAAAAAAACATTTCGATTAATCCAAAATAACCTAGTCTCTCCAGATTAATTGCCCAAGGAAAAATAAATACTGCTTCAACATCAAAAATAACAAAAAGTAAACCAAAAATATAATACCTAACATATGTTTGACTCCATCCCGTCCCTACAGGGTCCACACCACATTCGTAAGTTTGAAGTTTTTCTGCATAAGGCTTGTTAGGTCTCAGTACTGAAGCTACTCCTAGTAATAGCAAGCAAAGAAAGAGGCCAAATCCTAGGACGGCTCCTATGGTCACATAATCTTGAAAATAAGAAATCATACTTTATACTTTAGTCCAGCCTCTAAAAAGTTTACTTTTTTCTCAAACTTCATTGTAATTTTTTTGTAAGATTTTCATAAGTGATAAACAAATATTTTTTAGAAGAACCAAACATACTAGATTTATCTAAAGAAATTTTTAATGCCGTTGTAGATCAGAATTTAAAAGTAGAAACTAGATTTGAATTAATTTCAAAAAAAATTGAAGATGCAGAAACGGTAAATTTTATACTCGCTGACGGTTTAGGATTTTCAAATTTACAATCTACAGATTCTTTTTTAAATGAGCATATCAATAATGTTGTTAATACAACCTTTCCATCATCAACAAATGTTGCTCTGACCACTATTGCAATGCAAACAAACCCAATCGATCATGGTGTCTTTGGTTACTATATGTTTGACAAATTAAAATATGGCTTAATCAACGCACTTAACTGGAACGCTGAAAACAAAAATTTACTATTATCTAAATATTTCAATAATCAATCATCCATATGGAGAGTTTTTAAGGAAAACAATATTTATGCATCAAATTTTCAGCCAAAGAATTTAATTAATACCCCCTTATCAAATTTTCTTTATGAAGAAAAATCTACTGTCCCATACATAAATCAAGAGGACCTAATAAATGCATTGTCAGATGCAATGTTTCTGGAAAATAAATATAACTTTATTTATTATCCAAATATTGATGTAAGTGCTCATGTATTTGGAATAAATTCTGAAGAATGGATAAATGAGATAAAAATATTTGAAGAACTGATTAAAAAAATTACAGAACTTAGTAATAAGAAATCTTATACAGTTATATCAGCTGACCACGGGTTAACAAATGTACCTAAAGAAAACAGATTCCACATAACTTACAATGAAAACATCAAAATTTACGGAGACCAAAGATCTGTGTATATAAATGGTTCCAAAAAAGAAATTATTGAAGTCTTCTCTAGCGTTCCTGGACAATTAATTGGCCGATCAGAACTAAATTATTTACTTCCAGTACCAGAAAATGATTTCATTGAATCTTTATATCCAGATTTCTGCTTTTTAGTTAAAGATAAAAATATCATATATCCACATCATTTAAAAACAGAGCTTGCTGGATATCATGGTGGTTTATCTACTGATGAAATAAAAATTCCAATTATTGAAATATCAAATTTTTAGATAACTTATACTAATCAAAATGAGAGCATTGAAACTTTTCATATTGTCGCTAATTTTTATTAGTTGCTCAAGTATGTCAGAAGCACAATACAATGGAACCCCGGAGCCATTTGTTGGTTCAGCTGTTGATGATATGTCAATAGGCCGCTCTGAGTCAATCGCTAGCAAGTCTGTGTCGCAAGGTGATTATATAATCAAAACTGCATATGCAAACGTTGATGTAAGTTCTTCAAAATTTAACTCAACTATTTCAGAAGTAGAAAATCTTGTAAAAGAATACGAAGGTAACATATCTAACACATACTTATCTACCAATTATCAAGGATTGAAAAGTTATAGCCTTACAATGAATGTACCAGCAGAAGATTTTGAATTCTTCCTTACTCGAATAGAATCCATATCTGAATTTTCAAATATCAGTTCAAATGCAAATGATGTTACTGAGTATGTATTAGACATTGAATCTAGATTAAAGGCTTTGAATAATGAAAAAATTTCCTTAGAAGAAATAAAGGAGGAAGCCACTTCGACATCTGACAAATTGCAAGTACAAGCACAATTAAGATATATAAATCAAGATATTGAAATGCTTCAAGGTCAAAAAGAGTATTACGAAAAATCTACTAGTTATTCAACCTTAACTTTAGAAATTCGTGAAGGCTCTGGAGTCTCGCTATTTTCCTGGAATTACTATGTACAAAGAGCTTTGTCTTGGATAGAAACCATAATAGGAATCAGTATTTCATTATCAATTGTCATAGGACCGTTAATGTTGATTTACTTTGTTGTAAAAAAAACTAGAAACAAAAATTAATGGCGCTTTCTTACATAGGTCTTTTTATAGTTCTTGTTTTAATTATTGTGTTCGGTAGAAAACTTAAATAATTTTTTTAATTTGGTTGATAAGTTCCAAAAAACACTTGCCATGCAAGACAAGTTTTAGCTAAAAGGCTAAGCCATATATAAGCCCTTTCACCGTATAAGTAATCTTTCCATTTCCCAACTTGCTTATATTGCAAAATCATGTTGATTGAGAAGGTATTAAAGAACAAAAATATACTAACAAATATCCAAACAACAAACTGCGGGACTCCTTGTGGATTTGAATCTGTTGCGACTCCATCACCAATTAAATTTATAAAGATAAATATCCAAGGTGCAACCCCAACTAAACATCCCATAATATAGCTTGTCCAATCAACCTTGTCGGTATATTGGTTGTGGACTTCCATCATCCATCCAAACCAGCACATTGCTGCATTCATAAAAAATATTCCAGCTAGTGCCCAAACATCGTAGATTCCTACTAGAAGAGCAATTAATACGATCATTACAGATGCGCTTATTGAGTATTCAATCCACCTAACTTTATTAATTCCTTTTGATAAGTCTTCTTTGTACTTGCCATAAAAAGGTCCAGAAATTAAGTAATGAGCAACCGCTGAAGCAAGTAAAAATGTAGCAACTGCTGGCCCGAAGTTTGTAACTTCTGTCCAAATTTCAAGTTGAGGAATTAATGCAAAGCTTGAAGGGTCTTCAGGAGAACCTACTCCAACAAGTTGTGTTAAAGTAATCGGCACTACAAAATCTGAATTAACAACAGTACCAAGCCAAAATAATAGTCCGCCTTGAATTAAGTGGACAGTACCCATAATTATGTTAAAACGTTTAAGTTTCTGAATTTTAGTTTCCAATATTATCTCTCCTAATAATTATTAAGCTAAGTCTAGTTTTCAAATTAGAATTAAATAGTGGATAAACAATTAATTTTTTCAGAAATAGAATCCCTAATGTTTGACTTAGATACATTAGTAAAATCATTAGCAAATTCTCGTGAATATATATCTGAAAACGAACTCTCTCGAGCAAATAGTAAATTATCAGAGATTGAAATAGAACTGCAGTCGCTTGCAGGTAGAGTTGCTTATATCAAATCATCAATTTGAAGGAAAGGTTGTTACTTCTGATATATTGATATTTACTTTATCACCAGCTTCATAAATTGTATTTGGAAGTGACCTTGCTCTGAAAATTTCGCCTTTACTATCTTGAAATGAAATAACCTGGTCATGACCGTAAAATGTACATTCTTTTACAACATAACTACCTTTAGAATCAAGCAGTAACTCAATACATTCTGGTCGAATTGAAACATCTAATGCACCATTGTATGCACTAACAAAAGTACCTAAGGATGTTTCCACCCTTCCATCTACTGAGAAGCCTTTAAGTATATTTGGATCTCCAACAGAATTTGCAACAGTTTGGCTGACTGGATTAAGATAAATTTCTTGTGGAGTAGCACTTTGAATTACACTTCCGTTTTCTAAAACACTAACGACATCACAAACCGATAAAGCTTCTTCTTGATCGTGGGTAACAATTATTGCTGTAGTTTCCGTTTGCCTTAATAGTGAAACAACTTCTTCTCTTAGATCTCTAGCCATATGTGCATCTAAGCTTGTAAATGGTTCGTCTAAAAGAATAACTTCTGGTTTAGGAGCTAAGGCCCTAGCAAGAGAAACTCTTTGTTGCTGACCCCCAGATAACTCCTGAGGAAATTTATTTCTATAACTTTCTAAATTACACATTGAAAGAACTTTTTCTAATCTTCCATTTTTAATTTCATCTCGTGAGAGCCCAAATGAAATATTTTTTTCCACATTTAAATGTGGGAATAAAGCATAATCTTGAAAAACCATTCCAACATTTCGTTCTTCTGGAGGCAAGAAAGTTTCTTCGCTTGAAATAACTTTATCGCGCATCTCAATAATTCCTGAATCTGGTTTATCAAATCCCGCAAGTAACCTCAATGCGGTTGTCTTTCCTGAACCTGAAATTCCTAAAACCCCAACAATAGAACCGTTCCAAACATCTAAATTAAAATCAGACAACACAATTTCAGATCCATATGACTTAGTAACTGATCTCGCTCGTATAATTAAGTTTTCAAATGCCATTAGTTATTTAAGTTCCTTGTACTAAGTATATATGTAGGGAATGCGCTAATTGCTAACAAAATAAATGCGGAAAAGGCTGCCTGTGTAAACAAAGCTTCTGAAGCATAAGACCATATATCTACAGCCATAGTGCTAAATCCAGTTGGTCTGAGTAAAAGAGTTTGTGGCAACTCTTTCATTGTTGATAGAAAAACAAGCGCTGCACCAGCTACTAAACCTCTATAAATTAACGGAAAAGTTACCTTAAAAAAGGTATCTAGTTTAGATAAACCAAGGCCCGAGCTAGCTTCAATATATGATAATTTTACTTGTTCCATAGAAGCCTGCCCTCCTCCAACAGCTTGCGGTAAAAAAACTATTAAGTATGAGATTATAAGTGTTGTAAAAGTTTGATAAATTGCAGGGAAAATTTTAATTGTTATAAATAGCATCGATATACCTACGGCTATATGCGGAAGGCCATATAAGGTAAGAGTGACTTTTTCAAAGAGATCTCCAAATTTGGATCTATATTGTGAAATCATTACAACTATTGGAGTGGCTATAACCATCGCAAAAACTGAAGTAACTGAAGCTGCGGTTAAAGAACCTACTACACCAGAAAGTGCACCGCTTACTGAATTTCCGTTCGCTAGTCCTCTAATTAACCAATGGGACAATACGCCAACTGGAAGAAGCAAACTAAAGAAAATAACAATACCAAAAAATGTTAAAACAAGAACTTTATTTTTTTGAGAGAGTTTAATTTTTTTAATTTCTCTAGGAGTTCCTGAAACTTTAGCAGACCTACTTAATTCACTTCCCCTTTGAGCAAAGCTTATTATTAACGCTAATAAAATTAAAATAGTTGAGTAAAAAATTACTGGATCACCGTTTATATTAATTACATAATATGAATAAATTGCTTTTGTCATTGTTCCATATTTCATCAGAGAAACTGCCCCAAAATCAGATATAACATAAAGGCCTACTAGTAAAGAGGAATATATTATTGGTTTTTTTAATCTAGGTATTACAACTTTTGTATACATTTTAATTTTCTTAACCCCTAACGACCTTGCAGCGTCTTCTATAGTTGAATCTAAGTTTCTAAGAGCACTGCTGCAAATCAATTGTACATAAGGATATGTGAAAAGAGTTAAGACTATCCAGCTGCCAACAAACCCTTCTATACCAATAATTTCACTAACACCATATTTAGAAAAAAGATTAACAAACAAACCTTTAGGAGAAAATGCAGATACATAAGTTAAAGCACCTATATAAGAAGGAATTACTAAAGGTAATATAGTAAGGGAAAATAAAATTTTTGAAGCAGGGAATTCATATCTAACAGTAAGAATAGAAATAAGTAGACCAAGGAAAAGACTTGAAAATATCACAGCGAAAAATAACAGAAGTGTATTGGATAGTAATGTTAAAACATCCCATGAAGAAAGAAAGCTAGCAAGGTTTTTTGAAAAATTAGCAAATCTCCAAAACATATAAAATATTGGCATCAAAAATATCAATAAAATAAAAGTGTTTCCGACTAAAAGCGGTTTTGGTATATTCACTTTATTAAGATTAAATTAACTATTTAAATAATAAAAGAAAAAATTCTGGTCAGATTTCTCTGACCAGAATTTTTTGGCTTATGTTGATACTGACGGACGGACTAAAATCCTGCTTGAGCAATCAACTCTACTGCTTTTTCTTGCCATAGTGCTAAAGCTGACCAGTTTAGGTTTGAAGGTGAATTCAAACTGTTAATATCTGGTAGCAAAGCATTTGGCTGAATACCTGCAACAAGAGGGAACTCGTATACTGTATTTGTAAATGTTTCTTGAGCACTTTGAGAATGTAAGAAATCAATGAATGCCATTGCTGCTGATTTATTTTGGCTTGAGGACAAAATACCAACACCCGCAGGCATAACCATTGCACCACATCCACCGTCTAAGTAAACATTTTTAATAGGAGCACCAGCATCTTCTGCTAATACTCTTAATGTGTAGTAATGATTGATCATTCCAATATCAAGCTCACCTGCTGCAGCTGCTGCTACTTGAGGTGAGTTTTTTGGATATTCTCCATATCCAAGACCGTTAATTGATGTTAGCCATTCTAAAACTTTTTCTTCACCATCAGACTCAATCATGCAAGCAACCATTGCTATAAATGAAGAGTTTGTTGGAGCAAGTCCTAACCTATTACGGAATTTTTCATCGGCTAATCCATATATATCACCTGGTAGTTCGGAATCCATAACATCTCGTGTGTCTACAACAAGAGATCGTGATCTTCCGGATGTACCTACCCAGTAGCCATTACTGTCTACTGCCCAGGATGGAACATTATCAAGAACGTCAGCTGGGAGTCTGTCAAAGAGGCCTGCCTTTGCAACGACACCAAGGCTTACTGGATCTTGTGAGAAGAATACATCAGCTGGGCTGATAGCACCCTCAAGCTCTAGTGTTCCTGCAAGTGCAGCGCTTTTTGCATACCTTACTTCAACTTCAATTCCTGTAGTTGAAGAAAATTCTGCAATAACATCTGCAACAAGACTTTCTTTTCTACCACTATAGATGACAAGAGTTCCACCTTCTTCAGCTTCTCTCTCAGCTAATGCTGCTTCTACTGCTGCATCAATAGCTTCTTGTGATACTGTACCAGCTGGTCCTGTTTCACCTGCTGGTCCCTGCTCTCCTGCTGGTCCCTGATCTCCTGCTGTAGGAGAACAAGCGGTTAAAACCATCATGAAAGCAATTAAAATAACTGTAGTTTTTTTATTCATTTCAACCTTTGTTTATTCGTTTAACTTTTGTTAATAGTACTTAACATTTTAAGTTAATGGTAATTTATTTTGAATATTTTTATTTTTTGAATTTATCCTTTTTAATTATTTGTCGTAATATTTAATTTATGTCTAAAAATAAAACAGGTGTACTTTTAATAAACCTAGGCAGTCCCAAAGAACTCACAAAAAAATCAGTCAGAGATTACTTGAAAGTATTCTTGTCTGATGATTATGTTTTAGATATACCTAAAATTCTTCAGCAAATAATACTTCGAGTCTTCATACTCCCCTTCAGGCCAAAAAATACTTTAGAGGCCTATGAACAAATTTGGACTCCAGAAGGATCTCCGTTGATTCTATCTACGGAAAGTATTGCAAAAAAATTATCATCAAAAACTGGTTGGGATGTCGATTATGCAATGCGATACGAAGATCCGAGCATTGAAAATGCATTACTTAATTTTAAAAACAAGGGTATATATAAAATCATAGTTATATCTCTTTATCCTCACAACGCTATGGCAACAACAATAACTACTGAAATGGAAACAAGAATTGTAGCTAATAAAGTTTCTGAGGATTTTGAATTAACTTTTACAAAACCTTTTTTTGACAATGAAATATATATAGATGCTGTAAGTAATTCAATAAAACCTTTTATCGAAAAAGCTTCATTTGACAAAATTGTATTTAGCTATCATGGAATCCCAAAAAGACAGGCAAAAAAAACAGATGAAACAGGTGAACATTGCTTTTCAACTGGTAACTGTTGCGAGGTTGAAGGTGATGGCTCGAAAGACTGCTACAGGTCTCACACAAGAATTGCTTCAGACTTGACTGCAAAAAAACTGGGCTTAAATGATGATCAATGGGAAGTTGCGTACCAATCTCGACTCGGTCCTGGATGGCTTACTCCTTTTACAGACAAAAGGCTTGCTGAACTACCCGAAGAAGGCAAAGACAACATAGCTGTGTTATGCCCATCCTTTATATCAGATTGTCTTGAAACTTTAGAAGAGATAGATATTCGAGGAAGAAAAACATTTTTTGATGCTGGGGGTAAAAATATGACATACATTCCATGTCTAAATGATTCAGAGGATACTATTGCTCTTTTAGAAAATTTAGTTCAGAGTTCCTGATTTCGACAGCTTTTTAAAATTTAATGATTTGACAACAAATTTTCCACCATTACGTACAAACCACATAAATCCGGCTAACAAATAAGCATAAGGACACATCATATTATTACTATTATACATTAAATACTAGAATATTAATAATGCATAAAGATCCTAAGCTTGTAAGAAAATATGAACCAATTATATGGTTGCTATTTTTCGGATTAACATTTGCTGTTGGCTGTCCGGCCTTTTGATCTTCACTCCATTAAGTGTTAATAACTGTTAACATATATAGCAATGAACAATAATCCAAATATCTTCATGCAAAGTGAAATCGAGAAGTTACCGAATTCTTTTTATTCTCATGCTGAAGCAATATTCCATTTATCAGAAGTAGGAATAGATGTAAAGCAAACACGTGTAGCTGACTGGTTGGGTGTCAGCAGAGCTAATGTATCACAAGTTATAGGAAGGATGCAGAACAGCGGTCTGATTGAGTTTGGTGATGGATTAAAGCTTACTAAAAAGGGTGACTACCTTGCAAAAATGATAGCTAGAAGACACAGAATTGTTGAACGATTTCTTTCTGAAATTTTAGACCTGCCATGGGATCAGGTTTACGAAGAAACTAAAAAATGGGAAAATGTATTAAGTTCAATTACCGAAGATGCCATGTTAAAAATCCTCGGTAACCCAAAAACTGGATTGTTTGGAAATCCTATTCCATATTCTAATTATTTTGAAGGGCCAATGGATAGATTGTGTGATGTTGATACAAATAAAAAATATTCAATTATAAAAATTTCTGAAGAGCTAAAAAGAGACAGTTCTGTTATTTCATTTCTTGAAAGAAATAAAATTTTGCCTGGTAATAAGATATACATATCGAATACAAACAAATACTCTATAACTGTCAGTGTTACTAAAGATAATTTTTTTGGTCTAGATCAATTTATAGCTAAAAGGGTATTTGTAAGCTAATTCAATTTATGATTAAACAGGAAAATTTTATAATTTAAGTATGGAAAACTTTTTATCTAAAATACCCTACGAATTATTTTCATACATTGGTGGAGGAATCTTTTTCTTTATTATCTTGTATAGATTTTTTCCAAATTTATTTTTAAAAATACATAAACCAGTATTTTTCACAATTGGAATTCTTTCGCTCTCATTAGGATATGTTGGTATAGTTGTGCCAGGTTTGCCAACAACGGTTTTTATACTTATTGCTGCATGGGCATTTTCTAAATGTTCTGAAAGATTCACGCTATGGCTTGAAAATCACCGTATTTTTGGTCCTATTATTTTAAATTGGCAAACATACAGAGGTTTATCTAGAAGAGCCAAAAAACTTGCAATATCTATGATTATCCCTACTTTCGTTTTAACAATTTATTTTGTATTTTCACTTGTAGGAGACTTAATTTTTGCTTCTTTTGGTATAGCACTGTGTACATGGCTTGCTACTAGACCTGAACCACCACTAGAAAACGGTTCTTAAGTTTAATTTGCTTCTGGTATCTGATATCCAATTGGAGAAACTTTATCTAGTTCAAAAACATCCCTTGCTTGTGCTTCGTAATTTAAACCAATAGATATTTGCTCTCCTTCAGTAACTCTGTTTCCGTTTTCATCTAACCGTGCATTCATTGTTGCTTTTTTGCCTGACTTGCAAATTGTCTTTATTTCAGTCATTTCATCGGCCCAAGCTAATAAATAGGCACTTCCTGGAAACGGCTCCCCTCTGAAATCTGTTCTTAAGCCGTAACAAAGAACAGGTATCTTTAACTTATCAACTACAAGTGATAATTGGAGAACTTGTTTGGGACTCAAAAATTGAGACTCATCAACAAGCACGCAAGATAGATGTTCTCTTTGATGCTCATGTGCTGTCCAGACATATAAGTCGTCATCTGCGGTAAATATTTCACATTCTCTATCTAAGCCAATTCTTGAAGCAATCATTCCCTCTCCAAATCTGTCATCAAGTTTTGGAGTAAATAAAAGAGTTCTCATATTTCTTTCTTCATAATTGTGAGCTGACTGTAGAAGAGTTGTGCTCTTCCCAGCATTCATTGCTGCGTAATAAAAATATAATTTTGCCATTGTTTATATATTAGTTATTAAATTTTATGTTGCTATCTAAGTACAACTATTCTTCAAACGAAGAAACAGATTCTTATACTCATGCTTTATATTCATTCATATAAATATCATAAAAAAATTGATTAGTGGTAGTCTTTTTTTTATGGAAGTAATTTTAAAATTTATACATGTGGTTGGATTGTCAGTTTGGTTAGGATCTATGGTTACATGGGCAGTTTTTGCTCCAAAGCTAAATAAGTATGATCCTACGAAAAATGCAACAGGAGTCTTAAGAATTTCATTTAGTAAAATTTCATGGAGCTCTTATGTGGTTTCTTTATTATCAGGAATAACACTTTACTTTTTAAATGAAAGTACTACTGCTAACTGGTATATCGAAGTAGCAGTTCTAGGATTAGCTGGTATTGTGATTGCTTTTCATAGTTTTGCAACAAACATTAGCGTCTCTCTTAGGGGTGCATTTAATGGTGTAATGCTTTTACTTGCATTAATTGCTGTCTACTTAACAACAATTTATATTTAATAAGAATTTATTAACTCTAAATCCTTTTCTGCAATAATTCCATAACCACGTGCAAGTATATCTTTTGAATTTTTTCCTATCAAGAACCAGTGGATTGTTTCATCAGAGGGTATATCTAAAGTTTCTAAAAATTGATTTTTATCAAGATAAGCAGTTATTGTCCTGTTTCTAATTCTGTCATCTCGTATACCAGCTCGCATTATTCCGTCTAAATAAACTTCAGCTAATTTAGATGTTTTTTGAACAGTTGGGACTTCAATTATATTATGTGTTTCTCCAAGGCCATTATTTTCTAATAACGATATTGATTCATCGACTAATGGTTGATGCCATTGTTGAAAAGCTACAATAATTATTAGATTCTTATCAACAAAATCATCTGGCACAACTTTGTCTCTTTTGTTTAAATCTCTTCCACTTATCTGTGGAAACTCTCCATACTCAACACCCACATTACTCTCCTGTTCT
>Ga0181415_1000452_pt1 | contig 11604 bp, 14 predicted proteins | sample 38SPOviralmetaG_FD_130140 | JGI IMG/M metagenome (GOLD analysis project Ga0181415, IMG submission 130140) | Marine viral communities from the oligotrophic San Pedro Time Series (SPOT) site, San Pedro Channel, CA, USA - 38 SPOT_SRF_2012-12-11 | ecosystem: Environmental > Aquatic > Marine > Strait...
GCGGACAAAGATTGTCAAAGGAAACGATCCCACTAAACCAAGTTATTCAAGGTTTACAGATATCGTGATACCCAAACAAAGCGACAAGATCATACGACCAGAGTCCATCTTTGATGGTTATAAAAAGAAAGGTAAAGACACTAGAAAGAAATTGCGAAATGGAAAGAAATATTAAGGGCACCGAACATTTGTTAGATCATATCCCATTCCTTATCACTAAACGCTTCAGAAAACTCACATCGTAGCTTTCTATCGTTGCCATTCTGTGCTACTAGTTGTGTGCGTGCCCATTGTTTCAACCACGCGTTTTGCTTCATCATACTTTGATACTTGCTCTTATGGATGTCGTGAACCTTTTTCATTTGCTTATACTCTGTTTTATATCCATCGCGTTCAAACTCCACTTTCAAAAGATCATCCTTGAGTTCATCACACATCTCTGTGTATTCGTTTAGATCTTGAATCAATACTTCACGATCTACGCTTTGCTCATCTTCCTTAATCATCTCTCCCATAATATTCATAAGGTCTCCCAAGACATCTTTACCCTTTCTATCTCTATTCAAGATATTTTGTAGATTGCGTCGTGCTGAAGCACTATCCATCCCATATCCTTTATCTGACATATATCCCATAATCCAATGATTCCTTTCATCCTTATCCATCTTATACTTACTTATAAAGAAGAGACTACCTTTTAAATGCTTTCAGTTATAAAGGTTCTATAGAAATATATTCTATAGAATAGTTTTATAGAATAGTTTTAGTAAATAGTAGTGTAAATAGTAGTGTAAATAGTAGTGTCTTCTCTATGTGTTAAGAAATGGGTGAATCATTTGTTTCTTTGTTTTCATCAGTTAGCCGAGCATAAACATCATCTGCTTCTCTCTTGACCCCAAACAGCCCTTTTCTATAAAACGCATAGAGACTAAGTTCAGCCTTCATTACCCCGAAGGTTACCACAGAATGTCTTTGGATTTCATCCAACTTGATTTGTAGTCGTATGTGAATTAAAACATCATCTGGCAAAGGCAATGTCTTAACAACAAGTAAAGATCTATATACGGATGCTCTATGTTTCTCTTGTAAAGCATCATTTAACCATTTTTGATACCATATGTGAGACATCCAAGATAGACTGAGTTAGAATAAAATCTCTGGATTTAAACTTCTAAGGCATTTGTTGTGATTGTTGTGATTGTTGTGATTGTTGTGATTGTGTTGATATAACCGAATCTGTTGAATCTCTGGGTGCTTGTCCCACTGGGGGTGCTGGTGCTGGTGCTGGCCGTGTCATATCTGGTGCTGGTGCTGGTGTTGTTGTATCTTTCTTTTTCTTGTCCTTCTCTGGATCTTCTGGATCTGGTGGTGGCTTACGCTCACACATACATATATTACAATTGTCGGTCAAACCCAATCGACACTTGATATAACATCTGGATGACAAGATAATCGTCAATAAACCACCGACACTTGCTAAAATAATCGCCCCACTACCTGCTAGATCACTGAGAGAATAATCATCCATATTGCCGAAGCTCATCTTAACCGATTGTTATAATATTATAACTTTGATTTTTTTTCTAGAATAGAATTTATATATAGATATTGATTATAACAGCGATGAGTTCATATTGGAAAACCGATGATATCGTGCGTATTGGTGAAACTGAAGTCTCTGTCCCATCTGAAAATGGATTGTCTTATAGCCCTGGCCAGAAAATCTCCCTATTTGTCCCCCCATCTGTGAAATTTCTTAGTGGTAAGGATAGTTATTTGGAGTTTGATGTCAAGATTTCTCTGCCAGCGGGACTCCCGCCGACACGACTACAGCTGGATGAAATGGGTGCTAGTTGTCTGTTTGAAAATATTCGTGTCTATGATGGCACACGCGGTAATCTTTTGGAAGAAGTCCAAGATTACAACACAGCGGTCGCCGTTGATTACTCTTACAACGCAGATGATTCTCTCCGCTCTGTAAGAGCTCTTCAAGAGTGTGCCACCACTTATGATCCGCGTAGTCAAGGCACAAAAGGTGGCACCTGCTCGCGTAAATCAAACCTTAACACCAATCCGTGGTTTCGCCCTGCTGTTGATGGCACTACCACTTGGTCAAATGCTGATTTCCTTACGGCTAAGTGTTGTGTCCCCCTTCACCTTGGATGCTTTCAAGATAAGATCTTTCCGTGTATGATGACATCTGGTCTCTACCTTGAATTTGACCTTGCTCCTGCTGAGCGTGTCATCAAGCAGTTAGATAGTGTCTCTGCCTTCACACGACTGAATCTCAACCCAGTCTTCCAAGGCAGAAACGACACTGGAGACCCTTTCGCGGCTGATGGGGCAAATCGTAATACCATCTTTCTCAAGACTCTCAACTCTGTCAATGATATCCAGTCTTGTCCATTTGTGGTGGGTGAAACCATAAAGTTCGCAAACATCACCACTGGGGCGGTCTATGATGAGATCGTCGCTGACCCTGGTAGTGGTGGTGATGCCACGATGATCATTGGATCTATTGCTGAAGATAGCAACTTAGTGAAAATTACCCTTGTCAATAATGTCGCTAACCCCGTTGGGAAGACGCCCATCACATCTGGTGCTTTCTGCCTTGTCTCTACATCTGTCTCCAAACAAGCGTCGGTATATGGAGCATCGTATCAAGTCAGCAACTTTAATCTCGTCTGCCACCAGATCGATCTTGACCCATCGTATGAGCAAGGAATGATTGCTAAGGCACGCGAAGGCAAGGCCATAGAGTTTGATATTTACTCCAAAACTTGCTACAAACATTCTATCCTTGCGTCTGAAAAGCAAGTCACCTTCCAAGTATTTGCTCAAAACTCACGAGCACAGAGTATGGTTATTGTTCCTACGGATGCCACCATCTACAACTCTAAGTCTCTCATCGCTGGTCAAGGAACTTATGAAATTGTCAAGGGTAGTTCAACTCAAGATTTGAAGCGTGCTAGTCATCGGTCTGGATACACTGGTATCAACGATGGACTCACATCATCGCAGTATGTGGTGGATGGTCGTCTTGTTCCGTCTCGCCCTGTTTTGACGACAAAGATTGCCACCAAAAACTCTATCGACGCGTTCCATTGTTTTGAACTTGAAAAGAGTCTCAGTAATGCTGGAATAGATCCACTGAGTTTTGTAGAATTCGCAGACAACTTTTGTATGGGTCGTGCCTTCGGTCTACAGAATGGAGCAATGGATATGCGTGGCAAAGACCTTGCCGTCCAGTTGAAATACGAATCTCCTGTTACGGCTCCAGAAAAGCCTAAGATGTTTAAAACCTTTGTCTATCACATCCGCCGTCTTGTGATTCGCAATGGAGCCGTCAGCGTAGAGCAGTAATTTTTTGTTATTTTTCATTTTATAACTATTATAACAAGTATATTATAATACAATGAGCGGAGCAACTTCACGATACTTGGAGATACGGCCAAATAACATCCCCAGTAATGGAAAGATTTCTTTCAAAAACGGAATGCCTATGTTGTCCTTTACGATTGCTAGCCAGAATGGATTACTTGATCCATCTACGATACGGATTGTCGGCAACCTGCGTGTCTTTCGTGATAATTTAGATCCACCCACGCCCCAGACCAACGCCGACAACCCTAAGATTACTATGGATAATCGCTTGGGTGTCTTTGCCTTGTGGGAGCAATTGACGATTCGTCATTCAAAATCTAAGATGGTCTGTGAACAGATTCGTCATTATAATCGCTATATGTCATCCTACCTTGGAACCAGTTCATCCACTCAAGATTTGGTGGGTCATCTGGGTGAAACCGCCCTGTGTATGCCTAACCCCAAAGCCTTTGTTGATAGTGTCATAGACAACAACACGCGTGGTGAAACTCAGCGTAATGCGTCTTTCTCGTGCCATCTGCCGTCTGGATTTTTGTCTGGTGGCAACCACATCAACCTTATGGAGACATCGTTCGGTGGTTTAGAGATTGAGATTATGCTTGCTCCTGATAGCAATGTGCTTTTCTCTGAAACCGAAGTTGTCGCTGGAATGGAAGAAGCACACTACCAGTTATCTAACCTGAAACTCACTTGTGAAGTCGGTGATATTAGACCTGAAGATATGGCAGTAATGTCAGCACAGACCACTGGATCAATGGAGTATAATACTATCACTGGTCTCTACACATCGATCAACACCAACAACGCCCAGATTCAGTATGATGTCGCCCTTCGCCAACTCCAGTCTGCTTTCTTAACATTTTGTCCGTCCAACCATATCAACACCTTAGCACAGAATGGTCTCGCAACCACTTACCCCGCAAAGAATGGTAATACACTCGGTCATTTCACTCGTGTTCAGTTTCTACGCGGTGGTCAAAAGTATCCTGCTGATTTTGATTATGTCACCAATAAATCCTTTGACGCCAAAGTCACCACCGCCGACTCTCAACTCGCTCGTCTCCAACTTGAAGCCATTATCCCTGAATATCAACTGGATCGCACATCTGCTGGCCCTGTGAATCTTAACAGAGAGTATAGTCTTACTGGCACTGGCACAGATGCTACTTCATACAAAGTCCAGCCAGATGGTGGTCCGCTGTTTGCTATCGGTGTAAGATATTCTCAGTTTGGATCTGGACAAGATTTCAGTCGTGAGCAGTTTGGTGTGTCGCTTGAATCAGATTTATCTGGTGATGACCCCCAGTCGGTCTTTCTCTTTTTGAAGGCAAAAGCAACCCTGATGTATTCTCCTACTGGAGTTCAAGTTATATCATAATTATTATCTATATGTTAAGATTTTTAAAATTGTTTTCTATATCAAATTATACTAACGGCATTAGTATAACTATGGACGGCGTATCTCAAACCCAGACTGATGTGAACCCTAGTGCGACTGCTCAAAAGACGATTAGTGGTGGAGTCCCGAATTTCATCCGCCTTGATAGTATCCCTGTCAATTACATACAGCAAGTGGAGACCGACCTGCTTGAACCTGTGGTATTTAACGATCCATCCGTCGGTGATGGCTTCTGTAGATTTACCCTACAGAATAAAGGGTTTCTACACTCATCGTCAAAACTCTTTTTGAGTCTTGTGCCCCCTGCTGGCAACGCTAGTGCTATCCCCCCACTGAGTGTTGGTATTGGTGCTGTTATCAAGAAGGCGGTATTGAAGGTCGGCAACCAGAATCTTAATGAGATTAGCGAATGGCAAAATCTCCACGCAGTCAAGTCATCCTTGATTGCCAATGAACTAAACAAAGAGCGTGAGCAGTATCTTACTGGTCGTGGTGTGTCTCATCGTTTCAAGTATGATGCCACTGGCACGAAGGCTGGCCGTCAAGCAAAGCATATCGTCGTGGATAATGGTGTGGAAGTCGGTGGGGCTGGAAATTTAGAAGCGTTGGATTGTTTGAATATGGATGGGACTTCCCCCACGACTCTCACTGAGTCTCCATCATATGCGGTAGATCTTTCTGATCTTTTCCCTTTCTTGAAGACGCATCAGCTACCGCTGTATATGATTGATCAACCCATCAATATTGAACTGACTTTCGCACCGCAATCCAAATTTCGTGCGGTTGTGGATAGTGCTGGTGCTGACGCTAATTCCAACTACTCCATCGATCGCAATGAAGTCAAGTTTTGTGCCGATTATATCTTCTATGGAGCTGGCGATGAAATGGAGCAATACAAACAAGCGAATCAAGATATGACTTTCTCATTTGTGGATTACCGACTCAACTCGGCATCTCTGCCAACTATGACTGGTGCTGGTGGCACTCCCATCGTCCGTAATCTGGGTATGGCGAATCGTATGGTCACACGCGTGATTACTTGTTTCTCTGCCGAAGACGGCGACCCTGACAATCTCTTGGGTGGATACGCCAGTTTTGCTCCATTAAAAACGGCCGTTGTTGCTGGCCCACCTGTCACTGGTGGTATTGTCGGCCCTTTCAAATACAACTTACGCTACAATGATCGCTTTGAGTTTGCCAGCGATGTTGATAATTCAGCACGACTCTTTAGTCTCTTGACGGATGCTGAATCTGTGCCGTTTATCACACGAGAAGAATTTTCTCACGAAGGGTCTGTGTTATCTACAACAGAGACTTACCTTGGCCGTGCTATCGGTGGCAATGGCGAGACTGGTCTTGCTGGTGGTTTCTTCTATAACAGCACGCGTCTCACTGGTGGCCGTGTGGGTCATCGTGGCATCGAACTTCACATCACTGGACAAATGCCCGCAAAGGCTAAAATCCTGAAGTCCTACTGCGAATACCTACGCGTTGCTCGTCTTCGCAATGGAAATTTTGAGATTTTCAACGCCTAAATAAATTCATAACATATTGTATAGATGAGTGGTATAACATTCAACAAGAGAGAAGTTCAAAGATACAAAGCAGACAGCAAATATGGTAAAATCGGTGAATTGAAAACCCCTGAGATACGACGAATGATACGAGCACATAACAAGTTGATGGCGATCCACATACCACCGAAATCGTCTCGTGCCTACATAATGAAACTCATAAAAGATAATGGATACACTCTAGACCACAAGAAGGCACAATTGACACCTAGTAAGACACTCAAGAAACCAAAGACAAGAAAGACAATTACTTTAGAAACTGCGAATAAAATGTTTCCACGAAAATAATATATATCATAACATATAGTTAAGATGGCATACGGCACAAGAATGGGAACATCAGCACCACCACCACAGAAAAAGAAACCAGTTCAAAAGAAACTGACGCCAGCACAAAACAAAAAATTACAAGAGCATAAACAACATCACACACCAAAACATATGGCGATGATGAGACGCTTGATGCGTCAAGGATCGTCATTTTCACAAGCACATAAAATGGCACAAAAGTCTGTCGGCAAATAATTACGCCTTAGCCTTAGCCTTCTTAATATATATAGCGTTCTCTGTTTCTACGCCGTGTCCAAGTATCTTGGCGTGCTCTTCTTGAGCAATTTTGGTATCTAGAAACTTATGACTGCTTACAATCTTACGCACCATTGTTGTGGAGATATTCTTTTGAATATATTTTTGCGAGTATTTAATCAATAGTTGCGAAAGATAGTTGGCACTGATTGGAAACACAACATCACCCATTCGCAACTTATGGATACGAATATAACTCCGTAGTATCTTATTGAGTTCAGCATCCTTGATGGGGATTCGATTTTCACCATACTTCTTGCTTGTTTTATACACATTGTCAACAATCATAAATTCATCCTTATCCTTTACCAAATAATTTCTATTCATCTTATCTTCCTGTGTGAGTTGTTGTTCACGCTTAGCAGTTGTAAGTGTTAGACCAGCAAGATCATTTCTAAGTGGGTATCTTATGAGAATCTGGAAGATAGTCGATACCATCCGTATGTTATCATCGCCACGCTTTTCCTGAAAGGTAACATCACGCTTGAGTTTCTTCACAAAGTCTTCCAACTCGGTCATCGTGATAAAATTGTCAGACTGCTTGTCGCTGATCACACCTGTCTTTTGCTCCTGTTGATACTTCTCATTAAGTTCTGTTGCCCAAGTGTCATACTGATTGATGTGTTCGTGTAAATCGCCATCCACATCAATGGCTGACAAGAATGCCGACACTCCAGTGTAAGCATTCCTTTGACTTGTGTAAGCAAGATCTGACACCAGCGTCTTAACAAGTGGTGGATCCTGAAGGAACGCGAAGTCAGTCTTGTTGGCTTTTTTCATCAGCTTTTTCACCTGTTGCCAGTATGCCTTGATGGTGGATGCCTTCAAATGGGGTCGCCATTCCAAAAGTGCTTCTCCAACATACTGCTCCATTGTATCCATTTCGGCTTTAGTCATCCACACCATTTATTCTCTATATAATCTATATAGACAATTATGTTTAAATCAAATTTTAGTTTAGAGTTCGTTGTCTCTGTGATTACAACTAGCACACAATATCCCACGAACATTATACCCTTCTATATGATGATCGTGATCCAGACATCTCTTAACACCTTGTAAAGATGCCCCACAGATATTACAATTTGTTGTGGTTCGATACCACTCATAGAGTTCATCCCACTCACCATCACATTTTATTCCTTGTTGTCTCCATCCGTGGATTCGCGCGTTCTTTATTCCTTTTGGTGTTGCGTTATACTCCTTGTTATATGCCTTCGTTTTGTCCTTGTTGTCGTCTTTCCACTTCTTCGCCTTCGTATAATACTTCTCCCTGTTCTCTTCTCGCCACCACCTATGATACTCACGCACTTGGATTGGATCATCCCAGTCCATTATTATCTATCTTTACTTATATAACTGGAAATCTTTAAACCGAACAATTTCTTCAATGAAGACATTCACTAGCTCTTGTGGTCGCCAGCCGTGTCCCTTGCGTCGATCCATCTCTCTACGACTGAAATAAAAACAAGCGTTATCTTGGTCGTCAAATTGATCACACATCTCCCAGATGTATGAATCTCCATTACAAGTCCAGATGATGAAACACCGAGCAAATGGATCTTCTTTCTTGATTTCTAGATATCTATCGTATTTCACCCTGTCAAAGAATAAGTCGCCGTATGTTCCAAACTTGATATTTCTCTCCTTGTGTTCAACATAGAAGTGCTTCTTGTCATTCACCCAATCAAAGTTATCATACTGCGATGTTTTGGTGAGATCACCGAAAACCTTTTCAAAATCTTTTACGCGTTCGCTTTCGGCCTTTAGTCCTTTCTTGAGATCTTGCTGTAATGTATTTGACATTTGTTTCTATAACCTTAGACATATCTTTTTTTCGCTCTTTGAACGCATCCTTCCGTTTGAGACGAAACTTATCCTTGATGATAATGACTTCCATCTTTCCAGCATCTACCATATTGAATTTCTTAACAAGCAGATAAGTTGTAACTAGAGCAGATATTTCATCTGGTGTCAGTCTCCTTGTGGGATTTTTATTCTTGTCTTCAATGATCTTGAGAAATGATTTACCAAAGACCATCTTTTGATATTTCAATGATAATCCTTGTCCACATCCGTGTCTAAACAACGGCTCAGCATATATCTTGTATATCTCACGCTCATCGTCTGTCTCCACCCACAGACTACAAAGACGCTTGTCGTTAAGGTAAAAGTCTGCTTGATAATCCGCCATATCTGTCTCTCTCTATATATCCTTATCAAATTTAATGGGATCAAATTTAACTGAAATCCAACACAAACTCGCCGTGCTTGATCGTGACATTGTTTAAGATCACACTTTTGCTGATTTTCTTTTCATCTATCTCACGCTGGACTTGTGGTGAGACAAATGGTTCAAATGTCTGTCCGTAAAATTTACTATCATTTTTCATCAATCGACACGCTCGTCTTACACTTGGTATATCTCCAAAGTTTTTGATGTAGAGTATATCATCTAAAAGTGTCTGTGTGTCTTTGTAGTCGCTCACCTTCATATCATAGCCGTGGTTAGCATAAAAGATAATACGCTTAGCAATACGCATCACTTCACCCTTCTCTTTGATTGTCAATGTCTTTTTTGGATTTACTTTAGCTAAGTAAAACTTAACATCTTGTATAGACTTCAACTTGTAATGATTATTTTCTTTGAGACTATTTGTGGGATGTTCTTCAATCACTTTGATTAGTTTTGCCTGTAATGATTTCTTGTTGTCGCTATGATTAAACACCACTGGCACATCACAGAAATTTATGAGATCAATCAAGTCAGTCTTTGAATGAGATTTATGTATGTATATATCCATCTATATCTTAACAAATAGATAAGATATAGAATTTAAACGAGTTATAATATTACCAAGGCGAGAATGTCCAACCCCCACTTGCTTCGGTGTCGGTCTCTGTAGAAAAATCTTTTGGTTTGACTAAGGCCTTAATAAAGGATACATCACGCTTGATGTCGCTTGTCTGAGTAGCGATGGTTCGTAGCTCTGATAGTTCGTGTCGCATTTCTTGTAGTGTGTATTTAATGGCACTTACATCATCATACAAATCCAGTAGCATATCTCGGTTCGTCTGTTTTTGACTCATAGCGTGTATCCTATACTAAGGATAATAAAATATATGGGATATCAAAAATATTTAGTTAGTTCTACCAAGTGCGGTCTGTCCAGCAGTTGCTAACCCTACCTTTGCTTGCTGAGATTGTGCCGTCGCCACATCCTGTGCTTCTTGACTCGTGTCGAGCGTCTTTGACCCTTCTTTATCTTCCTGAGACAAAGTGTCTTCAAAATCACCGATTGCTCCAGTAACACCTGACACCAGACCTGCCACACCCCCTAGTAATTCAAGGGGCGGAAAGAAAGCACCACCGATATCTGCGACACCCCCAATGATACCTGAGACATTACTGACTTTCTCCAAAGCATTATTACCTTCAATATGGAGACCGCCTTTAAGATCGGCGGCGATGTCGTTGCCAGCAATTACGGCTCCACCGAGCATCCCTGCTCCCTTGCCTAATCTCTCTGCTGTTTCATCACTCATTCCAATTGCCTTCTTTGCTCCATCATACAACCGACTACCTACACCACCCTTACCATCCTTACCCAACACTTCAACTTCTTGCTCGGCTCTGCTGGCCATTGGATTGAGTTCGGTAAGCGGTTCACTTGCTCCACGACTTACTGATTGACCAGCCCCAATCTCACTCCTACTTGTGCCTGCTTCACCCAGTTTGACAGATGCTGGGTTGGTGACTCTACCACCGATTTTGTTGACATCACCATTCGCCCACGCTTGATACGATTTGATTTTTGCTGGCATACTACTGACAGCAAAAGCATTACCAATTTGATCTTTAATCTCACGCAGTTGTCCTGCTTGTTGGACTTGTTCTACATTACTATCACGCTGTTCTTCAAAGTTTTTCTGGGCATCACTCCAGTTTTTACCGAGAGCAGACACACGAGCTCGTGCGTCTGCTTGAGCACTTTCAAGACCACGACGACGAACATTACCCTGAGAGATAGATCCAGCAGAAGTGCTATATAAATCCATCTAGTATAGTTATTCACTATATATATTTCTAAGATGAAGATTTATAGTAAAAGTTATTTCTTTGCTTGTGTCTGCTTTGCTTGCTCTTCTTCTTCCAACATCAGTTGCTGGATATATTGTGCTTGATTATAGATTGCTTTCTTCTTTCTTGACACTTTGATAAGAATGGTTGATTCACCATCTATCACAGCATCACTACCATCTGGATCTGTTATCTGGATGCGGACATTACTCAACCTTGTATGTTTATTCATTGTAAAGACCATATCTGTTGCTCCTGTGTAAAAGAAATCACCGATGGCGGTTGTCTTTGGACAGATACCCAGCAGTGGTAATCTTGCGTGGTCAATACCCCCTAAAAACTGAGATCGTGGCACAATATCACACCGAACCCCATAATATCCACGCACCATACTCAAGGGCAATCTTTGGGCGATAAGTTTCATAGATTCGGTCTTGACATTCAAAGGTGGATAGTTTGCCATCATCGTGAATTGTGTTGTGGATCCAAGTGAGTCGTCGTGTGGAAACGGACCACTTCTCCCTGCTCTTGCTTGCTGGGATCCATCATTACCGACACCGCTGACATCGGTTCGTAGCAGA
>Ga0181415_1000455_pt1 | contig 11586 bp, 5 predicted proteins | sample 38SPOviralmetaG_FD_130140 | JGI IMG/M metagenome (GOLD analysis project Ga0181415, IMG submission 130140) | Marine viral communities from the oligotrophic San Pedro Time Series (SPOT) site, San Pedro Channel, CA, USA - 38 SPOT_SRF_2012-12-11 | ecosystem: Environmental > Aquatic > Marine > Strait...
TCATCTCTAAATCTTTTTCTTGCCACTTTGATTCTTAATGTTTTTTCTTCAAATTTTAGTTTTTGTGTCCCTGAATCAAATACAGTAGCTAAATACTTTACCCCCTGTTCATCATCTTCAACCTGTCCATATATAAAAACAGGGTAAAAAGTCATACCTAAATCATATAACACTTTAAATTTATCCCTCATTATCTTAGGTGAATTTTTCTGTATTTCTAGAACTTCTCTCATTGTATCAGTTACTTCTACTTGAGCTGGAGTTATATCAACAGGGTCCACCTGAATAGGAGATTGTATTCCTTTTTGGTTATACATTTTAGCAACTCTCATAACATCTTCTGGGACATTTCCTGCAAATTTATCCGGTGCGGCCGTGCGCGCCTCAGCATATACTTCAATATCATCATCGTCACACGTTTCATTTTTAAATTTGACTAATGGCATTACTTTTTTGTCCCAATCATAATCTCCGTCGTTATCTTCTACAATCTGGAAAAAAATAACATTTCCATCTATTATATTATCAATTAGAATACCGGCGTCTACACACCTTCTACGTTCAGTGTCAAGTTCTTCAACAGATGCAGAACTCGGTGTAGACGGAACTAGCGACATAGTATCAAAAAGTGGAGAAATTCCTAAAGGTCCTGCCGCCGCAGCCGAGGAGGACGCCGCAGCAGCCGAGGAGGACGCCGCCGCAGCCGAGGAGGACGCCGCAGCAGCCGAGGAGGACGCCGCAGCCGCAGGTGCTTCTATAGCAGATATATCTGGGATTCCTGATTCATCAAGGCATGCTTTAATCTGATCATCCCTTAGATTTGCCATCATCCAGTCTATAATACCTTCTGTTGTTTTTTCTTCAAAAAATTTTAATGTTTCAGCACTCATTTATAATATAATTACATTTTATTTTTAAAATTTAATTTGAACTACCTGTCAGAGCCTGGTTTACCATCAGGCTGACCTACTGCAATAATAAATTTACCCGATGGAATAGCTTGTCCAAAGTCAATTACCGCTACGTTAACTTGTGGAGGAGGACCTATTTTATAATCTAAAAGCAAATTATCAGCTGTGCGAAGATCTGAATGAGCTACACCTGCCTCTTTAATAATATTATCTATTTTTTGTGCAATTTCTTGCCTAGAAGGTAGACCCACTGCCGCCGCCCAATCAGGTGCGTATCCACTATTTCCTTTTACAAATTGCATCATTGTTAATGTACATGGTAATGTTAAAAGACTATTATCAATTGGTACGATCTTTGGAACTAAACTACTTATAGTATTTTTAATAGCTGTTCCATCTGTTAACCAATAAAATGATTGCATATACTGTTCAAGAGATCCAAGAGGAACCTTTTTACGTTGATGGTCAAATAGTTCTACGTTGCTTAAGAATTGTGAACTACCACTCTCTTTATAAAACTCGTGTATTAGATATGGTATTCCAACAGCAATTTTAAATACATATACCCCTTCCTCGTCGCGCCGTGGCAATATTGGATTAGTTAAAGCAAATGTAGTTCCGTGGTGGCCGTTAGAAAGTATTTTCACATGTGAATTTACATTACAAAGAATATTAAGTACATCATTTGGAGAAAGTTCATCATTTTCAATTACCTTAGATAAATCAGTATTAATATCACACTTACCTCTACATTGATCGAATAATTGTTTTAACATTTGAAAACACTCTTCTACTGGTCCTTCTATATCATTATCTCTATGCATTGAATAACCAACTATTTCATTTAATTTTTCAATAATATTTGCGCGACCATTGTTTTTTATACATTTATCTAAAAAAGCATTAAATTCATCATTTGTTTTACCATCTCCTTGTGTACGTAATCTATCTACTTTATCTGGACTATTAGAACCTTTTGGAAATAGCTGCGCCCAAACATCGTCATCGCCCGCTCCAAAATTACTACTACTACTTCCTGGTGTTCCAGATTTGCTGCTAGATACTTCTCTAAGAGCTTCATTTATAGCTTCTGGATTAGTTGCGGCTATTTCAAGTAGTTCTTCCAACATTGATTCTGGGTAAAGATTGTACGTATATATCAATTCTAATACTTTTGAGTTCATATTTTGTTTTGTAGTTTCCTTGTTAAATTCTTGTGCAATCTTTTTCTTAATAGACGAGTCTACTATATCTTTAGCAGAGAGTTCTTTAATACACTTTATAAGTTTACTTCTCTTTTGATTTTTAGTGTCTTCTTTAAATTTAATTTTATCTGTTCCAGATTCATTAAAATAATTTATGCGGAGACGTGGCAATAAATTATAATTTTTGTATAAATTTGTAATGTAAGTTTTAATATCAGGTGTTAAATTTAGGTTTTCAAATTTGTCTGTAGATCTCCACGGAATTATATTTTCTTTTAGATTTAGATCAGCATTTACATCATCCTTGGTTAATTTTTCCTTTGGATCTTCTAGTAATGTAAAATTAAGTGGTGAATCTTTAGTGTTGGGGAAACTGAAATTACGACTATAAATGTCTGTAAAAGAAACACTTTCAGGAATTCCTTCGCGTGTATAGAGGTCTCCGTTAGATGGATTTTTATATAAAATTGTATACATACCATCTGGTTTTGGGTGAATTGTTTCCTCTAATCGAATTATATTTCCATTTTGATTAATTTCAGAATCTATAGCACAGCTTTTTAATAAACGTTCCAATTCATTATTTATGGTATATTTTTTGATAGACGACATTAACATTTTCTGCTCTATTCCGTATATTCCTAGTTCTTTAAAATTACCTACTACAGCTGATACATCTGGATCTAATGTTCTCGTAGAAGATAAAATACTGTAATGTCTATATATGTCAACATATTGTTCTTCAGCTGGTAAACTAGAGTGACTACAGTATCTTGAAGCTCTGGCCATAATCTGTTCTATTCTTGATTCGTTCCACCACGGTTCTGTTATGTGAACTTGTTTTACATTTTTAAAAGATACACCTTCCATAACAGATCTTGTTCCAAGAATAACTTTTAATTTACTACCATCTTTATTATCACTAGAATTAAATGTATTTCTTGCTTTTTTAATTAATGCTCCCGTAGGATCTTTTGTTTTGGTCTCAGAGCTCCATAAAAAATATCTACCTTTTCCTTTATCTTCTTTATCAAATAATGTCAATCCGCATGCCTCTAAAATTATAGCCAATGGCTCAACTCCGTAAGTAAGCCAATTAGAAAATATAAATACTGGTCCAGTGCTACTTAAAGTTAATTCAATTATAGAAGCAAATTTAGTAGAAAATGTTTTGATGTATTCTATTACCTGTGCAGGATTTTCAAATTTAATATCATTTAGTGTTCTTTTGAACATTTGAAGTGCGTTTTTCTTTTCTGTTACTGTTTTATTTATAGTTTCGCCTATCTTAGGTAAGAATATATTCGAATACTGTTGAGTGGTTACATACATTCCAGATATTTTGTCTTCATTTTCAGATTCATAATTTCCAAGCAATACGCTTTCATATGCACCAAGAGAATCTGCCGTTCCAGCAAATTTTTTATCTTTTGATATATCAGATTTTAAAGCTGATATATATTCTGATTTATGCTGTGCTGAAAAAGTATGTTCCATAGTAATTACTCTTTTGTATGGATATGCATTTGGATTACCTCCTTTAAAATAAGAAACATAACCAGAGCAAATGTATTTAATAAGTTCTTCGTTGATTATACAAGAATCCTCCGATATCCAGGATTTTTGATCTTTTACTGAGAGTGGGACACATACATTTGAATCCTTACTTTCGTATTTACCTACAAAAAATTTATAAAACTCATTATTGCTTATTGGAAAAGGAATTCTTGGCCTTAGCAGATTTATTGTAAGAGCTAACTCATATGGATTATCATAAACTGGAGTAGCAGACATTAAAGCTATTCTTAGTTCTGGATGAAAATAATACTTTATTGCGCTATATAATTTTTTATAGAATATACCTCCGGCGCTTACAAGTCTTTGAATCTCATCAATAATAAGAAGACCATTTTTGTTAAACAAAGCAGAATCTTTAATTAGTCTATCATTCTTAATTAATTGTCCTTTTTCACCGGTTTTATAAATAGATTGTATAAACGATTGATGAGAAACTATTTCAAATGTTCTTATTATATTACTTTTAAGCTTTTTTTCATAATCATTTAAAGTTTTCTTTACTTCCTTAGTTTGATTTTCCTGATCTGCATATGCTTTTGCAGTTGCCGGACTGTTATCTCCCTCATTAATTAATTTTTGAAGGTTAAATAATTTATCCTGTTCTCTTTTATAGTTTCTCATATTTCCTAAAAGTATACCATCTTCTTGCGCAGATACATAAAAGTCTCTTTGTAATTTTCCTCCTTTTTTAACTAGGCAAAATGATGGACATGAAAAGAATTTTCCATTTCTTATTTCTCCTGCTATTTCTTCAAAGTATTGATCTACAAGAGGAGCTGGAACAACGTATAAAAGTCTTTCATTTGTTGCATTTTTAAGAGCTTCGCCTATTACTATAGACGTACAAGATTTACCAGACCCAAGACCATGAAAAATTAATACATTATTAAAATTAGAAGATGGGCCCATAAGCTGTCCCATAAATTTTTGCTGAGGAGCTAAAGACATATCTACAGTTTTACATATTTCATTACTTGATAAATCTATGTAATTATTTTTGAATTCAAATGGTGAATCTTCTGGAAATGCTTCCGCTTCCGAAGAATACTGTTTTTTAATAAAGTCCAAAAGATCGTTATTATTAAATGTTTCGATGTCATTTAAATTTGGAAACATCTTGCCTTCGCAATCGATTTTATATTTTTTAGCATCGTCTTCATTTTCATAATAATATTGCAAGCAATCCATGTTATATTATTATGAATATACATTTATTTTTTAAAAATTTACTGCGAAGTTAACATTTCGCCAAACATAAACCATAAAAATATGGATATAAGAAAACCGACTGTAAATCCAACTATACAATTATTAGGACTATTTCCAGGCAACATAGGAGTTGTAAAATAAGGGACTATAAAGAAAGTCAATAGCGAATAAAAAACCATCGCAGATTGAGATTTAAAAGTGCTTAAATGAGACATGATATATTATAATACATTACATACATTTTATTTATTTAATTTAATTTAAGATTCTTTTTCTCAAAAATCTAACAGATTTAATTAGATTTTGTCATATCGAATCTTAGCAAATAAAGGTTCTTACTTTTTTGAGTAAGAACCTCATCCGAAACTATTTAATTTCATTTTATCGTCTTTCGAGCCTCATCCAAATTTGTTAGGTTTCGCTTTAGTTTTATTTTTTTTCGAACCAAAGACAAGCTCCGGAATAAGACGATCCCGTCTATTTCTACGAAGATCTATTAAGTGATTAAGTGCAGCTTTTTCATCATAAGTCCTGTTAGTAAAATAGTCGTGACTGTTTAGAAGAGTATTATATAGTTCGTTAGACATCGTGGTAGGCGTCCTGGGCACTCCATATGGTGTGCGATGGGGAGGGAATGCGCTAAGAGCATTTTCTTTGGTATCGTAAAGAGACGAACAACCTGGTCTGAGACGGCTCATATAGTCTATCATTTCAGTATCCTGTCTTGGATCCGTATAAAAATAACCTATATGTCCTCTATCTTTACTCAGTTTAAGATTTTGACAATACATTTCATTTCTACAAAATTCGCGAGATCTAGAACTTCTTAATGTAGCTGGGTCGTTTATACAGCGTCCATTTTCAATTATCTTCTCTTTTTTGCTTAATACTCTTTGAGGTCTTTGCAATGCATCATAACCAATGCCTGATTTACCAAAAGTTTGAGGTCCTCCTTGATTACGTTGTAGTAGTTGAAACATATTTGATGGACGATCTCCTGTGATAATAGTTGTAGGGGGCGCACTTGATGGACGAGCACTTGATGGACGATCTACTGTAACAACAGATGTAGGACCAAATGTTATAGACCTACGTCTTCTTGCTTCGCCTGCGGCCGCACGGCGCGCGAGCTCTCTTTCTCTATTTAAGCGAGCCTGTTGTATTCTTTGAATCGCACCTGCTCTTTCGTATGCTGAACGCTCTGCAAAAAATTGCATAGAATTTAATATGGTATTCTTCACCCAATTAGGAAATGCATCAAATCCGCGGCGCCGCCCATCAACACCAAACATTTCACCCATTCGTATTCCGGCCGTTGTAGCTTGCATCGGAGTTCTATAAACTGGAGCACAGTAATTTCCGTTCGCGCCGGCGCCTTTTTCATGTTTAAAACCTAATACCGGATTTAAAACTGTTCCAGGTCCTCTCCAGTCGGGATCATTAGTAGGAGAAATAATATTGTTACAATATACTTCATATTTGCAATAATTTTGTTCACGGGACGTGTCAGCACCAGGTGCTTCGCGGCAATTTTTATAAAGACTTTCTGCCATTTTTTTACTATGCACATCATAAGGACGTCCACCGAGATCAAAGCCGCGTATTTTATTTGTACTTGCTCCAAATCTTGGCATTGGCATTTTCTTAGATTTATACTTCTTAATGTCGGATAACAGCCTTTTGAAAGATTTATACTTTCTAGATCCATTTTTTGCTTTATAAGTTATGCGAATACCTTTATTTTTAGCAGCCATTTGTAATTTTGTGAATACCATTGCTTTTCTTTCAAGCTCTTTTTTAGTTAATGGAACTCTTTTTCCTGTGTTTGTAACTTTAGTAATAAGAATTCCTACACTTTTTAATTTGTTTTTAATAATTTCAATAGAAGTATTCTTTAATTTATTATATGCTTCTCCGAACTTTTTGGTCTTCCTCCTTATGGGCCCTCCCCGCCCCACGGCGTCGCGCATTCGCGCCGCTAAGCTCGACGCTGATGCCGCGCTTGCGCGTGACGGTGCAGCGCCCGACGACGATGCCGCGGGGACGATTGATGGGAGGAACCGCCGGGCCTTCTTCCCGGGAGCGAGCGACGGGTCGGCTTCATACAGGCTTGCCGCTGAGGAGCCTGCCGCCGCTGAGAGTTCGCTGTCTGTGGTTCTCTTACGTTCTATTCCCCCGCCGGATCCCCCGCCGCTTGGAGAAGCCGCCGAACCTAATAGAGGCGTCATGTCCATCGTGCCGCCTCCCATTATATAGGCCGCGTCTCGCTCGTCTCGCACTCCGCCGCCGGGAGTCCCGAGCGTGGAGAATGGCGAGCCGCCGCCCGCAGCTGACGCAGATGAAGAGGATGTGCCGCGTGGCGAGGTCGGAGGAGGCGCCGGGAGGCCTAGGCTGGCGCTTGGCGAACCTTGTTCTGCTCTTTCTACTCGGAGGTCGTGTCTCGCGCGCACCAAAGCGGCCACGCCTGGATCGTCGCGCACTTGTTTTTTTATAAAAGCTGTGAGCGGAGCTAAAGCTACAGTTTCATCTTTATTTTCAAATATGGTATACGGTAAAAACAGCGATGATGCTCTACTACATAACATATCAAATGTTATAAAAAAATCCAAAGAATCATTATTAATCATAATCGCCGTATCCTTGGGCGGTGGTTTATCCATAATTTTCTGGCGGGATATATCATAAAAATTTAATATTTGTCCAAAATCTCCTAATGTTTTATAACATACTACATGTTTTATTTGATTCCTTGATCTTGCGTCACTATAATTTGGATATGCTTTTGTTATTTTGTCTACAGACCCGTTTGCATTTGGAACTCCTATTATTTTTCGCAATAAGTTAGTATCGGGTATCTTAACAATATCATTATACGTTTTCTTTTGGGTTTCAGTATATTTAGATGGAGGCTGATTTTCTCCTAATGATTTATTACCACCCGCCGTGCCCGGATCTTCAATTTTTTCAATATCACTAAACCCTTTCTGACCCTCGATTCCAGTGAAAGTCTTTTTAAAAAATCGTTGTATAGACAATTTTGCGCTTGGTGCTACGCTTTGGCCGTCTTTTGAAATTTCTATATCGTAATAATAATCAAATTTTAATAATTCTATAGGCTGTCTTGTCCCTCGCCCGGGTGGTGTATATACTAATTTAATTTCAGTTTTACGTTTTTGATTGTCTTGGTCCGCGCCTGAAAATTTACTATCTCTCGCCGTCGACGGCGCCGCTGCCGCCGAGGAGCCTGCCGCCGCTGCCGCTGAGGAGCCCGCCGCGGCTGCCGCCGAGCCTGCTGCCGTGGCCTTCTTCTTCCCCTCTGCCTTGGTGCGCGCCGCCGCTTTTGCCTCCGCTTTTGCCGTCTCCCGTGCCGCCGCCAAGGAGGCCGTGAGATTCGGATCTGTAAAACCGCCCTCAGGGTCCGTCTTTTTCACAGGTGCAAATTTTTTGAAATCAGCATATTTGTTTATCAGCTCCCGAATATCGTCAGGAAGAAACGATCCTTCCTTATTTACGCTTTGCTCTTGGCCTATTTTTGAAAGAAAACTAGCTATTCCACTACCACTTGCAGAATCAAAACATGTACCAAGCGTATTGTAAAATCCAATTTTCCACTTCGGCGCCGGTGTGATCTTTTGCGGGTTTGGAAAAGGTGTAGATATTCTATCACATAAGAAAAGTAAAAAAGCTGCAAAATTAAATTTGCTACTATCTGCATCTACAGTTATTTTATAGGTTCTAATTTGGCGTGGATCGTTATAAACAAGTGTTCTCCTCCCTTCTTTGTTGTATTGCCAATACTCCGATAAAAATATATTTTCTATTAAGCGATTAATTGAAGTCGAACAACCGAGTGTTATATCTGTCGCATTATATGGAACAATTTCTAAAAGTTCTTCATGAATGGTATCTATTAATTTTGCCATAGTTTTAGTGAGATCTCCACTCATGTCCCAAATATGAAGCTGAAGTCTATTTTTAATATATTCTCTTACATTTCGCGGGTCAGTGCGGCCGCCCGGTTCGATTTGCGTTATCATCCAATCCCTATCTTCTACATATGAATCTTTTAGTATTAAAAATAATTGATATTTAAGTGATAATTGAGCGTAGTCAATCGGCAAGTTCTCCTCGACATCGGGGTTGTTTGGCGGTCCTGACCAACCAGGTTCGATTAGAGTATGTGCATCGTCATCTGTGTATTTAGCAGTTCGGGTTACCTTACCCTCCACTGCCCAGTTATTTCTTTCTGCGCTTTCTAAAAAATCATGACATTGATCGCAAAATAATATAAAACGGATTAAAAAAGGTAAAATATTTAAAATGTCATCCCTTTGAAATGAATAATCCTTGGCTTTATGGATCTCGCGCTCGTCCTCCTTGAGTGTAGCAGTGCGCAGCGGCATGGTGAACTGGCGCAGGTCGCCTGGCCCGATCTTTTTATCTCCTTTCTCTATGCACCACAATTTTGATAAGTCTACAGTTATAGTACCAGACTCTGTGGGAGGAACCACATTTTCAACTTGTATATCCCCAGTTTGTTGAGCGGCTGTTGTTGCTGTTGATTTTCTAGGAGCCATGTATATTATAATTAGCAAATATTTTTAAATAATTAAATTTTATAATTTACAATTTATAATTTATTTAAGTTTCCATTCAAGGTAGTATCTTACCTGACCAGGTCTATCTAACTCGTTATATTCAAAAAATACATAAGCTGTATTTGTTAAATTAATTATATGATCTTTGAATGTTTCTAATTCTGAAACAGTGTCCATATAATAAGGATTTTCTATTATACACTTTGCTCCGAATGTTCTTTTTTTGTGATTAAGATAAAATAGTCCTATGTATTTAGGTCCTTGATTCGTAATTATAGAATCAGGAAAAAACCCTAAATAGAAGTAATCACTAGATGTATACATATTAGCCATTCCTTTCATCGTAAAATAATCTAAATAGTAGTGATCATCATAAATTAATTTTGAATTTGAAATATAGATTACCCAGTTATGAGCCCAGTTTTCTGCACTTAAATGTGTTAAAAGTTTTAATTCACCTCCCGAAGGAGGCTCTAGCATTTTAGTCAAATTTGATTCTGAGTGTATTTTTGCCCTTGGTATAGTGTGTGTATTGTATATTTTAGTAGGCATAGGTAATATAAACGATATTAAATACAACAAATTAATAAGAAACATACAACTTAATTAATCATTAGAAATTGTTTCTAAATAGTTTCTAAAATTAAAACTACTTTATTGATCGTAGGAACACAAACATTCACAACTTGAGATATTTTTGATTTAGACGGTTGCTTTAAATTTAATTTGTTTTTGACTACATAAAATAGAATGCCAGCGGTTATAGATTTAGGAGTCACAGAGTCTAGTTTATCTATAGATTTTGTGTAGATATCTGTGCAGATGTGCACGGTTTTAAAAGGAAGCCCCAGATCATTACAAAACTTAACAAATGTGTCATTTTCTTTGATGTCTATCTTTTGTTTTCCGAGGTGATTGTATTTTTTATGAGACTCCATTATCTCTAGATATATCTTCTCACCCTTTAGAAATCCTTTTTGATTTCCCTCTGTATTGTCAATTAGTTTTTGACGATCTACTGGAATATTATTATGGATGCATGCATAATACAAACACGCAGAAATAAGTCCATTTCTAACAGATGCCCGTGTAAGTTTCCCAGATTCCATGCAAAAGTGCCACATATTTTTTGCCGTTGGTAGCACACTCTCGTGGATGCCTATCAGAGAACAATAATGTTGAAATTTCTCTGAAATCTTCCAAAATGTTTTTTGTTTATGGCTAAACGTTTGTTGCAGATGAACTCGCATAGCAAAACTATTTTTATAAAACCCCGGAATACTTCCGCCTTTGTCATATGGATTATCAGAAGTGTATATGTCTCCTCTTTGAGAACTTACACCATAAGAGCCATCTTCTGATTTATAGTTAGACCACTCACATGCTTCATAAATTTGATTACATATTACTTCTCCACAGTCTACACAAACTTTATTTCCCTCTTTTTGATTATGTTGTATATTTAAATGACGACAAGTGTATTTATCACAAATTACGTTAGTTTCATTTTCATTTTCTTCTTCAAGCATCATAGAAATTTCATTCCAAATGTCATCAGTTAGCGTGTCAGTTATCGTCATTTACAATTATACATTTTGAAAATATCTTAATAATAGTATAAAAACGTAATATTTGCGGGAATAATATAAAAATTAATTTCATACATTTTTAATAAATGACTGAAGTTACAATATTATCTCGCGAGGCGTTTAATATTACACTGAATAACGAATCAAATTTATTTACTGTAAATATAACAGCAGATGTAGAATACAACGAAGATGGATTTCAAGAATTTTTGGAGTATTTTAAGAATACGTGGATATACATTCAAAATGAAAAATTAGTTTATTATCTTTTTATAAATCTTGGAATCTGTAAAAAAGAACATGAACTCCCATTACAGGCATATATTAAGTTAATAAAGATGATAACAGATCTTAATGATGTAATGATTAAACATTGTCATTGTGTATGTATACTTACAGAAGGATCCGAAAAATGGGAAAACGCATACAATTTTATAACTAAATTATGGAATCCTCCAGAACAAAGACCTCTTAAATTTACACAAGAACAAGAACA
>Ga0181415_1000458_pt1 | contig 11549 bp, 22 predicted proteins | sample 38SPOviralmetaG_FD_130140 | JGI IMG/M metagenome (GOLD analysis project Ga0181415, IMG submission 130140) | Marine viral communities from the oligotrophic San Pedro Time Series (SPOT) site, San Pedro Channel, CA, USA - 38 SPOT_SRF_2012-12-11 | ecosystem: Environmental > Aquatic > Marine > Strait...
AAAAACCAGACTCTATGTAAACTCGAGTTGATACCCACACTATAACGTTCATGTGTTATGGGAGAGTCTGGTAAATGTTAGCTAACGGGATGAGTTTACGAGATTAAAACTCGTGGTTTGATTTAGCAGAGCTTATCAAATAGATCAAATAAGTTATTAAGTCCGTTCGTGCGTAACTGTAAAACTCATCCCTTAAATTTAATAAAGGAGAATAAATAATGATACAATTTACTTGTATAGAATGTGAACATAAATACACTAAAAATACTGGAGTACCTGAAGAAAGAATGTGTAATAAATGTTTGCGAGAAGATGCTCACCCAGGGATAGACCCTCACATAGCATCACAAATAGATTCACATTGTAATGATTTACCATGGAAATAAAAAAAAGGAGAATAATGAATAAAGTAAACCTTAGTGACATTGTTACAAAAAGCAATGTTCGTAAAACAGTAAATACAAAGTCTGATAAATGGGCTCCATTTGTAGAGAACATTAAAACTCATGGACTAATTCAACCAATCGTATGTTATGAAGACAATGGCAAATATGTTGTTATTGCTGGACATAGACGATTAAAAGCAGTTCAAGAGTTAGACTTTAAAAATGTAGATATAGTTGTAAGAAATCAACCTAATGGTGATTTAAAAGCAGTACAAGTCTCAGAAAACTTATTTCGTGAGGATTTAACTGACTATGAAGAAGTAATGGCGTTTAAACAAATGATTAATGGCGAAAGTACTATTCAAGAAGTCGCTGATAAATATGGCTGCAGTTATAGTTATGTCAGAAAAAGACTGCAACTAGCTAACCTTTTACCTATGTTTTTAAAAGCATCAGTCTTTGATGATGAAGAACTTGAAGAGTTAGAAGAGTTATCTACTTTTCATCCCACTAGACAAAAAGAAGCTTATGCTTTTGTAAAAGGTAAATCTAAAAAGTCTGATAAAGAGTTTATTGAAACTGAACATTGGACTCGTTCTATGGTCAGATACCTATCAAATGGTATTGATTATAAAACTATGATAGAACTTGTAGGTGATGAAGACAGATATACTCATTTAAAAAGACAATTTAAATATAAATCTCATAGATCACTTGGATTGTTTGATGAAATACTACAAGATGAGATTGTAACTGATGCTGATTTTATTAAATACTGCGCTGAACAAACATATCCTGAAATCTATGAAGGATTAATGTCTATTAAAGTAGATAATACACTAAATAGATGGGATGATAATTGCACTAAAGTAGATATTATTTCTTTAAAAATGTTTGAAGAACAAAAAGTAGATATAACGAAAACAATCGTTTCTGCTAAGATGGAAAACTTTCCATTTGAATTTATTCTTAAAACAAAACCAATGAAAAAAAGTTCTGATGGTACAACATCTTTAGAACCTATTGAACGTGGTAAATACTATGGTCAAACTAAAAAGTTTGCTAAAGCTACTATACCTCAGTATATAGAATACCTAAAATCAATAACTCATGGCAATTTGTATATGGGTGATACATCAGAAAAGGTATTTAATTTTATTGGTAAGCAAGGTGCAGTCCTTAGTGAAATATCTGTAGGTTCTCATCAGTTTGGTTATAAGACTTATGAGATATTTAATTCATATCCAAAAAACCATGAAGGAGGCTTGTATAATTGGTTCCATAAAAGCGTAGAATCTAATCTTATAAATGAAACAATATATCAATGTACTATCAATAACTTAAACAAGTTTGCTAAGTTAGTTGATGCTGATAATTATAAGACTTGGTTTCTAAGTACTTGGTCAAATAAAGCAACTTCTGAAGATTTCCGCAGAGATGTCTGGAATTGTTTTAATACTAAGAATCTAGCAAAAATAACGACAGGTAAAAAATCTGTAATTGTAGAATATGCTACTGTTCAAAATAGTCCATTTTGCTTTAAGGATATATTTACATCCAATGAAAATGAATGGAAAGATCTATCTTGCAAGTTTAATTACTTAGAGAGAGGTTCTATTTATAAATAAATAGTGTGTGTGGTGGCTCTGTGTAAAATTCCCCTAATTGGGTTGCAGAGCCACTTAATTGTTTAACAAAAACTGTACTTTTGATTCAACTATTTTGTTTTTCCAATCTACTTTATTATACGATATTGAATGTACAAGCGATTTGTCTTTAGATACATATGTAATTGGTTGCGGAATGTAATGACTACCCATCATATCTTTTAGTGCTTCAAAAATATTTGGAAGAGATAATATTTGCTTGTCTATTTCTTTTTTAGTTTCTTTAGAAATAATAGCATCAATAGGGTGAGTGTTAAATTTTGTATATAACACACCTATATCCCAAAAGTTATCAATTTCTTGAATTGAATATCCTAATACCTTAGATATTCGTTCTTTATTATTTACTTCTAAAATAGTTCTACCTATTTTAAAGTTTTTAAACGTAATGGATAGTTTTACAGTATAATCATATTCAAGAGAATCCCAGACGGATGATTGTATTGGTCTTGATTTATGTTTTGCAATAGTTGCTTCTAATCTTTCAATTTTATCTTTTTGTAAATCAATAATGTATTGTGCTTCCATGTTGTACTCCTTATCTAAACTTATTTCAGCATTTTGAAACTCTATTTCGGTTTTATAAATATTAATAAGCTTATTTAAGGACTTTACTCTTACTTCACCACCATTTATCCAATTATACAAAGTTTTTCGACTAATATTTGCTTTTTTAGATATAGCAGTTAGTGGTATATCCGTTGTCATTAACCACTTTAAAATTGCTTCTTTATTCATAAACAAAATTACTCAATTTACACGCATAATACAATTAAATGTGTAGTTAAACTATACAAAGGTTGCAATTATGTGTAATTAATATTAAACTAACCTAGGAGATAATATGACAAAAATATCAGATTCCATTAGTTTGGAACTTAGAAGAGAATTATTCTCAGTGTCAAGATGGAATGACGCTTCCCCCCTTGATCTCATCAGAAAAAAAGTTAAAGGTACAGAATATACCGAGGAACTGATGGAGATTAGAATGATGTCCAAATACGAACTCATTAGATATATAAAAAAAGTAAATACCAATAAGGCTGTAATCACAGCTAGAAAGATTAAAGATAATCATTGGTATAGAAATAATGTAGATAGCAAAGTTAAAGCAAAGATTGAGTTAATCAGCTATGCTTACAATAGGCTACATACATTAAAATAGTTGAGAGTGGCTCTTGACAATGAATACGAATAACGCTTCCTTACCCCTTCCACATACGAAGTTAAGAGCCTTCTCTTCATACAAGGAGAATTAAATGAGTAGGCTAGATACACTTAGAGAATCATGGACTGCAATGTTTACACATATAGATGATGTTGTAACCAAAGTAGTCGAAGACTATCCCAATGCTGAACCATTAGTGGATAGAGATATAATACAAGAAGCAGTACGTCAAACAACAAATCTTGAAGAGTTCATTAGAAAAATTGAACTAATTGTTGAAGAACAGAAAAATAAAGACCAAGAAGAATTGTTTTGAGTACTACTGAATTTGATATAATGGTTGACAAGCTGTCAATCGAAGCTTTTGAAATACTTGAAGAAGATACTGTTTCATTAACAGAAGAAGAGTTTATCAAAAACTTAAAAGAAAAATTATCTGTACACGACCATTTAGCTGAAACACTTTATGGTGCATGGCAGATTTCAAAAGGTAAGAAAAAACCATATGTAGAAATGGAAGAAATCTTACACCCAACAATAAAGGTAACTACATGAGTATGATGATTCATTGTGGTGGTAGAGCAGTTGACTATGAAGAGTTAGCTGGAGTACCACTACCTGAAGAAACAACGACATATAAACCAGTAGCATATCATGATTTAGTCATGAATGTTAAGAATATAGCAGATGATCTTTTAATTGATAAGACATATGAGAAAGCTAATTACGCTTTGTCAAAAGACGACCAAAGATTCTTTGCAGTATTACAATATAGAGATAATGAAACAGAAAATATAGGATATGCAATAGGACTACGCTCTAGTCACAATAGAAGTATGTCTATTGGTATGTGTATAGGCGCACAAGTATTTGTGTGTGATAACCTAGCTTTTACTGGTTCAGTTAAATACATGAGAACACATACTAAAAATGTGTTTCAAGACCTAGAAGATAAACTAGTGTCTACAATTTATAGCAGTAAAGATAAGTTTGCTAATATCTTAAAAGATAAAGATAATATGCAAAATGTCATTATGAATGATGATAAAGCTTATTCATTTCTTGGTAGGCTTGGTGGCTACGGAATACTGCAATCACAACAATTAAGTAAAGCGTATAAACTATGGAGAAAACCTCCTCATGCTGAATTTGAGGATAGTAGCCTATGGTCTTTATATAATGCTTGTACTGAGGCTTTAAAAAGTACTCAGCCTAACAAGATATTAGAAAAGCATATAGCTCTTCATAAATACGCTACCTCTTAATACCCTTCTTGTACGACTGGCTCTTGCTAAAAATATATTAACGTCATGGTTTTTATTACTACAAGAGTCAGTCACTCCCTTATAACTAAAATAGGAAAATAAATGGAAAAAGAACAAAACCCTTATAAGATATTACGAAACGAAGAATATAAAAAGTTCGTTGAAAGTAAAGGTAATGCACGATTTAGTGCTGATTACTTATCTTGGGCAGTAGCTTGGGATAAATTCAAAAAGAACTTTCAATATTGTTCTTATGTTGTTCGTGAATATCATATTGAAATAGCTGGGAACACTTTAAAAGTTCCTTACATGGTCTTACCTAATCAAACCGCAATGGTTACAGTTGATTTGAATTATGAAACTTTCGATGGCGATTCTCATACTCATACTGAAACATTAGCTATTCGTGACCATACAATGAAAGCAGTTGTTGACCCTAGTTCTGCTCAAGTAGAAAATGCAATCAGACGTTGTGTTGCTAAAGCAGTTTCAATGGCTACTGGATTTGGTATTGAATTATGGTTTGGTGAGGATTTAAAAGATATGGATGATGTTGAAGAAAAACTAATGAATGGAGATAAGCCTGTAAACGGAATGATCACCCCTGAACAATCTCGCAAATTAGACGCATTAATGCGTGACAAAAATGTCAATCCAAGTGATAAAAAAATGATACAGGAATTAAAAGACAATCGTTTTAAAGATGTATCAGAACAAGCGGCTGCAGTTATGATTGCCGATGTTAAACAAGGTGTTAAAAACAATAAACCAATAACAAATACATATAAAACTCAATTGCTTGGTATGATTAATTCCTTACCAGAATCAGTAAATGAAGAAAAAAGAACAGAGTATAAAAGCTTTGTTAATAAAACACCAAAGTTCTCACTAGCAAATAAGTTTGAACTAGAAACTCTAAAACCAAAAATAGAAATAGGACTGTAATATGGAACATAGCTTTTATAAACAAAATGAAAATAAAGGTAGTGCTAATAGCAAATATCCCGATGGAGTATTTGTAAATAAAGTAACTATCGTAGAAATACAAAACGCTAAAAGTGAGTATCACGATATATCAATTAATGTAACTGCTCAACCTGAAAACTATGATGGAAAAACATATTTTTATGTAAATGGAAATCATCTTAAAGATAAAGGCATATCAGTTGATTGGGGTACACCTCAAGATAAAGTAAAAAGTGGCTCATGGAAAGTCAAAGCTTTCTTACAAGCATTAGGTATGGACATTAATGAGTCTTTAGAAAATGATTTTAAAGGACTTACAGAGGACTTTAGAAACAATTGTGTTGGTAAAAGTTGTTATATCTTACAATACCATAATCAGAAATTGACCTCTAATGGTAACCCAAAAAGGTCTACTTGGTGGTATTATGCTACTGAGACTCAAGGAGCTGATTGGCTTCGTGAGAAATGGTCTAAGCAAGATAGTTTACCAAATGATTTCAAAGCTAAGCCAACTGAAAAACTTGGTAATCTTTGGAATAACCAACCAACAGAGGAAGACATACCTAACTAATGTCTTTTCCTTTCGATAAAATTGGTGTAAGTAAGTTAGCTCCTCGTAAGTCTTTAAACTCAGAAGACTTAATTATCGAGTGGCTAAACTTACTTCCCAATGGTCAAATAATAGGCTCTCATCACGTTCAAGATGATGTGAGACAATGGATATATAGAACATATCAAAAAAGAGTAAACGCTGATACGTTAGCAAGAAAATTCAGAGGATTAAGAGCAGATAAAATAGAAAAGCTTGAAAACGCTGGATTAAAATTAATTGATAATGGTACACTACACGGAGAAAGCTCTTGGATTCTAAAGAGAAGTATGTAGAAATAGCATCGGGTCATATTACTAATAGAGGAAATTCAGTAAAAAAGAACCAACTACATAATTATATAGACAAAAAAGAATCTAAACATGAGCTGTATCATAGTTGGTACACATTTGATCATGAAATGGCTCATTACACTAAGGTTAATAAAACCATTGTTGGATTTAAAGGTATGCACTATGTGGATACTATTATATTAGACATTGATAAAAAAGACTTAGGTGATAATTCTTTCTTAGACTATATAAGATATTTTGTAAATAATGAATTAATATCTGAATTAGGAATTGAAGAAGAGCATATACAACTATGGTTTAGTGGTACAGGATTTCACGTAGAAATTTCTGATGTATTTGGATTTACTCCATCTACTACTCTACCATCTGTTGTAAAAAATACTCTTGATAAAGTATTCCCTGATTGCGATTCTATTTACGATGGACCAAGACTAATTAGAGCGCCATTTAGTTACAATAAGAAAAGTGGGTTATTTAAAATTCCTTTAAGCGTTGAAAACTTAAATGAATTAAATATGGATAGGATTAAAGCTAGAGCTTCTAGTATTCCTGTAGAAATTGATTTGTCTAAATATCAACTTCCTAAAACCGAACCTTATTTAAAACAATATCTTATGTTGCAATCCCCTATAGAGATTCAAAAGTCTACTAAAAGGTCTAACTTTGATATTGACCCAACTTCTGTTGTGACTTGTATGCAAACTGTCTTATCAAAGCCTCCTGTAATGGGAGAACGAAATGATTCGATGATGAGACTTGCAGCGTGGCTCAGAAGAAGTGGAGTTCCTAAACCTATTGTATATGATACTTTATTTAAATGGTCAGGTAATTCAAAAGAGGCTAAGTCTACTACAGATAGTGAATTTGAAAATGGCTACAATTATTGGTGTGATGACCAAATCATGTCTAAATATTGTGACCCTAAATGTATTCATTTTAAACGTAAAGACTACTCTCTTGCAATTGAAAGTACTCAAACATTAGCAAATAAGTTTGTTGATATGATGAAAGATGGAGTTTCTAATAAAGCATTTAACTTTGCTAGTTACTACAATTGTCCAGACTTTTGGGTAATGCCAGGCGAATTAATGATTCTTTTAGGTGATACTGGTATGGGTAAATCAACATTCTTATCCAACTTAACTGCAATGCTTAGAAATCATAAGATAATGTATTTATCTCTAGAAAATTCTTGGCATTTAACATATGGTAGATTTTGTCAAATAGTTCATTCAAAGACTCAAGATGAAATTAAAAGCTATCATATGGAGATGGATGATGTTGAAGACTTATATAGTCCATTTAAACATATACAATTTGGTCATGTTTCCCCAGATATAGAAAAATTAAAAGAAGCGGTTGCTTATCAAAAACCCGATATAGTCTGTGTTGATACCACAGATGAGGTCGTAGTTAAGTCAAATGGTGGTGAAATTGAAAGAATGAATACAATTATTGGTAGCTTAAAAGAAATAGCTACTCAATTTGATTGTATCGTTATTGCAGTTCATCACGTAAATAAACAAGCTTCAATGGAAGGAATTGTAACATTGCATTCTGCTAAAGGTTCAAGTAATGTTGTACAAAAAGCAGATAAAGTACTATCAATTAATGGTAGTGCTACAGAAATGCAACGATCTTTATACTGTGAAAAAAACAGAAATGGAAATCGTATTAAGATAATGTTCAAATTCAATAAACCCTTAATGAAATTCGAAGAGGACAACATCCCCGTAATATCATCATGATAAAATACATATTCAAAGCACAAACAATGCAAGATAAAAATGGTGTCGGTATTAGAGTGGTAATGGCTACAATATTTAATCTATTTGTAGCCATTCACACTAAAAATGGAGAACACATGAATCTTGGTTTTGGTATTGGCCCAATGGAAGCTAGTATCACATTACACAGGTGGAATAAATGGCTACCTTAAAAGATATAGATATAAGAAAAGACCTTGTTAAAAAGATACAAGAAAGATTACTACTAGGAGCAGATAGATATGGTGGTCCTTTACCATTAAATGATGGTAGAAACTTTAAACAAGAAACGTTAGAAGAACTTCTTGATGCAATCATATATATAACTGCTTACTTAATACAAATAATACATAAGGATAAAAATGAGCAATAAAATATTTGCAAACATTGCAACAGATAGATTCAAAGACCTCGTTCAAACATTGTCTGAATTAGAAAATCTTGACAGACAAAGAATGTCTAAAGATGGAAAAGAAATAATGGATAAAGTTTGGGAATTACTAGGTCAGCCTACTTTTAATGAGGTTCAAGCTATGACTGAAGCTCAATTAAAAAAAGAAAATATAGAAATAAATGGCGAGTCCTAGTAAACAAAAAGGCAATGCTTTTGAACGTGAAGTTGTAAACCTAGCTAAAGAGTTTGGTTTAAAAGCTGTACGTGCATGGGGTTCTAATGGTCAATCATTAGGGCTCCATGAAGAAGTAGACTGCACTATTGAAGAATATACTGTTCAAGCAAAACGCAGAAAAAAGATAGCTTCATTTTTAAAATGTGAGCATACAGATATAGTAGCATTCAGAGAAGATCGTGGAGACACTTACGCTCTTATGGATATAAATGTTTTCTTAACCTTATTAAAAAAACTAAAAGGATAAAAATGATAGAAACAACTCATAGTAGTTTATGTCGAGAATATCTTGAAACGATGTTTAAGACAAATAGTATTAATTACATAACCTTAAAAAATGGAAGACGCTATGATGTTCATAGTATAGAATTTATATGGATGTCAAAAAAAGTGCATAAGTATATGTGGGTTGACTTAAAAGGGCAAACTGAAGGTTGTAATAATCCTAGTTTAGATAAAATAAGTGAAAGAATCGTATTTCATATAAACGAAATAGATTACATAGAAATAGAATACTCATAAAAAGGACATAAAATGCTAGAAATAGAAACTAAAACAGAAGTAATAACTAAAAATGTTCATGTAATTAAACCTGAACTGACTTTAGAAGAGTTAAAAGCAATTCAAACTGCTCTTTACGAAACGGATAAAGAAGGTAACTTGTTAAATAAGATTGGCGATGTTGTTCGTGATGCTCAATCTAAAATAACAGATTTGGATAGAGCTATAGATAGAAATGTTACGCAAGACCAAGTTATTGCCGCTCAAGGCGGTGCTTGTACAACAGGAAACTGTGACTAAATAATTTGAGGCTCAGACAAATAATTCTAATAACTAAACTAAATGAAAGGACCTATATGGTTTGTGAAATAAAGTTTAAGTTGACATATGAAAATATTTGTGCTTGGTTGGCGCCCTGAGCCTCAATTAATTATTATGGATAAACCTTGGTATTTAGATACGTATGACGATAGACATAAAAAGAAAGTCGTCAATAAACGAAGAGATAAAAAACAGCACAACTTTCCTTTAAGAAATTGTACTGTATGTAAAAAAGTTTGGCAAAACGATTGGTTCAGTAATAAGAAAAAATTTATCGTATATGATGATATGCCAAAACTTGGATTAAAAAAAGAAACTTGTATTAAATGTAAAAATAAGGAAGGATACTTATATGAAACTAACCGATCATAGACCTCAAACTGAAACTGAGGCAATTATGTATTTAGAAGATGACGTAAGGCAGCTAAAAAAAAGAATAATAGAATTGGAAGTTATTCTTGATGATACAAAAATCTTTCTAAAAACAATTGGTACATTAAAACCACTTGTTGTAGATAACTGCAAAAAGTTAATTAAGAAGATAGAAAATGCTGGTATTTGATATAGCTGAGTGGATAGCTAATATATTTATACTAGGAATTGCTTTTGTTATATGGATGAGTGGAATTCTATTATTTATGATAATAATGACATTTGCAATAGATAAAATAAAGAGTTTAAAAATATGAAGATGGTAAGGATAGCTGATATGATAAGGATGACAGAATGGCTATCTCAAATGAAGATGAACGCAAAACAAAAGCGAAAATTGAAACACTTAAATATTACTTTAAAGAAAGTGATTGGATTGATTTAGACTTTATTAATTTAGAAAGGAGGATGACTACTGTTCATAACAAAAAAATCAGTAGCTATCCTCCTTATTTTTGTATTCTATGTGAAAGGTATTGGAGTTTTGCTTTACATAGAAAAACTAGAACAAAATACACAGAGTATATTAATTGGAAAAACTTACCCTGTGAAAAAAAAGAATGCTCTAATTGTTAATTTAACATAGTAGCAATATTGCCTTCGGTGTAGTGCTGTGCTTGGTATTCACAAGCTTGATGTAATTTATTGGCAATCTTTTTACTTTTAGTTCTAGTATCAATAATTACAATACTACCCTCTACTATTTTTCTATAGTATATAGTACCATTACTATCTTTGTATAAGTATTTTTTTAATGTCATATTTTAAATTCCTTTACTTGTACAGGTAATAATGGAGCATAGTGCTTTTCTGTTATACGCACACTCTTATGCCCCAATAGTTTGCTTAGGTCATATATATCTACGCCATTTAAAAGGCAGTTTAAACCAAAAGTTCTACGAAGATCATGAAATCTAGCATCTTTAATTCCAAGCCTTCTGACTTCTAGTTTAAAACCTTTTGTAATATCATCATCAGTATAGTTCCATGTACCATAGTGCTTTTCTGCCTGAGAGTTTAACTTCACCATTCGCTTTCCCATTTTACCATCTACCCACATATATCCATCTTCTTTAGATATAATAGTAATCAGTTCATGTCTTCTTGCTCCAGTATAATAAGCAAAGTTTACAAACTGCCTAAAATTTCTTAATAGCTTACTTTTATAATTAACAATATGTCTTGTTCTTTTAAGAATGCTATTTAATTCTTCTTTATTAAAAACTCTAGACCTACCTGCAACTTCCCATATTTTATACGTTTTATAATTACATCTGTAATGTTTATTACACCAATTATAAAAAGCATTAATATGTCTTTTATAAGAATGTTCTGTTGCTTCAGCCACATTAACAAACTTATCTGCCTTTGGCATTACGCTATATAATATATAATGGTAGGTTCTTTTAGTATTTGGAGTTTTAATAGCTAAGAACTTTTTGATTAAAGTCCTTTCATCTGGCGCATTAGGTCTATCATCATAATTCCCACTAACAAGTTGAGCATAAATCTGACGCTTTAGTTTACGTTCAAGAATCTTTGCTT
>Ga0181415_1000459_pt1 | contig 11542 bp, 7 predicted proteins | sample 38SPOviralmetaG_FD_130140 | JGI IMG/M metagenome (GOLD analysis project Ga0181415, IMG submission 130140) | Marine viral communities from the oligotrophic San Pedro Time Series (SPOT) site, San Pedro Channel, CA, USA - 38 SPOT_SRF_2012-12-11 | ecosystem: Environmental > Aquatic > Marine > Strait...
AACTTCACCTGTTTCAGGATCTACCTCATAAAGTGTTCTCTTCTTCCAACCAGTAGGTGAATCAGGATCCATCATAGTAGAATCATACCACATATTATCATCGGTGCCAAAAGCATCTTCAGCAAAGTTCCACCATTGTCCCTTATACCAAGTGGTATCAAGAATCATAGCATCAAATCCATATACAGGATGTTGTCTATGTTTTAGTCCAACAGAAAAGTGTAGCTTATCGTTTAGAACTTCTGGTGTAAGATGTATTCTTATATCACCTTGTCCATAGCTAATATCCTCTAAACCTAACTCAGTCCAACCAAGTTTAACCATAGTCCAATCACCGATGTACCTTACCCAATATTCTTGGTTTAGATAATCGTTACCCCATTGTCTACCTTCTGACCATTTGATTAGATACTCCCAACCTTTAACAGGTCCGAATGTAGCACTTTCATTAGAGTTCTGCTCTGAACCATCGTACCAAGTTCCACCCTTACCAGCAGACTTAACACCTCTTTTTGGTTCGTATTGGAATCTACCAATCTTACGAAGACCAAATGATGTTTGGAAATCAGGTTTTAATTCTCTTTCAGTTCTTTCAACCTCAAGAACACCAGTAGATAACCCACCAACAATAGCAAATCTATCGTCTTGGTATCTTGGTGCATTTAAACTAAAACTAGCATACGCAGTTGAGTATTTGAAAAACTTCCAAATTTCACTTTCAGCTAATATAGATGAAGTTAGTAATAATCCTACTAATAACTTTTTTAACATTGTATTCTCCTATAATACCATCCACCAAGCGGCTGCGATTTCTACAAATAAATCGGATGCTGTATTAATAGCCCATCGTTTTTTAGTTCCATAAGTTTCTTCAGTACCTTCTACATATACTTCGAATATCTCCCAAAGTATACCTATAATTACTACCCACATTACAGCCCAAAAATCTGATTGACCTAACCATTGTGCTACTTTAGCAATAAATAATCCAGCTGCTAAATGATAGGATGTCCAACCATCTAATGCTCCACTACTTACTTGCCAACTATAAAATGTTGCTAAAGGATTTTTCATCTTAGTTCTCCTTCTTCTTTTTCCATTTAGATTTCCAAGAACCCCAAGCCTTTTTACCTTTTTTCTCTTTACCTTTAACTTTTTTACCCTTCTTCTTTTTCTTCTTCTTAATCTCTTCCATACCAGCATCGTTACTAGCTTGTAGTGTTGGTACTGAACCAAAGAAAATCATAAAGGAAAGTATTCCTGTTAGTATTGTTTTCATTTTATTTCTCCGTAGTTAAAACATGTTCTATTATAAATATAATTAATAATCTAATCTCAATAAAAATTTCATTGGTATAACTTGACTTTTTGGTATTGGTTTAGATAGTCTAGCATATCCAACCAAACTCTTTTGGTCATCATATAATCCAATCTCTGATATATAAGTTGGATAATTACTTTCAGTTAAGTTATCTTTTAACTGACCTAATCCATTTGAATGAAAAACGGTAGAATTTTGTGTATCGTTTAATTCATTTGGTTGAGTGTCACAAGTCCACTCATAAATATTTATTACACTTGTTCCTTTATATGTAATTGTAAAGTCACCACTTGTTACATCAGTATAGTTCTGAGAACCATTGAATGAAGCTGTTTCGGTAAGAGTTACTACTCCCACATTATAAAAAATATTTCCTACATAATTATCAGATGATGATAAAGCTGATACTGATTGAGAAAATGTAGCATTTGTAGAATAAAGATTACCATTTGAATCATCTACAATAATAGCACTTGTCTCATTATCTACTAATTGAAAAGTTCCTCTTTTTATTCCTTCATCAAATTTATTTTGTGGAATGAAAACTATTGAACCAGTATCATAAAACTTTGTCAAAAAAGTATCATATCCAGAACCATCATTCCCTATGTTAAATTGACTACTATAATTATCACTTGTAGAACCACTAAGGTAAAAATTTATACGAGAGAAATCATAGTAACTCTTAGATACTTCATTTGACGAATTGTTCAGAAACTGATGTCGTGTGACATCTGCTTGACTTAAAGTAAATGACTTATATGCCGTATACTTATCGGTATTACTATTTTCAGATGTGAATTGTTTAAACATTCCATGACATTAGTAAGTCAAACGAACTTTGACAATTGCTTCTGAACTGAAGTTTTTATTTATTGGTGAACTTAATCTACCAACAGCAACTAAATCACCACTACCATCAAATAAACCAACCTCACTAATATAAACTTGAGGATTAGTTACCATATCAGCATGTCTCATTTCATATGTTGAACCACTCCAAAAAGTTAAGTTTTGTGAAAGGTTAAATTCACTTGTTTTAGCTCTACAGAAGTAATCATATATAAATTGTTGTTCTTCTGAACGAATAGTTATCGAACCCAGTTGTAAAGCTCTAGTAAGTTTCCAAGCGTTATCAGCAGCATCAGCAACTCTTGTATCAGGTGCTAATCCATTTCCATCTATAACAGAACCACCAGCGGCCTGAGTAAAAGAACCACTACCACCTAAACTTGATGAAAGAGCATTAGCACTTAACACCATCAAACCAGCATCAGGATAAAAGAATCCGTAAGTTTTTGTATCGTAAGGAGTAGTTACCGTTCCAGCAGTTCCTTCAACGATATGATATCTAGGACCGAAAGGTGCATTTGAAAAATCAGTATTGGTTTTAGAATCATCAGTTAATGATAAAGAAGTACCAGTACCAGCAGTATTAGAACCAGAAAGAGTAACTGTCCATGTACCAGGATTTAACTTATCTTTCATTTGTAGTCTCTCAGAAGAAATAATGTATACATCAGATTGACTTACAGGATTTGTACTATTAGTTCCATCAATCATAGACCAACCATGACCATCTCTTATCTTTTCAGCATTAGGTTCTGTAAAATTATAAAATTGTTTATAGATAGCTTGAGTTGTCCCCTCTACAGTATTATTCTCTTCTGCACTACCACTTCCATCAATATGTCCATAAGATACACTAAAGTGGTCTTTTGAATTATATTGTAGATTGTAATAGTAAGATTTTTGTGTAGCAGATAACGAAGATGTTGAAAGGTTAGAACCAGCAAGTGTTCCAACACCACCATCGAAAAATCCGTTGGTCACAGTAATCTGTGTTGTTATAGTATCTTCTGCTATATTAAAGTTTTTCATCATGGCTTATACCTTACGCTGTTGTGTTATTCACATTAATGGTTACGGTTATAAATGCTGGAGCAGAACCATCTCTGCTTACTTCAATACCGATAGACCTTTGAGAAGTTATTTGAGCATCTTCAGCACTTACCTGTAAATTTCCTATATCAGAAACTATTCCTACTACTGGATCTGGATGAGAAAATTGAGGTAACCCAACTCCTTCATAATTTTTTGGAACTATAGTAGCATTTGGAAATTTTAATCCCCTAACATCTAAAATTTTATATTCAAAAAGTGCTCCATCTATATTAGGTTGTACTTCAGGAGTTAGAGTGATTGTTTCTGATGAAGTTAATCCAGCTTGTTTTTCAATAGTAACTGAAGTTCCACTTGTTACTTTTATCCTTGAAAAGTTCTGAACATTTCTTTCACCTTCACCATACAACTTATATCTTAGAAACACATTATCATCAGGTACAGCTTCTAACATTGGTAAATCGGTTATAGCTTTTCCATATGAATCTGAACCACTTGGATGAGCAGCGTTGTAAAGTGTATAATCAACTCCCGTATCACCGAAAGCATATTGTGTGATGCCTAATGGTTGTCCATTTGCTAATTTCTGACGACCAATTTTTGTTAGGATAGCATCAACTATTACTGTATCATTATCTAAAAGTCCCATTTGTAATTCCTTATGTTATAATATTACTCATCTATAAATATATCCAAAAAATATTTTAACTTCTTTTTATCTTTTTACTTTAACACCAACAGTAGTATCTGAACCACCAACGTCTATTGTGTACGCTGGAATATTTGGTAATACATCTAATTCAGGATTAAATTGTATAGAATTACTACCATCATGTTGTGTTCCCTTATAAATCAAGTTTATTAAAGTATCTTTACTCGTTCCAACTTTAAAGTAATGATTAATTGGATATGTAATGTTTCCGTTTGTATCTGTTTTAAAGAAAAGTGTTCTACCTACCATTCTACCATCTACTGTAGCATCATCACTACCAAAGAAAGAATTGTAAGTATATCCTTCTCCACTATCTACATAATAACGATTTCCAAAATGTCTAAAGTTATCATGGTGATTAAAAGGTTGTTTAGCATTTGTACCAATTCTACTTTCAAAAGTTCCACTTACAGGAAAAAACTCTTCTATATCACCAATTGTTTTAAAATGAAATCTACTTTCATATTTGTATGTGTTGTAATCACCATTACTACCAGCTTTACCAGATTTAAAGAAAGTCTGATTTTCACTTTTGCCATGATTCTTATAAAATTCGTTTTTAGAACCTAATAGTAAATCAGTAAAATTACTTGGTTCTACATTAAAAATACTTTGGTTTGATGAATTTGATAAGTTAACAATATTTAGTGGAATAGATTCATTTGTATGAACCTTTTCATTAGCAGTAGATGTTATATTTACCTCATCGGTAAGAACACTAATATTTTTTTCGTATTTATTTTCATTTAATAATCCACTCGTACTAACTTCATCCGTAAAAACATCAATAGATTTTTCGTGTTTATTTTCATTGAAGTTGATACTAACAACAGGCTCTGTCAAATTAGTAGAACCGATTACCTTGTTTGGATTTAATTGTGTCTGTAAAGAAGCTTTTTTAATCCTTGACCTAAATAAAGTATCATTTTTAACTTCATATGAAAATTCTAATTTTGTTCTTCCTGGTATCATTTCTTCTACAGAATCTATGATAGAATTATCTACTCTTGACTCTACTGAAGATAAGTTATTAACAACATCTACCTTTATAAATCTTTCATCAATAAGTTGTTTTCTTAAAGTTAAAAGGTCATCATAAATACCATTGTTATCATAATCATCTAAGTAATCATCCAATTCAAAATCAGACATGGCATTTACAACAAGAGCATCAATAGCATCCACATAAGAATACGAATGTCCTATTTTATTAGTAACCTCTACTAATGGATCACTACCTATAGGTCTTTGTAGACTTGGAGTGTTGGGATTTAATTCTCCAACATAGTTTAAATCAGAATAAATATAATATTGTCTATTACTTTTTACAACATCACTTCCTCTAACTTGAAAAGAAAAGTTTTTAACAGTAGCCACACTACTTGTTACAGCACTTAATTTTGGTTGAGAAGATAGTGGTTTACTATAATTTTTTATTTTCTTTGGTGAAGAAATATCTTTGATAATAGAATCTTTTTTTGTTTCATCTAATGGAAAATGATAAATTAATTTATCTCTTGGAGCAGTTGCCGTGTTACCAACTACACTTTTATAATTAAGAGTGTGTTGTTTGAATTTTGACATACTAATAGCAGTTTCCCAAGCTCTAACCTCAGCAATAGAACCAGTCATTTCATCACCGAGAATAAAATTACTACCTGTTTGAGCAGATGCTGTCATAAAATTTGTATTTGCAGTAACATTGAAAGTAGACATACTAACATGCTGTACATCTTTTATCGTATCACCATCTTTTCTAGCTACAAGTAAACTATAAGACTGAGTTACCTCTGCTGAATCAGTCACTACATTTTTTTGTAACGCAATATTAAAAAACTTATTATCATTAACATTGTCTATAAAATCGGTAGACATGGTTACAGCGTTATTATTAATAGCACCAGCTAAAGCAACACTACTATTTAATCTAAATTCTATCTTACCCACAGTATCAGAAGATCCAGATGGTATAATTCTAACATCCCAAGCAGCCTCCGAACCACTTGATTTTAATAATGTTTGTGTATTTTTGGTTTTAGATGTTTTAAACATAAGTTCAACACCATTTGGTTTAGCATCATTTGTATGCCAATCTAATGTTAACTTGTTTTCTTTCTTAGAAAGATTTAACGATTTCATCACTTCTTTCTTTTCAATGAAAGATACATTTCCTTCAACATTTTTTATTCCATTACCCAAATCATTTTTTACTTCATTTGTAAGAATACTTGGATTATGTTCTGACCTTGAGCCTCCAAATTCAGTTAACGTAAATGAAGTAGGATCATATCCATACAAACTTAATATGGTGTTTATACTTTCTTGTGTTCCTTTTGTTTTGTAAACATAAACCAAATTGTTTAATATTTTAGTCCAAAGTGAACCAATAGCTTTTTTATCTCCAATCTCATCACCACCAGTTGATTCCAAATAATTATCTAAACTACCAGATAAAGGGTTCTTCAAATCAAAACCAAGAGAACTACCAATAATTGGTAAAAGATTATCCGGCATAGAATTTGGATTCTTATATCCAAGTTTATAAATGTTATGATAATTGTCAATATAACTTCTTAATAAATCAAATTGTTCACCTAACATATTTACAAAATCACGAAGAGTTTTATGGTCATCGCCTGTTTGTAAAAACTCAGGTAAATTATTTATAAGAGAATTAATATTATCATTATCATAATCTTCAGCAATGGTTTCCATTGTATTATACCAACTATTCCATTCTGATGAACCAGCATAACTTCCACTAGGTGGTCTGTAAACTTTTGAAAACGGAAGAATATTAGTTGGATTATTTTTTGATACAACGACATCAGTAAAAAATGCTTGTTTACTTCCAGTTTCTGGTGTAAATAAAGGAAATAAATCTCCTTGTGGTAATATCGAACCTGTAATAAAGTCTTCCATTCCTAATGTACCATCATCTTTTACTTGAGATGGGAACATGTATGGAGTAAAAGTACCAGTCATATCATGTATGCCATAAGCAAAACCATCTCCGATATCACCTACAGTTGAAGAAGATATTGGATTTGAACCAGAAAGTATTTCCCAAGATGTTGAATTTTTTCCAAAAGTTTCAAGTCCATTTATTAAAGCATATTCACCAGATTTTATTGGTCTAAAAAATTGTTGTTTAGCTTTAAAAATATATCTTTGATAATTAGAGCCTGTTGTCTGTGGATTTGCCAGTATAGAACCAGTCCAAGCATTATGTGGTATCTGTCTATCATTAAAGTATCCATAGTTTCCAACTTCACTTCCACCTGACCTATCATATCTTTCGTTAGCAAATCCACCAGAAGCAAAGTTTAAATCAAATGAACTAAAATCTCCACCACCTCGTAAAATAAAAGAAAGATAAAAATCATCATCTGAACTATAAAATGGTGGTTGTTCTACATTATACACATCAGTAAAAAGATGTATAAAACCATCTTCTGATTTTCGATAAACTCTATCAAATCCGTCATGGTCTTGTAACGTAATAAAATCATTATTTACAAAATTTGTATATTTAGTTCCAGCAAAATTTTGACCAACACCAGGTGCTGAAGAAGTAGAGTAACTTTGACCATCATGATACATGAAATGTTCATAATGAGTAAACTCATCTTCTACTTTTCTTATTTCTTTAAATAAATTTTTTCTACTTTCTACGACTTTAAGACTGCTTGAAAAGGCAAGTGATGAGCTTAACTGAAGATATAATGAATCTAACTTAACAACTTTATTTTTAAATCCTTGAAGTTTAGATTTAGCAGAACCAAAAAATACATGATTGTCAAATTTTTCATAATCTATATTTAGATTTAGGTCTTTTTGCTGACGAGTTATTTCTTCTACAAAATTTTCACTAACGGAAGATGTTATAGAATTATAGTTAGAATAAGAATCATCTATTTTTGTAGGTGTTGTTGAATAACTCTCATCAATTGTTAAACCTAAACCACTTACAGCAAGACCTTCTCTATCAATAAAAAATATTGTTTCCGTTTGTGATGATAAAAATTTATTTGATACATTAAAATCAGTTGATAGTACATCCACATCAGATGGTAATACTTCGTTTAGTTTAAGAATTAAAGTTCTTTTATCATTTGTAATATTATCAAAAGCAAAACCATTTATTGGTATCAAACGACCTCGTGATATTTCTAAATTAGAGTTAAACTGATAATTATCATTATTGCCTTGCATAAAGTTGACTATAACATCTTGAGTGTTATCATCTATTTGAGAACCAACTATATTTAACCTTATTTCTTTTCTACTTGGAGATATTTCAGATATATGAAAATTACTCGTATCTAATCTTTTTAAGAAATCATATTGTAAATTATAGTTACCTTCAGCAAAACCATTTCTATCTAAATATTCATTTGGTTTAATAAAGAACTCATCGTTCTTTACATAGAAGTCAATGTTTTGTTGTAAATCTTCATTATCTAAAAAAGTACCTATGGAAGAAAATACAGATAGTTTTATTACACCATCTATTAAGTTATCAGAATTAAATTGATATTCTACTTGGTCTGATATCAGTTGTAAAGTGGTGTCGTTATATGGTTGTAATATTTCCATTAGAATGCTTGTCTATCGTTTGTATTATCTAATTCAGCTATTTTCATTGAACTTTGTTTAGTTACACTCGAACCTTCTTCTTGACTAAGTTTATAATCTCCAACTAATATACCTATACCAGATAATCCAATTTGATTATTCAAAACCGAATAATCGGAGTTAGATGGGTTTAAATCAACTATACAATCTTTGTTATTTATAAATATATCAGTAGCTAAACTATTGAGTGGTAAACTACCAGAATTTTTATTTATCCAATCTAACTTATTACCACCGATGAAATCATAAATATCTTTTGGTTTGTTAAACATTCTCATCTGACCTAAATTTAACTGACTCGGTGTTTTTCCTAAAAGACCATCATTGTATTTATCTACATAATCTTTAGCAGATGTTCTGTCTAAATAATCTTGTTTTAAAAACAAATCTTCTTTAACTATTTTTTCTACAGAATTGTTGTAATCAGAATTATCATCAAGTCCACCTATGATTACTTGGTTTTCTGTAATGGGGATGTAATTAAAATCACCACCACCAAATATAGAAAAGTCTTGTGATTTTAATACACCATCACCAACAACAATATTTCTCGTAACTAAATAAGTTTGTAAGATAAAAGCAGCATCTGGTGTATAACGATAAACAATTATCTTAATCGTTTTTACACCAGGCGTATTGTAAGGATGAGTCGTGATGTTTGGTATACTAGCATAATTTCCTTGAACTCTTGCTCCCTCTCTTCGTATAGGTATTGCTTCTACAGCTTGAGATTGTTGATACTTTTTATAAAAATAATCTGTTGTTTTTGGATAATCTTCAGAATCATAAAAATTAAAAAAGTAAGAACTTTTTATCTGTTCATCATTCAACAATGTCTTTTCGTCACCCCATTGTATTACTTGATATTTATAGTAACACTTTTCTGGATTAGAAGCATAGTAAGGTATCCTTATGGTATTTGTTAAATAGTTTTGACTACTTGCATCAGTACCAGCAGCAAAAGCAGATATCACCTCTTGTTCATCTATTGGCTCTCTTTCGTTTTCAAAACCATAGTCGTAATATAAATTTACATCAAGATTTACCTTGATAGGATAAGAAGCATCTCTATACTCAATTGGATTTTCTTCTCTATCGTAATAAAGTAAATCGTTATCATTACTAGTTTTAACATTGACAACAAAGTCTATCGATGTATCATATGTATCCAAAGTTTGAACATAATTTTCGTTGTCTATTGCTATATCTAATTTAAAATCAGGATACCCTATAAAATCAAAAGTATTATCCCAAATAGATGGAACATTTACAGTATCCGTTAAAACTTCACTTTCTAATCTTTGTCTTACAGTTTCTTGTTGATAATCTCCCTTTTGTGGTAACAAACCAAGGTCTCCTATATCATTTGTATCTTCATCTGAAAATTTTAGTTTATCTGGCCAAAAGTCTGCTCCTAATTTTATATCGGTTCTGTAACCAGGATTCCAATCTACTGCTCCTATGTTAGCTTCAAAATCTCCATCGGTTCTGTAATAACCATAACCACCATCGTGAGGTGAATCTTGAAAGAAGTCTCTTCCTTGAGGAGTAGGTCCCCAATTAGGATCTAAAGCACGAAAAGGGTGGTTTGTTGACTCTCCATTAGGACCATCAAAGAGACTTTTTTCCAAACCTCTTAAAGTTATATAACTAGCATTTTCTCTTATATAATTGTTCATGTATGCTGAATTTAAGTTTCCTGTAGGAGTACCATCGTTTGGAAGTAGAAATGGAAATTTATTACCTTCAAGTTCAGATAATGTTTGTTGATCTATGTTAAGAGCTTGAACATCAAAGTCAACCATAACGATAAGTTCATGTGTAAAGTCTTTGTCATTTCCTTTTTCAGAACCTCCGTCTCCCCAATTATTTATCTCAGTAGTGGTTATTTCTCGTTCAAAGGCATGGTGTTGTTCTAATTTAGTTCTAGCAACATCGTTTAAGGTTAATATAATATCACCACCACCCTCTCTTTCTTGTATGAATGCTCTTCCCTCATCAAATGAGATAGCTTTATCTGTAATTGAAGAAGTTGAATGATTTAATTGAGGTCGTATCGATAACTTATCACTATTTTTATCATATAAACCAGCACCCGCGTTAAATAATGAAGAATCTACAGCACCACCTCCTGGAACGGGTACATCTAAAGCTGATAATTGTGGATTTGGAAGAGTAGCACCATAAAATTGGTCATAGACAGCTCTTGTCCTAATCAGTCTACTTTTCTTTACAGCCTCAGTATCTCTATTACCGTGGTCTGTTATTTCTTCTACTTCACTAAGATATTCAATAATAGGACCTTGAGCAATTAAGATAGCATTTTCAGATGGTGTCTGTTCACGATTTCTTTTATATCTCCAAACAAGAACCCTTGTTCCTTGTTTTGGTAAAGATGTTCTAAACTTTACCTCGATACCACCTGAAGTCTTTATCTTTTCTAATAGGTCACCTGATAGAAACAGTTTGTTACCTTTGTAAATGGAGTTCCAATTTCCAAGAGAAAGTTCTTGTAAGTTATCAGCGTCTAAACCCAATTGTTCATCCGTAGCATCACGATAAACACCTGGTGTCTTTACACTTGGATATCTACTTTTTCTATTGTATGACATTAGAATGGTTGCTCCAATTTATTCTTTTCTATAGGATCTGGTGTATTGATGGTTGACTTAAATAATCTTAAATCATCATCTAACTTTAATTCAAAATCTTGGTTATACTCTACCTTGTTTACATCTGTTTTATCAATGATATCATCTGTATTAGAACTACCTAAATCTAAGTTCAGTAACAAATCATCGTTGACTTCTTCTTTATTTGTTATCGGTGGATTTTCTCCACCATATAAAGTTACATCAACTTCATCTTCAAATTCACCAAACACATCTATTCTTGGAAGAACAGGATAGTAGTATCCGTTATCCCACTTCTGTTCAGCATCTTCATCTATAACTATCTTCGTATAAGAT
>Ga0181415_1000462_pt1 | contig 11481 bp, 13 predicted proteins | sample 38SPOviralmetaG_FD_130140 | JGI IMG/M metagenome (GOLD analysis project Ga0181415, IMG submission 130140) | Marine viral communities from the oligotrophic San Pedro Time Series (SPOT) site, San Pedro Channel, CA, USA - 38 SPOT_SRF_2012-12-11 | ecosystem: Environmental > Aquatic > Marine > Strait...
CATCAGATCGGTTTGACTTGGAATGAAATCAGCAGAAGGTATGTAGACTTTCCACCAGAGTTCTATGATGTGGATGTTTGGAGAGGTCGCCCAGTTGATAAGAAACAAGGTTCCAGCGATAATACTGTAGAATGGGTAAATCGTGATAGAAGAACTGACACTCTTAAATCTGAGGTAGAGAACATTGCACTAAAGAACTATAATACGATGATTGAGGCTGGAGTTGCTCCAGAACAAGCACGTATGATACTTCCTCAAAGTATGATGACTGAGTGGTACTGGTCTGGTACACTTTATGCATTTGCTAGGGTATGTAATCTTAGATGTTCACCAGATGCTCAGATTGAGTCCAAGGAAGTTGCAGATAAGATTGCATTACATTGTGATACATTGTTTCCCTGTAGTTGGAGATCACTATGGAACCCAAGTACACACTAACAGTTGAGTCTGGTACTTATTCTGAAGATTCACTGATTAAATTAATGTGGGTAGTGTTTACCCATAGATTCCATCACCTATTGAAAGGTGAGGGTTTTCGAGACTAATAAATAGTCTTAATACGTTAATACGCTAATATAAACAACTAATATAGGAGAATAATATGTCATTTAGCGCACTCAAAAAACAATCCAACCTAACTAACCTTCTTGATGAATATCAGAAGCAAAGTTCCCCCGAAACAAAATCATTTGATGACGATAGATTCTGGAAACCAGAACTTGATAAATCTGGAAACGGATATGCCGTCATTCGATTTATGCCGGCTCCAGAAGGTGAGGAGATTCCTTGGGTAAGGATGTTTTCTCATTCCTTTCAGGGACCAGGCGGTTGGTATATTGAGAATAGTCTCACAACCATCAATAAGAATGATCCAGTTGGTGATGTAAATCGCCGATTGTGGAACTCTGGTTCAGAGGCAGACAAAGAGACCGCCCGTAGACAGAAACGTAAGCTGTCATACTACGCAAATATTTGTGTGGTATCTGACCCAAAACATCCAGAACATGAAGGGAAAGTCTTCCTTTATAAGTTTGGAAAGAAGATTTTCGATAAGGTCATGGAGGCAATGCAACCTCAGTTTGAGGATGAGACTCCTGTAAATCCTTTTGATCTCTGGAAGGGTGCAAACTTCAAGTTGAAGATTCGTAAGGTAGACGGATTCTGGAATTATGATAAATCAGAGTTCGATGCTCCGGCGGTTCTTAATGAGGATGAGTCAGTCATGGAAGCTGCATATAACAGTTCTCATGGTTTGAAACAGTTTCATGAGTCAACCAACTTCAAAACTTATGATGAGTTGAAGGAGAAGATGGAACGTGTTCTTGGTGAAGTGAGGGATAACCGAACTGCCGAACAGATTTCTCAAGATGTTGAGGATTCTTTTGGACCATCAGATGAAACCAAACCACCATTCTCAGGTGGTACACCAACAACTACAAGTACACCATCTGATACGATGGAATACTTTGAGAAGTTAGCAACTACTTAATTTTATTTTAATTGGTTTGCTTTGGGGTCGGTTGCATCTCCACCTACGGAGAATGTGGTGACCCCACTTTGATTTGTATTTTGTACTATGGTTGTAGGTGACGCCATCATAGATTTAAACATTTCCCTTTGAGTATCATCCATTGTTTTAAGTCTTCTTTCAATAACTTTTTCCCACTGAGGACCATCTTTTTCAGTAATTCCAAACTTTTCTTCATTTTTCTGTAACATTTGTGTCATGGCTGCAAGTTCACCAGCTCCCATACCTTTAACACTTTCAGTGAGTTGTTTTCCAGAAAGGTATACTTCATCAGTAAATGTACCTTTATCTAAATTACCACCAATACTTTTCAACATCGAATCCATGACTTGATTTTGTTTACTAACTGCAGCTTCAGCTGCTCGGGTGTCACCCATAACAACGTCAATTGCCTTATCACTTACACCTTTCACTAAATTACCAACATCCTCTGCAAAGGATACTTCTTCCATGTTGACGCCCGGCAACTTGTTCAACATTTTGATACCGAAGTTAATTACACTTTCAATTATACCAAGAAGGTCAACCACAAAGAAATCAATTAGATTATTCATTGCACCTTTTAATCCATCAGTAATTTTCTCCCCCATAGAACGAGTATCATCCTTTCCCTGAGATTTAAACCCTTCTATAAAACCAGATACCCCCTCAAAGATTGCCATAATCCAACCAAGAGGTGCAAATATTTTACCTACAGTTGCAAGTATGGTTCCACCAGCAGCTGCTGCAGCTCCACCAACTTTCATGGTAAATCCAAATATTTTCTTCATTATTTTTACAGGGGTACTATCCATAATTTTTGTTGCAACTGTACCGATAGTATCTCCAATACCACTGAAGATTCCAAAGAGTTTACCTACTGCACCAGTAGAACTAAATATGTTTTTGATTCTCTGAATGAAGCCTGGACCACTTGGTACATCATCTGCTGGTTTTAAAAATTTACCTATCGTACTTTCAGGACCAAACATTAAGTTAATTGATTTCATCACTTCATCAATTGGACTGCCTGGTCCAAAAAAGTTTCCAAAGGTTGCTTTTATTGTTGTAAAATTCTTTGCGATTTTACCATCCACACCAAACAATCCTTTGAACCAGTTAAACATTTTTGCAGTATCACTCTTCTCTCCTACAAAGTCTTCTGCATCTTTGAGCATCAAGAAACCTTTTGCAATCTTACCTTCTTTTCCAAATATACCTGTTATTAGGTTCCATGACTTTTGGAATGGTCCTTCCACACTAAACATTTTTGCTTCTTTAATACCATCAATAAATGCAACAAACTTTTGAATCATAGCATCTTTTCCTGCACCAAATATACTTTTGATACCAGACCATGATTTTTGAAATGGACCATCTGGGCCGAACATTTTAGTACCAGACTCCTGTATTCCATCAACAAAAGTAAGCAACTTTTTAATCATACCATCTTTTAGGTCTCCAAAGATAGTTGTAATTCCCTTCCAAGCTCTTCTTAAAGCTCCGTCTGGACCAAACATTTTTGTTCCTGTCCACTTAGACTGAACATCATCTGCAAGAGTCGCAATAGTACCACCAACTGCAAATATAGTTTTTAGTGCAGTCCATAGTAATCCCAATGAACCTTTGGTAAGGTCGAACATTACATTAGTAGACCATTTGACTACAGTTGCAATCATACCAAAGAATTTTCCACCTACACCTTCACCACCAAATATTGTTTTTATAGCTCTCCATACCTTTCCAAGAGCTCCATCTTTGTCCAAATTAAATAGAGTATTTTTAGTCCATCCCAAAACTATACCTACCATAGTAGCAAATTTACCACCAAGACCGAAGATACCCGTAACTCCTTTCCAAAGTTTATGAAGAGGACCATTGATTAACCATGATGCACCAGCCCACAATGCTACTGTTGCACTAACTGATTTTATTGCATCAAAGAATTTCATCAAACTTTTTTTATGTTCATTATATAAAGCAACCCAATCCTGAGTAGCAATCCAATCAAGTAGTTTCCAAAGTGCAGCTAAACCTAATCCTTTCATTAAGAGGTCTAATAAATTCCCTGCAAATTTAGATGCCTTTTCAGTCATGTTTTTTGCGATGTCATCTATCTTTAATCTACTAGCCATGGCCAAGGCTTTCTTTGCTTGGTCCTTAGTCCACTTCATCATCCAATTATCATGAGTAACCTGTTTCTTGAGTTGTTTGTTGGTTATCTCTTGTTCTTTTTTTATTGCATAAGCTGATTTTTGTTCCTCAGTCATACTAGACTGAAGAATGGCGGATATTTGTCCTAATTTTTGGTCTTGTGCTTGTTGTAATCCAGAACTAGCGGGTTGGTCAGCCATGTTGTTGTTTCCTTTGTAACTCTCTATTTTTTTCGTTTTCTTCTTCTATCCACTGATTCATTTTTATTAGATAAATGTCCCTCTCCCAAGGAATCATGTTTTCAATTGCAATAAAATCCCAATGATGGACTTGTATCATATGAAACATGATATCAAAATATCTCTCCAAGTTAAGATGAGAGAGGGCTACTAAAAAAAATCATTCATTCCAGATAGAACAACCTTAGACTTTTTCTTAGTCTTAGGGTTTGTTATTTGAATTTGATGCTTTATAGTAGGCATAGTATCAAAGAAATTTTGAATCTTTTCAAATTGGTCATGAGTTAGACTTTCTAAAAACTCTCTTTTTTCCTTGTCACTATAATCCATTGCATCAACTACTTCTTCACCTTGCCAGACTTGATACATACAATCTGCAACCATATTAAACATATTCTCAACTGAACTTTCAGCATTTTCTGCATCCTGTGCTAAATGCGTAACAGTACCAAAGTGAGGGTATGCCATAATGACTCCAATATCATCAGTCAATGGAATCTTGAAATCATGTCCTTCTGGTTTGGTAACCTTAATCTTAGTCAGGTCAACTTCAACCTCAACTTTTGTTTCACCATCATCTGGACAAGTTACCTGTAAAGTAGATATCTCACCTAATGACTTTGCTCGTATTTGAAGAAAAATATACTCTATGTCAAATAGAGGCAATCCTTCAACTTCAATCTCTCCATGACAACAATTTTCAATCAACTTTTTGATTGCATCAAAGATAACTTGGTTATCTCCTGTTTCTTGTGCCATCAGAAGAACTTTTTCTTCTTTGACTAAGAATGGTCTAAATTTAATTTCCTTATCACTAGAAGGAATTGTAAGCCTGTAATCAGGCGTATTAAGTTTTGGTAACGACATAATATACTCACGTTTATAATGTTAAAAATTATCCAAATATATTTGATGCTTTGGATGCAGGACTTGTATTGAATGCCTGCTGGGCAGCACCACCGATTGGTCCTGCAAGTTCTGGTGGTAAATCTTCCAAAAATGGAATACCATCTTTTTCATTTCTCAGTAACCCAACATTCAGATTAATGTTAGACCTATTTCCTACACCTTCCATTCTAAATGGACTCCATTTATGATATGCCCATGTAACATCGAATGTTGCAATACTTCCACCACCATCATGGGATAAGTCAACTCCACCCACAACTTGAGGCCAACATTCAAATACTCTACATCCATAAGTTCGTGTAAAATTTATTTTAGGTATATTTCCACCATCTACTCTATCTTTTGTTGCAGTATCAGAACCAAAAAATTCATCAACAGCAGCTGTAGCTTTTTTGATACCACCTTGAATTTTATCTACTAAACTTTCACTTCCTTTTTTTCCTTCTCCATCTTCTCCTGCTCCTACTGAAGAACGAGTAAATACATCAAAACTAGAAGTATATTCATTATAGTAATTGAAATTACCTGTTTGAGTATTGAAGATTAATGCTTGCCATGCATCAAAGAATTTCTTAATGTGCATGGTGGCATCACAATAAAAAGTGGTAGTTAAAGTTCCATATTGCATAGCTTGATTTGGATATGCAAAGGTAGAACCATAATGTCTATATAATCCTTGTGCAATAGTACGATCTGGAATAGAAACTTTACTGCAATAAATATCTATTTTTCTAACTTTTCTTGGTATCTTATCTTTTGTTGTTTGTTTGGCATCTGGATTCCAATTTGATTCTCCCACTTTAGATGCCTTGGCAAATTCTCTTCTGAGATGAAAACTTTTTGACCTATTCATAAGATGGGTCTGATTATCTAAACCGCCTGGATTTACTCTTGCACTTCTAAAATCTATTCCGCTTGGTGGATTGAATGAAATCTCATAATTAACAGGCATGATGAAACCTTCACCTTGTGCAACTGCGGCTCGAATTGCATCAATTTCACCACCACCTCTGATAGTTTTTTCTGTAGGTTCCAGTAAATCGGCTTTTCTTAATAAATCTTGAGCTCTCTTTTTTCCAAGATGAACTCTGGTATCCATTCGTCCTCTACCATTTCCACTTTGAGCTACTATACCCCCTATTGCCATATTTTCTCCTTAGTAATAACTTGCACTATCTTTGTACACATAAGCTGCAGATTTTTTTTGAAATTTTTGTACAGGTAATAAGATTGCAGTATCCCATTCACCAGTTTCTATTTCTACAAATTTACCCTGTACATTTTTCCAAAGATATTTTTTTAGACAAGGTATAATTCTCTTCTCACTTTTAATCAAACTCATAACTTTTGAATGAGTCAGTTGTATTCGATTATTCATCATTCCTTTGGTTAATACATCCATTAATAATCCTCTATCTGCAAGATAAAGGTAATGAAGATTTATTCCCCAGAATCCACTATTTCCTGTTTTTCTACTACTCCATGCATCGTAGGGAAATACTAAAGGGTATGCATCCCAGAATGGTAATTTTTCCTTTGTAGCCGCATCATATCTGTAAAAATACATTCGTCCAAACAATGGAGTTGTTCTGGTTGTTTTTTGGTCATCTCTGAGTTGTTGTCTGAGTTTGACTGCCGATGGAAATGTTTTACCTTGTACTTCCTTTACCTTGTTTCTAAACCACCTTGCAGATGATTTTACTTGGTCTCTGAGTTTTCCAGGCGATAGAGATTTAAGTCTATCAAGGAATCCTTCTGTCTGTACTGCCATAATAATTTATTTGTTTCTCATATATTTATGAGGTTTAATCTCATCTTCAGTCCATATGCACCATTTCCAACCATGTCTGTCACAAATGGATTGTGCAGCTTCCCATTTAGCTTGGTTTACTCCCCATGTCTTCATTTCACGGAGGTATCTATTCCTAGATTTTGATTTTTTAGGGGGTTTTGTTTGTGTCTTTGGTTTGACTTCTATAAGGAATTTTTCTCCTTTAGAAGTCTTTACATAGAAGTCAGGAAAGTATCTATGCATCTTTCCATCAATAGGAGAACGATATGGTATTACTATTTCTTCAGAGGCCCATTCAACAACATTAACATTCAAGTCTAAATCTTTCATCACTTGTCGTTCCCATAAAGAACGATAAATTATATTGTCAGGGTCACCTTTGTATTTCGTCCTGTTGGTTGGACGAAACTTACCTTTATATGACATAAATACTTTTATACAATCTATAGGAATACTTATATGTTAGGATTTGTTGGTAACTTAGCAAGAAAACATGGACTTGCACCTAAAAATGACGATAACTTAAAGGCGAACAAACCATCTCAGGGTGGTATTAATTATAATAATGATATGTTGGCTCACATGAGGGTTGGGTCAAAATGGAGTTATTCTACTCTTGAATATCCATTAGATGTTCAACAACGTGCAGATCTCAGTCATTACATGATGTTTTATGTGAATGTACCGAATACTACTAATTTTCCAATAAATAACGAGACTCATGGTGCTGGTTCAAAAAATCCATATTCAGTAGGTGCAAATATTCAAACTGAAGATTACAAACAAGTTGAATCCCAATCTAAATTACAAAGTTATCAAGGATTTTCCCAGAAGAATGGAGATGGTAGTTCTAGTTATGACGCCTCAGGACAAACATGGAAACCTGGCGAATCAAATAAAGTTGTAGAGAGGGCCCATCATGACGGAACCGCTGCTGAAATATTAGGAACTAAAAGAACTACACGAACTAATGATTCTATAGTTCTTTATATGCCCCCACAAATTAATCTCAATACCACAGCTGGATATAAAGACTCTGAACTTGGTGGTATGTTAGGTGAAAGTGCAGGAGCAATCAAAGCATTTATGGATACCAGTTCTTCAGAAGGTATCATGAAAGCAGGATTAGAAGCTGTACCAAATATTGCAAGTATTGTAAAAGAACAAATTGAAAAGGCAGGAGCAGCTCTTGCTTCTCAAGTCGGTATGGGAGATATTAGAGGTGCATATAAAAAACTTGCAAACCAAACAGAAAATAATTATACAGAAACAATTTTTACAGGGGTAGGGTTTCGTAGTTTTTCATGGATGTGGAGATTTACACCAAAAAGTCCTGAAGAAGCTGAAATGGTAGATAAGATTATCAGAACTTTCAGATTTTATATGTTACCAGAATTACCCAAAGATAAGAGATTTGGAAGATTTTTTGTAACTCCTGCTGAATTTGATATTTTTTATATGTTTAGAGGAGAGGAAAATTCTTTTCTTAATAAAATTACATCTTGTGTTTTGAAAAATTGTACAGTAAATTATTCACCAACTCAATATCAAACATTTCGTCCAATGCAAGGAAGAAAAGGTGCTCCACCTATTGAAATTGAAATGAAGTTAGATTTCCAAGAGACAAAACTAATAACCAAAGAAGATGTCTTAGAAGGGTACTAATGTTTTATTTTAATTATTTTCCTACCATGTTATATGATGTGAATGGTGAAGGAAATCCGAAACTTGTTACTAATATAATGAAACGTGTTCAAATGCGAGCGAACATGAAAAGAGAAGTCGTACTATTAGTTAAGTATGATGTACAAGAAGGTGAGACTCCTGAGATTGTTGCAGACAAGCATCATGATAGTCCACATTATCATTGGATTATAATGTTAGTAAATAATATTACAGACCCATATCATGATTGGCCTAAGACACAAAGACAAATGCAATTGTATCTAGGGAATAAATATGGTGACCATGATGCTCAACAAGCTACTCATCACTATGAGATAGCACAGACGAGTGGTGATACCACTATCAACATTCAGGTAGACAATACTTCATATCCTTCTGCCACTGCAATATCTAATTATACACACGAACATAATTTAAATGAGAGCAAGCGTTCTATAGACTTACTGAGAAATGATTATCTTGGTGTCTTTGTAGATGAGTTTGAAAGTCTTCTTTACTAATGACAAAGGAAACATTACAGCATCCTGGCGAGTTTATACTTACAGGACCAAATATTATTGGTAGCTCTGGTGAACAAATTAATATAGGTAACTTAGTTCTTGAGCTTAATGTTTATCAGAATATGGACACTCCTTATATGTCTGGAAATATTCTGATGAATGATGCGAAAGGCCTGTATGAGTTTCTTCCTATCATTGGACAAGAAAGACTGATATTTAAATTGTCCACACCTTCTGCATCTGGTTCAGTAAATTTTGAAGAGTATCATGCAATTATTTACAATGTGGAAAAAAGATTCAAAACCAACGATAGGGCTAATGCATACCTATTGAACTGGACTACATTAGATAATTATAGGAACTTCAGAACCAAGGTATCAAAATCATATAAGGGAAATATATCCCAAATAGTAGTTCAGATTTTAACAGAACAGTTAAAATCTAAAAAAGCTATGTTTGTGGACCCAACCAAAAATCCTAGAAAAGTAGTAATTCCTAATTTATCTCCATATGCAGCTTGTTCATTCCTAAGAGAAGAATCAATAAGTTTGGAACACCAATCTCCTCACTATGTATTTTTTGAAAATCCATTGGGATATCATTTTAGATCATTAGATAGTCTTCTAGGAGCTCAGGGGTCTCTTTCTATATCTCATAAGAAAACATATAAGTCACAACCCCCAGATGACCCTCATGAAGTTGGAGAGGCAACAGGAACTATTCTTGCATTTGAAGTAGATGATTCTACAAATACTTTTATTAATGGTAGGGGTGGTATGTTTGCATCCACATTATTTTATCATGATATGTTTAATAAGACATTGCAGAAATTTGATTATAATTACTTGGATGACTGCTATAAAAAACGTAATCAGTTAAATCAAGACAGTGGAAAATTTGGACCATTCATATCAGAAACAGTCGTAGATGATGAAAATAAAATAACAGATTTTCCAGATTCTAAAATATTTGTGCATCCTACTTCTGGTAAAGAATTGCACAACGAAGGAACAGCAACTCCTTATACAAATAATAATGCACAAGATTGGTTGCAAGAATCTTTATCAAGAGAAATGGAACGTGAGTATTTTACATTGAAAATACAAACCTATGGTGATACAAATATAATGGTAGGGGATATTGTTGATGTTGTAATCCCATCAAATAGAGGAGTATTAGATAAAGCTGGCGGAAAGGATAATATGGATAAAATATTATCGGGTAGATATTTGGTAACCCAACTCCATCATCAAGTTACTCCCCCATCGCAAGCGCACAAAATGACATTTACTTGCATGAAAGATTCAGTAAGTAGTGCATTACCCAAAACAGTAATGAAATTTTCAAATGAACCTAGTGGAGTTAAAGATATAGGATTGACTAAGGATAAAAGGAAATTAACACCAAAACCCAGAGCTATTCTTCCTACTAATTCATCAAGTCAGCTGAATAATACAGGAAGAGCAGATATATGATGAGGTCGAGTGATGTTTATTAACCCTTCAATTAGGAAATTAAATGCGATCAAGAAGAAAGCAAAAACGAGTCTTCCAACATCAATCACGCACAGCCATCCCACCAGAAACCATACAGAATGAAGATTATGACACTTATAAATATGATTACACACAATATATGACCACTGGAAATGAAGACATTTCAACAACTCCTAGAGGGAATTTACGATCCCAATATATTTAAAGCAGTCTTCTTAGCAGGAGGCCCAGGCTCTGGAAAATCTTATGTAGTGAGTAAGGTTGTAAGTGGTCTGGGTCTTAAAATTGTTAACTCTGACGAACCTTTTGAAAGATATCTTAAAATGGCAGGGTTATCTATGAAAATGCCTGACTCAGAAAAGGAACCTAGAGACATAGAACGTAAACGAGCAAAAAAGGTTACTGGTGCTCGCAAAGGTCATGCAATTGATGGTAGACTAGGGATTGTTATTGATGGAACAGGAAAAGACTATGGCAAATTAGTCAATCAGGCAAAGGAACTTCAACAGTTAGGTTATGAGACTTCAATGGTATTCGTTAATACATCACTTCAAACTGCACTTACCCGAAATAAAAAAAGAGCTAGGTCAGTTCCACCTGAAATTGCAAAACAAGGTTGGGATGATGTTCAAAAAAATCTTCCAAAATTTAATACATTTTTTAGAACTAATTTCTTTGTTGCAGATAATAATCAAGGAGATGACCTTACACCAATCACAAAAGCTGTCAGAAGAGCAATTTTGAAAAAAGTAGACAATCCAATTGCAGATGCTTGGATTGCAAACGAATTAAGAAAAAAACAAGAAATGTCTTGACATTTGCAATTTAATCTTATATACTACTCGTTATGATTGAAATATTCGGATGGTTACTATTACTTACTGTAGTAACAAACATTTTTTATAAAAAAGGTATTCGTAAAGGTATTAACCATGCCTTACTTAAACTTCATCTTAATCAAGATCAGATTAATCTTTTGAATGAAGAACTCAAAAGAGATAGTCATGAACTTGCGGTAGATACCATTAAAGAAATACCAAAAAAAGACTTGACTTTGTATAATTAATGTTGTATTATAGTTCTAACGAAAATTGCAATAGTTGACGGACTATTGCATTGGAATGTGCGTTGAATAACATCTTCGTCCACTGATGTAAAACGGCGTGTCACAGGTGGAGCTGAGGTCACCCTTTTGGTA
>Ga0181415_1000464_pt1 | contig 11477 bp, 28 predicted proteins | sample 38SPOviralmetaG_FD_130140 | JGI IMG/M metagenome (GOLD analysis project Ga0181415, IMG submission 130140) | Marine viral communities from the oligotrophic San Pedro Time Series (SPOT) site, San Pedro Channel, CA, USA - 38 SPOT_SRF_2012-12-11 | ecosystem: Environmental > Aquatic > Marine > Strait...
AATCGTTAGCAAAAAAATCAGGTGTGATTGTACACAAGAATATTTTGTTACACGAATTAATAGAAAAGGTAAATCAATGCATCATACAGAAAAAGAAATCGTAGATATTGTAAGCAAACAAAAGTCTGATTTAGATCGTATGTTTTCAAAGATAACATTACGATTTTTAAATACAGTTAAGTCAGCAGATTCATTAAAAGAATTAACTGAATTGCGTAGGGCTTACAAGATTTGTATTGAGTGTCATTCATTAGACCAAGATGTAGTCAATACAATTTGTAATCAAATACAACTATTGGAGGAGAAGTATGGGAAAAATTAAAACAGGTTTATCTTGGGATGAGTGGGATGAACAAGTCAGCGAGTCAGCAAAGGATGAAGCCCAAGCAATGTATCGTGCAAGTAAATTAGAAAACTGCATGGATGATATCTGCAAGGGTGCTTACAATTATATTAAATTATATCCTAAAAATCCTGACAAAGAGAAGTGGAGAAAATTGTACCAAGAAGCGAATGCAATACGAGATCAATACAAAAAAATCAAGGAGGTTTTATGAGTAGTATTGATTTCTATTGTTGTGTTCTGTTTCTTTTTACAATGATCATAATGATAATAACAATATAACTAGGAGGTATAATGCAAGGCAAAGCAAAAGATGTAGTCCATAGCATTACAAAAAACATACTGAAGTTAATGAAAGAACAAGGTAGTCAATGGACTAAACCTTGGGCTAATAAACTATTTACTTCAGTAGATGGTTACAAATATACTGGCGGTAACATTATGCAGTTAGCATTTGAACCATATGACAGATATGTTTGGGGTACATACAAGCAATGGACTAAACATGGATGTCAAGTTAAGAAAGGAGAATCATCTACAAAGTTATTGTTCATAAAGAAATACATTAAAGAAGTAGAAAGAAAAGGAGAAACAAAAGAACAAATGTTTCAGTTGTTTAGAACCTTTGATGTATTCAATATAGAACAAGTAGAGGGTAATACAGAAAAGTTTGTTGGCTTTGATACATTCGAAAACAAAGTCAATGACAATAATACTGCTGATGTATTTATAAATAATACAAGAGCAATAATTTCTCGTAGTGGTAAAGCTTGTTATATACCAAGCATTGATGAGATTCGTATGCCAAGCAAAGAATCTTTTATCAATACACAACACAGTACCGCTACAGAAAACTACTATTGCACTATGTTTCATGAGCTGACCCATTGGACAGGTCATAAGGATAGATGCGATAGAAAACTATCAACGAAGTTTGGTTCAAGTGGATATGCATTCGAAGAATTAGTTGCAGAACTTGGATCATGTTTTATTGCTAGTCATCTAAACATAACTTCTTCTCCAAGAGAAGACCATGCTATGTATCTTAATAGCTGGATCAAATGTTTAGAAGAGAACGAAGATGCTATTTGGAAAGCATCAAGTCTTGCAAGTAAGTCATTAGACTTTTGTAAGAATTTACAATCAACAACAAATGTAATCAAGGAGGTTGCGTAATGAAAGTAAATAGTGATGACTTCAAGTTTATACTACAAACTTTAAATAGAATTGATAGTAAAGCTGATGTCGAATTTAGTGGTAATCATTGGGATGATGCTAAAGATAGAACCTATAGAAGTTTAGAATCTATCTCAATAGAATTTCCCAAAGAGAAAAACGATAATGCTAAACTCATTATCAAAATAAGTTAGGAGGAAACATGAACAAAGTAACAGGATGGGCAGTAATATGTACTATTACTAGACCCAATGGTACATGGTTTGATAAAACTATTACAGATTTACCAAAGTATGTAAGTGATCCAGTTGATGAATATCTAAATGCTTTAGAAAAAGATAATAGTATTCATTACCAAATGGAAGAACCATTAATATTAACAAAAGAAATGGAGGTTAAATGAAAATGTACAAAGAACCTGAGAAAGATGTGAAAGTAGTAACTGCTGATAAAGATGGTTATCATACATACTATCACAAAGACTTTCCATTAGTACAGATCAAAGTAAAAGAGCCACCTAATTTTGGTATAGTTTTTTATCTGTTAAAAAAACTTACAGAAATTAGAGCAGACCTTGATCCTAAACATCCATTCAATATAAACAAAGGAGGAAACAAATGAGTAACTTCAATCAAGTTGTTGGAGATTTTATTAAGCAACAAAGACTTAGTAAGAATCCAAGAATGACACAATCAATGTTAGCCAAATCATTAGGTGTAACATTTCAGCAAGTACAAAAGTATGAAACTGGTGCAAATGGAATGTCATTACAAAAGTTTTTATTAGCTATGAAATTTTTGCAATGCAATCTTAATCGTGTACCTTTTATATTAGATACATTGTCATATGATGTACCTATTACACAGGAGATAGATCATGCTGAACCAAAAGAACTTTAAGGATTTAGTTGGAGAGTTTAAAGCTTTCCATCAAAAAAATTCTGAAGTGTACGAGTTGTTTAAAACATTTACATTTAGAGCAATTAATGCAGGTCATAATAAATTGTCTAGTGAAATGATAATCAATCGTATTCGTTGGGAAACAAGTATAGAAACTACTGATGTAGATTATAAAATCAACAATGATTATAAACCATTTTATAGTCGTATGTTTATGAATGAATATCCACAATATAAAAACTTCTTTGCAACACGAGGAAGTTATGCTGATCAAATGGATTGGAATAATTATGTTGTATAATCAAATCATAAATCATCTAAAGTTACGCAGACAATATCTTAGGATAGATGCTACTGCACTTGCAGAAAAAGTTGGTGTTGCTGACTCTCTCATTAATAAGTGGGAGAGTCTAAAGCAAATACCAAATGCATCTAACTTTTTGAATTGGTGTAATGCATTAGATATGAATGTTGCATTACTAGAACACAAGTCAATGGTTGGGGAATACGAACCAAGTCCACAATGTATTGACTATATCATTAACAATCATGGAAGTGAGGTAGATATAAACTATGAAAAAGAAAAATTCACAGATCATTACAAAGCAAATGGAGATGTTAAAGCAGACTGGGATGCTTGTTTTAGAAACTGGATTAGAAGATCAATCCAATTTGCTAACACTAGAAGACAAACTAAAACATTCAACAGTCCATATGATTCCAATGTTGTTCAAGAAAGACGCAAAAGAATCAGTGATGTTGCGAGTATGGGAGATAAGGTATCTGATGGGCAAAGACAAAACATTCGTACCATCAAGTACGATAGATGATGATGCACCTAATATTATTAATCGCATGGCTAACTGTATTCAACCATGTACTAGAAAAGATATTGCAGTTGTATTAGAAACTATTGCTAGTACCTTTTCAATTAATATACCAAATGAAACAGGGTTAGAACAATACTTTAGAATACTTCAGAAGTACCCTGCATCCTTACTCAAAGATTGTATGGAAGATATATTAATTAAATATAAGTATGCAAGATTACCACTACCAGTAGAATTTACCGATAGACTAGATGCACCATACGAATACCATTTAGGATGGCTTAGAAAAATAACACATACATTTTATAAGCTTGAACAATGGAAACAAAAAGAGTATAACAAATAAACAAAAGGAGAATATAATGAAAACAAAAGAAGTTATCAAGACTCCAGTTGAAGATGTAAAGATCAATCGTAATCGTGGTCTTGGTGGTAGTGATGCCACAAGAATTATGCGAGGAGATTGGCATGATCTTTGGTTAGAAAAAACCAACAGAAAAGAACCTGATGATCTATCAAAAGTTCTTGCAGTTCAGCTAGGTATTCATACCGAACCAGTAAATAGAATGTTCCTAAACTACGCATCTGAATTAGACATAAACGAATTGTCTGTTCATCATGCTAATTTAAAAACAGAAAAAGAATTTATGTTTGCACACTATGATGATTATTCTAAGTCGGATAATGCTATAGTAGAATACAAACATACTAATTCTAATAACACTTTAGATAATTGTATCAGCACTTATATGCCACAGATACAACACTACCTTATGGTAAGTGAATGTAATCATGCTTGGCTATCAGTAATCTTTGGCAATCAAAGACATGAACATTGCAAGATTGATGCTGACAAAAATTATCAAAAGAAACTTTATGACATTGAGAAATCTTTTTGGTCCTATGTTAAAGACAACAAAGAACCCGAGAAGATAGACACTAAAGAGTTACCAAAACTTGCAGGTGCTATCAAGATCAATGACATGATATCACTAAATTTTGATGAGAATAAAGATAATCAATTCTTATCAAATGCTACAAGATGGGTTGAAACAAAGCAGATTGCAAATGAGAATACTGCATTGGGCAAAGTCTTGAAAGCAAAGATTCCTGATAACTGTAGGAAAGCAGTTGGAGGAGGAGTTGTAATCAGCAGAACAAAAGCTGGTTACTTAACCATCAAAGAAGAAACCAAAGGAGGTATGTAAGATGGCTAAACCACTAGACGAAAGAGTAAAACAAATCCTAAAGAAACTTGGCTTTGATCCTAAGCAATGCTTATGGGATTGTCATGGAACTTGGGTAATGTATCATAGATTTATTGAGATCGCTGGTGCAAAAAATAAAATACGATATGACCTAGAGGAGATAGAAACTAATTCAAGAGATGGAATAGTTTGTATTAAATGTAGAGCATCAATCGGAGTAAATGGGAGTGAGGAAAAAGTTATTACCTATGGAGAAGCAAGTCCTAAGAATAATAAAAATTCCTATCCTTATGCTATGGCTGAGAAAAGAGCAGTTGATAGAGCAATCTTAAAACTACTTGGTATGCATGGCTTTGTATATTCAGAAGATGAAATGGATTTATCTTCTAATACTAGACCAACAAATAATGTAGGTGCTAGTGATGATACAAAGTTAGAAACATTCCAAGGAGAGATTAACTCTAGCAAGAATCTTAAAGAGTTAAAAGCATATGGACAAATGTATAAAGTACATATGGGTAAAGCAAAGCAGACAAGTCCTGCTGTTTATCTACAAACAAAAACTTTATATGAAACAAGACTACATGAACTAACTAATGGAGGAGAGAAGAATGTACAATAGTATCACACTAATAGGAAATCTTGGTGCTGATCCTGATATTAAACAAACTTCTAAGGGGGGCAATTATGCTCTCCTTAGTATTGCGACACATAAGAAAATCAAAGGAGAGAAACTTACTGAGTGGCATAAGGTTGTTGTATGGGATGAGAAGATTGCAGAAGTACTACAGAAATATACTAAGAAAGGAAGCAAAGTATTATTGCAAGGAAGATTGACATATAAAACATGGGAGAAAGAGGGCATACAAATGAAACAAGCTGAAGTGCATCTTGATCGGTTTGAAAGTAAAATGGAAATGCTAGATTCTAAGAGCGAATCAAAATCATCTCAGAATGAGATGGATGATTTTGGTAGCGATAAGACCTATGAGAATGAAACAAACGAGGATGTACCTTTCTAATGGATAACGAATCAAACGATATAAGTAAATTAATGGAGCGGTTAGATAAGTGTACCGCTCTATTAAAAGATTACAAACGAGATAATCTTATACAAGCAAAAGAAATAGACAGATTGAATGAGTATGTACAGATACTAGAAATGGAACAAAAGAAATGACACGAACTCAATACACAATTTATAGTTTTATCAAACAGTATATTACTAAAGAAAAAATATCTCCTAGTTATGATGATATTTTACAAGGTACTAGGTACAAATCTAAATCGCAGATTTATAAAGTAGTAGATGCTTTGATTAAAAAAGAATACCTAAAAAAGATAGGTAAGTTTGGAGATGCTAGACGCATTATAATCAATAGAGATTACGAGAAAGGAGGTGTGAAAATTGCTAAAGCAAAACATTAATGGCGAAGCATATATGATGGCTGACAAAATTGCAAAGGAGAATCCTTATGCAGTAAGAGATCAGTTAGCTTTCTATATACAAAAGTCATGGGATGCTTTTCCAATTCTAAGATTGCAAAATATTCAAGAGATATTAAAGCAACCTGAAGAAATGGAGAATCCTTGTGAGTAAAAAATCTAAACAAAAAGGATATAGAACCGAATATAACTTGGTTAAATATTTTAACAAAAAAGGTTTGTCAGCAAAACGACAACCTCTTAGTGGGGCTTTGATTGACTTTCCTCACGATATACAAATTAAAAACCCTGATCTTATCATTGAAGTTAAAGCTAGAAAAAATGGTGCAGGATTTAAAACATTAAAAAATTGGATGGGTAGTGCTGATGCATTAGTAATGCATGAAGATAATGCAGACTCATTAGTGGCAGTAAAGCTTAGTTATTTTGTGGATTTACTTCTAAACCATAGCGAGTATAAATTACCATATGATTTGGAAGTTAAGGAAAAACTTAGAAACAAAGATAGCTAGGTACATTGCATTAACTATATCTGTACTAAGTGCTTTCTTGCTAACAACATTTAAGTTAGCTAGTTATCAAGTAATAGGATGGTGTCTTGCAGTGATTTCTTCTACCATGTGGGCATACTGGGGGTGGAACAGTACGAAGCAAGAGGGGTATGGTCGTTTCATAATGGAAATTCTTTATGTACTATTAGGTATGTGGGGAGTATATAATTGGTATGGCTAGAAAATTTAAAGATCATCTTGAACATGAACCTATCTTTCATAAAACTTCAATAGGTAGAAATCCAAGTAAATGTAAAATGAATAAATCTAAACGCAGATCATGGAAAAAATATCGTGGACAAGGGCGTTAGATATTCTCAGATTTAAGACCTCTACACTCAAACTTAATAACTAATTTATTTTTATTAATACTTTCTATATCATACTCTTCTAGTGTAGGTAGTGTTCTAAAAGTTTGTTGAGCAATAGCATATCCGCTATTAACACAATCATAATAAGTATCAAATTGATAACCTGATATAGAATTTGATGGGCATTTTCCTGTATTGATACTACACATATACAATATCAGGATATATTTCATAGGAACAAACCTAGAATTAACGCTAGGAAGACGATACAAAGCCATACAGAGGGCTTTAAATTTTTCCAACACAATGTACATTTAAAGTTATGATTGTGAATCCAAGCCCCTTTAAATGCGTTCTTGATGTGTCTTTTCATGTTATCTAATATCATATTAATCTTGTCCATAATTTGTACCTATATTATTATTTCCTTTTAATCAAGTCTGTAGCTTTAAGACCATAAACACTAGCTATAACACCCACAAAAATTGATTGATACCAAAATGGCATATCAGAAAAGTATTCGAAAAATAATTTCATCTTCTCCATGTGAGTTGGATCATCTGACCATACAGAAAATCCTAACATTAAAATTGGCAAACTTAATAAAACCAAAATAAATTCGTCTTTCCAGTCTGCTTGTCTTGCTTCTAATAATTTGCCTGAGTATTCTAATTGACCTGAACTCATTTTTTCTGCGTGTTTCATTTGAGCATCAGACATTAGCATTTTAGTTTTTTGTCTATTTTTATAGATATGAGTACCAGCATTTAAAGCTAACTTGATTGCACTAAACCACATTTAATAACTCTCTTTCATTATTTTAGCTAAGGATTCACATCTCTTAGGTGTTTGTTTATACCAGTTTGAATCTAACATTTCAAGTGAGGCAGTATTATAGTCATCTTTTTTAAGAGCATCCCACATTTTTGTAAAACGAGAAACTTTAAATCCTAATTGAAAACACATTTCAGTTATTACTTCTTTAGCAGATTGTTTTAATGGAATATCTCCTATTAATTTTAAAGCTAAACCATTAGCATTAGCGAAGTCTTCATTAAATATACCACTTAAAAATTCTTCAGAATATTTTTTACCATCTTCCCAATGATCTTCAACGCATAGGTGTCCATATCCTACTGTTCTTTTTCCAAGAGAATCTTTATATACTTCATTTACAAATCCCTCATGTTTTTTTATTCTTTCTTTTAAAGCATCAGACATATTGTTACTCCTTTATTATTTTGTTTATGTGTAATTTACCTAACGAATCAATTTCTATTTCTGCTTTTACTTCTTTACACAACCATTTAATTCTATCAGGATTTGTATTTCTTACTGCCTCACGCTTTAGTTTAAGGCATTTAGATAATCCATCAGTTATCATAAACTCCATTGGATTTTCTAAATCTGCTGGTGTGAACATCAATAGAGCAAATACTATTGCTACTTTCATTTCTTTTTCTTTTTCTTTTTTTTAAGTTCTTGACCTACATCAAATGTCAATACATCTTCTATCTTTTGTACTTGATTATCTATAAATTCAAAAAATTTAATTAAAAATTTATCTATCATTAGTGTGTTCCATTACCATTATTTCTTATTTTATCTTTCATCTCTTCTATCACAACTTGCATTTTTTCGATATCTTTCATTGCTCGATTTAGGTTCACATTATTGTTCCTATTTTCAGCAAGTTCTTCTTGTATTCCCTCTACTTGTTTAGCTAAATGTTCAAGTAACATATATTGTTCTTGATCTGTAGGTAATTGTGTAGATTTTTTTAATAGGTCAGCATCATATAATTCTCTTGAAGTTTCGAGAGATGTAAGTCTTCCAGTAATTTCGCTGTACATAAACACAACACTAGCTACTATCATTACCAAACCTATAAGATTGGCAATAGGCATACTCAATTTTGTTTTATCTGATATTGCTATTGGTTGTTCTTTCATTAGTGTACTGTTGGAGTATCTTCCCATGGAAATAAAGTAACTAAATTATTCCATGTATTAATATAATTTTCTGCTTCATTAGGAGTTTGAAAACCAGTACATACTACAGTTACTTCATAGTAACCATTATCTAATTCTTGTATCTTAAATGTAAATGGTAATGCATAATCACTCATAGATAATCTTTTGTTATTTTTAATGTTGTTAGTATTCCACCTACTACAGCACCTAGCCAAAAAATAACTTTAAGTCCACCTTTACCCATAGCTACTTGTTCTTTAAGGGCTATTATATCTTTATGATTTGTTTCTACATCTTTATGTAGATGATCTATTTTTTGTGAAATAAGTTTTAGTGTTATGCTTTCGACAGTAGTTCTTTTTTTTGTAACTCTTGCCATAACATAATATTAGTATTGTAAACTAACTCCTCTTATCCTTGCTTCTTTAGAACCACTAGATTGATTAGCAAAAGATATTTTATATTTTAATTGTGTTCCTGCTGTAACAGACAAGTCATTTACTTTAGCCATTTTAATTCCAGAAGAAAAGTCTGGCATAGCTGTCATTGTAGCTGTTGCATAATTTGATCCGCCATCTGCTGAAAGTTTTAAAACAAAATCAGTATTTAATGCGTTAGTACCTGCAAAGTCTTGATAAGTTATTATAGCACCCATCTTGTTAGTTGATGATGGAGCTGTGATTGTGTTGCTTTCAAATGAACCAGTTGCATTTGTAGTTAAAGTTCCATAAGTTCCAAGATTAGAATTTCCTGCACTAGCATATGTACCAGAAACACTATCTGCACCATTTGTGTCGTGTCCAAAAGTCATCATAAATCTACCTGTGCTTGGAACATTTGTAAATTGTGTTTTACCTCTATCTACAAAACTACTAAAATCAGCTGATGAAGAAAATGCAATATCTATTGTGTTTGCTGACCTATCGTATATGGCTCTCACTCCCCAGAAATTATTATTTTGTGCATAGCCTCTTCCGTTAATAGTTGTGTCGCTCCCACAATTCACAGTTTGTGCAGAACCACTACTTCCATTATTGTAATTATCTGTAATTCCTGAAACTCCTAGTGTAGAGTAATAAGACGAAGTTAGCCAATGAGAGCAATTAGCAGGTGATAAATTTGGGTGTGGATAATTGGTACTTGTTTTATCTTGAAAAATTGTAGGATTTGCTCCTGCTGATACTGATGTGTCTGTTGTGATTAGAGCAGTATAAATTCCATAGGCTTTATAAAGTTGTCCACCACTACTATTTGTATAAAATCCTTTTACTAAAAAATCTTCTGATAAATCAAATAAAACATCAAAATAACCACCGATATAACTTGCACTTGATGTAAGTTCGTCATTCGCAACACTACCAGTCCAACCACCATTTGCTATGGTCATTCCACTATGATATGCACCCATAGGTAATCCATATTGAATTTGATTTGATACAGACGATAAAAATTCATTACTATCTCTTACAGTATTAGTTAAATTTGTAATTCCTGTACTATCTTGAAACACATCAACATACATTGAGTTAGTATTGTAAGCACCTTTGTTTTCGTTAGATGCTTGTCTAATAGCTAGAGTAGAAATATCATTAACAATTTTATTATCATCAAAAGATGTTGCGTGTTGTGATACTGCACTAGCAGGTATTCTTGCGTCTGCTATAGAACCTGTTAATTTAGTTGCTGATAAGTCTGCTATTCTTGCATCTGCAAATTGACCAGAAGTTATTTTACTTGCAGGAATATTTGGAATATCATCTGCTGTAAAACCACCTGTAATTATATTAGCTAAATCCCTTGCTTTTGTCATATTGCATAACCATCCATTTACAATACTATTGTGTTAGCTTCATCTTCAGTTAATGCTTCGCCAGATATTAGTTTAGCTTTAGCACTAGCTTTTAAAGTATCGTTAGCTTCTTTATCTGCTTGTTCTTGTTCTTTTTTAGCTTTTATTTCAGCTTTATCTTGTGCAATTTGATTTTCTCTTTCAGCAATTTCTTCTGCTGTCATTTCAATATCATTGCCATTTAAGTGTTTTTTCATATTTTTTCTCCTTATGCTTTCATTCCATAAATTGTGTAAGTTCCATAAAAGTAACCACCTACAGGATAAAACCTTAATCCAGTTCTATTTGTGTTAGCATTACCATCATTACTTCTTGAAATTCCCCAAGCTGTAGTTCCTGTCAATCTTACACTGCCATCTTGATTAGGTGTTGCAATTTTTGAAGTTATACTCAAAGTTTTTTGTTGAACACCTGCATTAACATGACCTACAGTTACTTCAAAATTAATGTAGTTAGCACCATTATTATCTCCTCTTATTTGGTCTCTTGTAATCTGTATCATATTGTCTGCATCTCCTGAAGAACCTGATATTGATGTACTTGAAGAATTAGTTTGTTGTACACACCAAGAATAATCTCCACTTGTATTTTGAGTTCCACTATTTAACATTCTAATTCTTAAATCTGAACTTTCAGTTTGTCTGTAATTATCAAAAACTACTCTATGAAGTTTATAAGTTCCTGCTGTTCCCCATACTGAAGTACCATCTAAATCTAGATATGTAACATTTGAAAAATTACCTTGTGATATTTTTACAAAGTCAGATGATAAATTTCCATATTCAGGTGCAGTTGCACCAGAGTTCATTTTAAGAACTTGACCAGCTGTACCTTTTGGCACTCTCGCTATTGCAGATCCACTATTATAATAGAGATCGCCTTGAGCTGTAT
>Ga0181415_1000467_pt1 | contig 11440 bp, 9 predicted proteins | sample 38SPOviralmetaG_FD_130140 | JGI IMG/M metagenome (GOLD analysis project Ga0181415, IMG submission 130140) | Marine viral communities from the oligotrophic San Pedro Time Series (SPOT) site, San Pedro Channel, CA, USA - 38 SPOT_SRF_2012-12-11 | ecosystem: Environmental > Aquatic > Marine > Strait...
AAATAACTTAGGCGACATGCGCTTTGACTTTTGTTGCACCTCAGAAACTGGCAAGAACACTGCTTTCCTATGTTGATAGCCCACACAGCATAATATGTCATAGTCCTTAACACTCCCAATAATCTTATTCTTGCGTCCATGCCCAAACTGAAAATGGTAACTCGGAAGGCGCTTGCCTTTCTGTAATAGTAGGCTCGCAGTCTTAACTTGTATCCTGATAAATTCATCATCTTTCCACGCTAATAAATCAACCTTGTCTTGCTGGCACATAGACACTCGCCAACCTAATGATAACACAATGGAAGCGGCCTGGTACTCACCGATAAGACCGATTGTCGTACTCATCCAACCTCAATAGACCTTGCTGTTGATACCATTACAGTGACAAACAAACCTATCACTACGCAAACAAGCGCAAAGATAGACAAGCCAATCTTAAAGTTATCAAGCATTTCTTGCTGGGCAATCGCCGCTTCTCTACGCGCCTTGGCTTGGGCTTCCCTAGCCTCGCGTATTCTCTTAGCGCGTTCATCTAATATAGACTGCCAAGTGCCTGCGCCAAACCTGTGGTCTGTCAAGCGCCTAATTTCAGCCACCTGTTCAGCAGCTAACCGTGCGTCTATCATTTCCTGGGCAACACTCTGAACGCCAAACTGGTCTGCTATTCCCACGCCAGTTTTTTTGTTACTAGCAGCTTGGACTTGCTGTTGACCGTTAAGAAGCGCATCTATGTCGCCTGCAATAGCGCCAATGTCCTTTGCAGTTCCAAGGGCTGACTTAATCCCGTCCACACTTGCTTTGACAAGCGCTATGCCAGCTAATGCAGTGCTAATCGGTTCCACTAGGAAAGCATACCCTTCTTCAATGTCTGGCAACGCCATTGTTTAGGCATTAAGCCCTTAGTCATTTCGCCAACATCACGCCCCATTTCCATTGCACGGCGTTCACATGCAGCGCGGGAATCATATGGGCCGCGAGTGTCGTGAAATTCGATACAATCGGTTGGAGTCGCTATCGCGCAAGCCAGTACGATTGCCTTAAACATCTTTCCCTAGAAGCCTCTGAACAGTCCTGGTTTCCCAGATGCGTATCAACACCCAGACACCAGTAATCAGCGCCACAGCGTCAGGAACCATAGCCATCCACGCGGCAACTGTTCCTGTGCCAGCAGCTACATCTAAAATGACTTTGGTTTCATCGTTCATTAGTCACCACTGTTTGCCGCTAAGTGCGCTGCGTAAGCGTCTTTAACCGCTTGAGTAAATACTGTGTTGCAAATTGCTTTAACATCTGCGTCCTCACCAGACGTATCTTGATTTGGCAAAATAATTTTGCGGTTAAATGTTTTGCTAATTTCAACGCCATCTCTTTTGATGATTGTTGCTGTGCGAACACCAACAACTTTATAATCAGCCTTACTAACGGTTTCGATTTTATCGTTAATTGTTTCTTCTGTTAAAGCCATTGTTTATCTCCTTTTGGCTATGCGGACTGTCCGACCCAAAGCATACGCAGTGGGCTATTGGTTTGTGATATATGTAATTGAAAAATAAAAGTCTGATTCGTCATCAATAATATGCTGATGGTCTATGTTAGTACGACCCAACTGAGGAGTTGCTCCTCCCTGATTATGTCGCTGGTTAAAGAAGGTAAGAACATTCTCGCTTGCATCAGCCATCACAACTGAACTATTAACATTGTCCATATCAATCAGACTTGTCACAACGCTACCAAATGTGTCAGCAGTGTCAGGTGTGTAGGGTAGACCGCCGATACGAAATACTTGATTTGATGTTGTTCCTGTTGTGTTAACATCAGTTAAAATAGCAGTAACGTGAACATTCCTGCCAATCCTAGTGTAGTGTGCGCTTGAGACGGTAAATGTAGGGTTACCCCCAGATGCAGCATTACCAACAGGTGTCCAAGTGCCTTCTTCATAGTCATCTAGTCCATTAGCGGCTGCGGTGTCGCCGTTGAATTTTAGTCCATCGCTATCAATGCGGATACGTTCGCCTACACTTCCACCCGCCCTCGTAGACAATACATATGAAACGTCTTCAGTTCCATCAGATGCATCCGTTAATACCGCATCAAGTCGCACACCTTCCGTTTGTTCTGCCGCATCATTGTCAAACATGTAACGTATACGACCTAAATTATCTCCGTCAGCAGGGCTGCTACTGTCTCGTGTAAGGTCAAAGCGCGGTCCCGCTGAGGCATCTGCATCTGTAGATTTTAGAGTAAGCTGAGTGGAGTTATCGGCTGTGGTGATTGTAAGGGGTACAGTCATAGCTGCAGTGTCGTTGCCAGCATCAAGAGAGAAGGCACTCGATTCTCCAGTAGTTTCAAATCTAACGTCAACATCTGCGCCAGCTTCATTAAAGACTACTGATGTTGGGCCTAGCATCATGGCTTCTCTGAGGTCGCCAGCCCTTCTAACAAAGAAGCGTAGCTCTGAATCCTCTGTGCCATCGCTCACATCTTTTGCTTGGGCTTCAATTTCTGCATAGACTATATCTTCGCTGGCATCATTTTCGCCTTTGTAACGAATTGTACCTAGTACATCATCATCAGCAGGACTTGCGCTATTCCTGCGTAGGTCTAAACGTGGCCCTTCTGTAGCATCAGCATCTGTTGATTCAAGTATAAGCTGAGTAGTATTGTCGGCCGTGGTGATGGTACATAAAGCAGACGCTGTGAAGCCACCAGCTAAGCTTGTAGCTGAAGCATCAGCACCAGAATAGCTGAACTGGACAGTGATTCCATCATCGTTGCTAAATGTTCCATTGCTTACAACATGAGTTACCGTCACTTTGCTATAACCAGAGGCATTAGTAACTGAACCAGTAATCTTGAACATAGCGTAGGTTGAAGCAGTGCCTTCTTTCGTTACAAGCACTATGCCTCTTGCTGTAGCATTAGACACATCATCCCAAGACTGTACAAACGTGCTGATGTCCACACCATTGTCATCATTATCATCAATAAATATGACAGTTGCAGAACTGATTGTGCCGTTGTTAAAAGCTAACTTGCCCCCACCTGGGTCTGCATCAGATGTGCTATTGCTAAAGGTCAAAGCCAATCCAGCGTTAGACCCAGCAGCACCAGTTGGCCCTGTGTTACCAGTAGCCCCTGTGTTACCTGTTACAAGCCCAAAGGCCAGCGCTAATGCACCGCTGCTTGCAGTGTAGGTTGCGCTTGCTGTGGGCGTTCCACCAGCACTTACGGCTGATACAGACGATGTGATTGTATCTACTTTGCCTGCGGTGACTTGCAAATCGCCAGAACCATCAAAGCCAAGTACCTTATTTGCACGGGCAGTAGCGTCATCAGTAAACTCTGATGTGGCAATTATGTTTGTCTGTGAAACCTTGAGTGACCGTCCAATTTCTTCTTCAAGTTCCTGAGTAATTAGCGTCAGTTTATCTAGCGCATCCTCATGGCTTTCGGCTGGAAACGGGTCATTTGCTACATAATCTGTTAGCTGGGTACGGGCTGTATTTCTAAGCAGCACAACAGTCTCACCGCTTACTGGTATGTTACCAGAAGTAAATACGACATTGCCGCCACTGGCACTGCCAACACCTGTTACAGTGTAATGCGTAGTTTTTGTCTTTGTGGCTTCAGCACCAGTCGAATCAGTACGGATGACAACCGTAATATCGTCATCATCGAATATCTTGAAGTCATACGGAAACGTGTCGTTTGACCCATCGCCGTTTGCGCTTTTCTTAGTTGTGGTGCTACTAACTGTCATTTTAAACTCCTAGAGTATATATACCTTATTTTGATGGTTTAAGAAAGCACTGGCTTATTTAACGTATTGAGAGGGTGGAAAGTAAAATTCCTGGCCTGTGTCTTTTTTCATTTTTCTTTCCATTCTTTTGAAGTAGCCAGGGTTTACAAACTCTGTCAGTTCATAAGCAAACAAGTAATCCACAGCTAGTTTCCCGTAAAACAAGTTCATGTACGGTGTATTGCGATACATTAGCTGCGCGGCGGCAGCAGCACCGTCGTCACCATCTCTAAACTTGGCGAATAGTTTTAACAAGTCCCCTGCTGTACCAAGTGAAGGGCCAGCAAATGTCTCTAACGGCGACTGCCCGTATCTGTTGAACTCACCAAATATAAAGTCACCGTATATCCCCGCGCCGCCGCCTTGAGTAAAAGCCCTGACGAAAGCATCCTTGCTTTTAGTGAAATCGTCAGAAAATATTTCCTGTGGTTCTTTGCCCTTTAGTATGTCTTTTGTTGCCACTGAAATGTACCCCATAGCAGTAGTGCCAAGCATCATTTTAGCAACGCCTAGTTTGCCGCCAGACTCTAACTGCCTCCCTATTCCTTTAGTGACATAGGTAATCGGGAACCCTTTAAGCTGCATTATCATTCTAACAGCTTCGCCTAACACAGTGCCTCTCTCCGTGCCTTGGTTCATTATCGCACGTTCACGCGCACCTGGCGTTGGTATTGCTGTGTCGGCGCTATCTGAATAGTAAGAGGCTATCTTTGTGCGCAACTCATCTTTGTATTGCTGGCGCATATCATCGGTAACATCTAGCGTACCACGCAAGTCCCTGATAATAGGGTCTATTTTTTGGTTGTCTATACTGTCTATTACATCAGTAGTAAGGTACTGCCGCCCATCTGCCATTGTTAGGTCTAGGTCACGAAACAAAGGCCACTCAGTTTCACCAATGTTATACAATCCCAACAGACGCTGGGTGGCCGCTGGTACTTGTGAAAAGTCTTTCTTGCTGTAGTTAGCCAAGTCTGCCGCCAGCATACGGGCTACGCCCACTTTTTGCGTGTGGTTCCACCACTGCATACCGTTCAACTTAAAGAAATACTGCTGCGCTTTTGATATTTGCCCAGGCGCACTGTCGTTTGCACTAAACCTAGAGTGTATTTCTGCCAGTTCGTTCTCAACGCCAATGTTCAAAAGCAGCGCTAATTCTTTTTGTTCTTCGCTATTGAATATTTTAAATGTATCGCGCAACGCTACTGCATACGCACCAAACACACCGCGTTCTGTGTTAGAATTTATAAACGCAGCTTTTGTGGCTATATCAGAAAATGATGATATTGTTGCCATGCCTAACTTAGACATAGCTTGCCATGCCCTAAATCCAGAAGCGATACTAGGCCAAGTAACACTTGTGCCTAGTATTGGCACACCAGCACCGATAGCCCTGGTTGTTCCATCTAATTCAGCAAATTGATTTCTCAAAGCGCGTTCACTAAACTTCTCAAACAGTTTTGGCTTTGCCTTTAGCGGCATTGGCGCATCTTTAACTATCCTATCAAACATGGCTTTTGGGTTTGTGCCAAATGTTTCTATTAAACCAATGTTTTGCGCATCATGGCCTAATCCAGAATATACTGCTTCTCGCAAAGGTTGACGGCTAAATTTGTTTGCATACTGGAACGCTGACTCACCATTCTTAAAATGTATCAACCTTTCGGCACTCATTTTCTTCGCTTTGTTTGCATTGCCTTGGCAGCCACCGAGAGGGTCTAAGCTGCCATCTTGCCCATAAACACCATCAGCCTTCATATGGTTGCCCGACCTTAGATTCTCATACATGGCGCCTAAAAAGTCGTCTTCTGACATGTCCTCTGGCTTATTCATGTAAGTCTTCTTGGTGTCTATGCGTTCCTTGACAAAGTTAATCCAGTCTGTCTTATCCTGTTCAAGCCCCTTGCCACGCAGCAGCAGCGGGTCATGGTTTTGCCGTACCACATAGTTAGACAGTTCCCGAATAGCTGCGCCGCCACGGTTCTTCCTTTTCAACATACGGTTCTGGACTTTTTGTATAGCTTCGGCTATCTGCCTGGCTTCTTTGTTTTTTGACGAACCAAGACCGTCAAACATTTCTTGGTATATTTTGCCGTCTAAATCACCGCTTTTGAAAACGTCTAAATTGTCGTGTTTCTTTAACTCAGCGACCAGTCCACCAGCATGTTCAAGAAGAATTGCTTTTTGCTGGGCATCCACACTAAACAATCCACGCCTTGCATCACCAACCATTATAGCTGACAAAACTCTTTGTGGGTTGTCGGGGTCTGATTTTAAGGCCGTCATCACCTTGCCGTATACACGGGCGTTGATTAGTGCGTTGCGCTTTTTAATAGCTGCGTTGACTTTTGCCTGGGTTGATATCTCTGTTTGGGCTTCCAAGATGAGTTTTTGTAACTCAGTTTCCCCATCAACAGCCCCACGCCCATCAATCTTTCTTTTGACGGATTTAAGGATATCGTTAATTTCTTCCTTGGGTACTTGGATGCCGCCATCAATAGCAACCCTAAGAACTTCCGCTGCGCAAACTTGAATACTCATCCTTTATAGTTCCTATTCATACAAACCACACCAGCCCGTGTCATGTCATCGTACACAGTGTCTGCTTTTGTTACTAAGTCATCTGCGTCACTAATCGCATCAATAAAATCCTGCGGGATAACAACGCCAGCATCTGCCATTTGGTCTACATCGTTCTGCAATAACTCGTTTTCACGGCCTAAAACAACAGGGTCAAGGTCAGGTGGGGCAACGCCATCTCTATCCATCTCATCAAGAATAGGCCTTGCGTCAGCATCTTCACCCAAGTTGTAGTCGTGAATTTGTGATTCTTGTTGCAGCTTTACAGCCTCTGCCTCTGTCAGTTCACCGCCATCATAGATAGGCATTGTGTTTGCGTCCTCAACACGGCCCTCTACAGCACTTGTATTGAAGTCAATATATTCTTGATTGTCTGCGGCTTCCTGAACCGCCCTCAAGAACGAATCGTCATCCAACCCCTTTGGGTCTATACCAAACTGTCTCGCTGCGGTCTGAAGCTGCGCTGCGTCCTCAAATGCTTGGACTTGCCCGACATCAGCATCGGAATATTGTTTGACGCCATCACGCGCCTCCAACTCAATCAATTCAAGTAAGTCGTTGATACCTACATCGTCTGGCACACCTTCCATTGCTGGCGGTAAAAAGCCTTCTTCTCTCGCCATGGTAAGCATATCGTCCAAGGTCTTTCCACCTGGTCTGACCTTTTCAGTGACTTTCTTTTTGCCGCGAACTTGTGTTGTTGCCGCTTGGTTTTTGTTTGCAATCCCCTTGTACCGAACACCAGCAGCCCGTTTAACTTCTGTAATAAGCTTTTCACCCGTCCATATTCCACCCATGTCGGATATGAATTTTAACAGTGACCGAGGTTCTTCTGCCTTCAATATCTTAGGAAGCGCCGTACCCTTGCGCTGGACATCTGGGGTGTCTGGCTTGGCCTCTCTACGGGCAGTCACCTGTTCGCTAGTAATCTCTCCCGTGTCAGGGTCTACAACTCGCTCAACAGCAGCAACGTCTGGCTTGTCTCTGGCTATTCTTTCGTTTGCGCGTTGAAGTGTATCTTCCAAAGATTTGGCTTCAGTCTGCGCTATAAGCTGCCCTACTTGTATTGGTTGACCTGATGCAGCTTGGGCTACTGACCTAGCCAAAGCCTCATCTTTTGCAGCAGATGCCTCAATTCTGTCGGAAAGTTTGCCTACGCCGTAATGAATACCACCGCCCAGAACACCGCCGAACGTCAAGTTTAAGAAACTGTCCATCAAACCATAGTCAGCGTCCATAGATGCAGCCATGCCAAAACCGTACTGTTCTGAAGCAGCCTGACCAATAATCAACGGCTCTAGTATAGCCGCACCAGCAGTGCCGTTCACAGCGCCAGCGGCAAGCCTGCCGCCAGCTTTGCCATACTTGGCTGTCATTCGGGCTGTCATTGTTGCCATTCTTGCCGCGCCAAGGGCGGGTATAAAACCACTTGCCACATTTAGCGGGTCAACTAAAGAACCAGCAAAACCAACACCAAACTGCGCTGCCATTAATCCAAACCCGCCTTTTGACCTGGACAACGTAGAGTTTATAATTCCCCTTTTATCACTACGGTCAGCCATTATCTGCGCTAGACCTTCAGTGATACCTGTCTCATCAACTGTAATACCTTCACGATAAAACTGGCTTTCTGCCCATTCCTCTGGGGTCAGCAATTTTCCGGCCTTGGCCTTGCCATCATACTGTTCAAAAAATCTATTTGCTGCTGCACCAGGGTTGTAATAAAGAGTGTCATCCAAAGTTGCGCCAAGCACATCTAACGTGCCTACCTTTGAGTTACTGTAGTAGCTATCGTGCGATGCCCTATCAAAACCCTGCTCTGGAATATACATATCAACCATTAAAATACTGGCCTTTGCGCTTGTGCCTTAATAACTTTAGTGGCCTCTATTCTGCCGACACCGAGAACTGGACGCTCTTTGTCTAATAAATTAGCCTCATCAACATTTGCCTTAACGTCAGCAAACTTAACCATAACAAACATGCCTGATGGAGTCATAGCAGCCCCCGCAAAGTCATCAATCGGGGCTTTTCTTGGAACCATGTTACCGTTCTGGTCTACTAGATAAGCGCCTTGGTTGTCTGATGTAGTCACCCAATACCCTGAGTTAGCCAGTTCAGAGGCGTAGGCCTGTTCAGCTTGGGCTGGCGGCAGCTTTCTACTAAACGGTGAGTCAGCGGGAACTTCAACAACAGAACCTAGATACTCAGTGTTAGACAAAGAACTTTCTAGCTTTTTAGATATTCCAGCAGCGTCAGAAGCCATGCCACTTGGAAAACGTAATGGCTTACCGTTCACATTACCAAAAGAAAACTGACTATTTACAACAGTATTGATGGCCTTCTCTACAGCGGCATCATCGCTCATGTTTGTGTCTACCGATTTATAGTAAAGGGCAGTATTGGTTATGATTGAGTTCATTGTGGTAGCGTGAAGCATACGCGCTGATGTAGCGCCGCGGCTAACCATACCTTCTATCTGCCCACCTATAACGCTTCCAGTGTAGTCTGTGTTTGCCGCGCTAACTAACTCCGAGATATTTCTACGCTCATCGGGCTTGAACAAAGCAGATATAGCCTTTGCACTTTCCGGGGCGTTTGCAGCATCTACAGCAAACATCGCCGCGTTGCCTGGGTTAGCTATAATCATAGAGTCAACAAGGGTTATAGCATCTGACTTTATCAGATTTCGCATAATTCTGTTTTGGTCAGCAGGATTGTAGCCTGCTAGAAAATTGACAGCGTACTCTGACTTGTCGGCATAAGTTGTTAATCCCTTGTACTGTTTTTGAAAAGCCGTGACTTGGGCGTTCGACAATATTCGTATATCGCCATCAGGAATATTCATAGCAACTTGTTTTTGTATAAGCTGCTTTGTTGTCAGGCTTGCTTCCTGGTCGCGCAAATCACTCCTGTTTGCAGACTGTAAAAAGTCAACTGGGTCGTTCTGGATGTTTTGCTTTCTGTTCGCCGCCATAGTGTTAAAAGCCGTAAGCGTTGCCTGCGCTTTATTTACTTCTTCTACAGTCGCGCCAGGGCGGGTTATTTCTTGTTTCAATACCTGTTGGGCGTTTAGTATAGCAGCATCAGTCTTGTACTTTACTGAAGAATACAAAGCGCCAGCAGAAGAAATACCCTCTACTTCTGCCGCAAATTTTACTGCACCAGCCTCATCCCCTAAAGAATTAAAAAGCTCTACAGTTTCTTGAATATCATCAGCAGTGTCTTCGTCAGGAACACCGTTAGACAAACTTAGTCGTGACTTTATAGCTGATGTATTGCTATCTATCTGTGATTTAATCATCGGCGCACGGTCTCGAATTTGTGTATTAACTATACTTTTAAGAGATGTGCGCACCCTTAAGCTCATGCCTTCAGCAAAGCCAGTTCCAGCGCGCAAATCATCTAAGTTACTTTGCAATTCTGCTGGGTTTTTATCGGCAAATGTTGTCGAATAGGATTCGATAGCTGACCGTTCTTCTTCGCTAACTTTAATATTCCGCTGTGTTCTAAGTGACGTTACAATATTAAGGCGCTCATTATTTGGCAAGCCAGCAAGGGAAATGCCAATTTGTTCATCATCACGGTTGATTACAATATCGCCTGTTGATGCCTGCTTCATTGCCTCGTTGAACTCGTCTTCAGTTAGCATTGCGGCAAAAACCTCTCCGACTACACGCTTCTTTTGAGTAGTAATAAAGGCTGACTGCTTTGTAGCGATAACTGCTTCTTGCCGCGCTTTTTCAACTTGGGTAAACCCTGTATTGCTACGGACAGCTTTTTTAGCATCCTCAAAATGCTGGTTAGAAGTAGCTGAATTGACGCGAGTTGCCACATCCTCGGATACCGCCCCATTGCGCCAAGACTTAGTATTGTAAGTTATTCTGTCGCCAGTAAGCTGTGCCTCTGTAATTAACTTGGCGGCCTCGGCGCTATGTATCTCTTTCATCACAGGGTCTGATGATGTCGCAAAATCCATTTGCAATGCAGCAAGTCTCTCGTCTATTAGACCACCACGCACAATCTTACCGTTGTTCGCTGCTTCTTGCTGCACAGTCAAAGAACCTTTTGTTAGCTGGCGTTGAAGCCTTGCCCTAACATCACGCTTTTGATTTGGTGTCAAATCCATAGCGTCTAATCTTTGTAACGCAGGGGTAGCTACTTGGTCATTGTATCTCTGTTTTGCGGCTTGTGTTGTTGTGTCTTGGTTTTGTTGCTTAAAGTCATTTGTAGTCTGGACAACTCCATTTTCAAAATCTGCTGCTGTCGCTTTGACTTCAGCTTCTTTCTCCATCATTCCAAAACGATACGCAGTGTCGCTTACTTGCTTACCCAGGCTGGCAAGGGCTTGCCCTGGGGCTTCAAATGCAGCCGAACTTGCCCGTGGCCCCAATGAGTCAGCAGCCATTTCTACTTGCTGTTCGTATACTGGAATCTTAGGCATTTATTAACCTCACGACATAATACTAGCAGCCTGAGAACCGCCAGCTAATAATGATTGATATGATGCCATTCTAAGGCTACTTGCCCTGGCCCGTCCTGTTGCCCTAGCCAGTGCAGCTTCAGATGCTTTGGCTGTTTCCTCTATGTCACCAGCGTATTGTATTTTTAATGCGTCCATTTCAGTGTTAAAATAAGAATCTTCGGCAGCTTGCAATGCGCTACCTGACATTTGTATACCTGACGCAGCAGTTGCAACATTTGCAGTAGCCACAAGCCTAGCGGATTGACCTCGTAAATTTGCTTCTTCGTCAACCTTACGGCGGCGCAGGATAACCGCTTCATTCTCTGCAACTTGGGCATTGAACTCAGCAGTTTGTTTGGCAGCTTTGGCTGCGGCTTGGTTGCCCTTAAAACCCATAACACCACCGCCGATTGCTGCGGCTGCGGCTATTGCTGGCAAACCCATTATATCACCCTTGCCATGCGGTAATAGTCACTACCGTCTGGCCCAAACTTGTACATAATACCTTCATCTTCAAATCCCATCCATCTAGCAAACCTAATCGCCTCTGGGTCGCCCATGTGAATACTAGCTTGCACACGATGTAAACTCGTTGT
>Ga0181415_1000469_pt1 | contig 11416 bp, 10 predicted proteins | sample 38SPOviralmetaG_FD_130140 | JGI IMG/M metagenome (GOLD analysis project Ga0181415, IMG submission 130140) | Marine viral communities from the oligotrophic San Pedro Time Series (SPOT) site, San Pedro Channel, CA, USA - 38 SPOT_SRF_2012-12-11 | ecosystem: Environmental > Aquatic > Marine > Strait...
AATCAAGAAGAAGAGTAAATTATAATATAGTATTATAATTTTGAATTAATATGCGAGTTGTTTAGGAAGTTGTTTAAACAGGGCATAAGACTTAACACCACCACCACCGGCTTCGATATTCACCTGATACAATTTCTCCTGAGGAGTAGGAGGATGACTATCGATAATCGCTCTAATCTTCTTACTATGTGCCTTGGCATTGACGTAAGTTTTTTGGTCTGTGGGGAGTTGTTTAGGAGCATAGTCTCTGTATCTAAGTCCCATATTCATAAGACCATCAGCGAGAGTCTTGTGTTCCAATGGTTTATCGAATTCAACTTGTCTATCCGTGTTGTCCTCGTTGTTCGTCCTTGTCCTAAAACTCGTAAGGTCGGAATTATGAGAGTTAAGAGAATCCGTCTCATCAGGAAACAATAACATACTTGAAACACAATCCCTCTCAAGTTGAAACTGTTTGTGGAATGAAGTCAAAGAATTACCATGACCTTCTTCCGTAGAATAAGAAAAGTAATTAATTTGGTCGGCACCCTGAGGATTTCCAACACGAGCGAGAACCAGAGTGGCGTCATTAAAAACAACACCAGGGGCTCCAGTATCAGTAAAAAGACGAGGAGCGAGAATAACATTAGTATATGACTGACCTGCTGTGGTGGCACCGATACTCTCAGCGAGAGTAAGAGTGGCAGATTGTCTCTTAATCGCACTTCCACCATCAGAAGTAGAACTAACGACATTGAAGGCTATTCCAGTAATAACAGTAGTAACCTTAAAGTTGGTGGCACCACCAGCTCCAGTTCCTTCAACAATCACAGGCATACCAACATAGTAAGGAGAATCCCTGTTAGTGTCACAGAACTCGGCTTTACTCGAGATGACAAGAGAAGTGATGGCTGCTGTGTTTTGAGGGATGTCGTTGGCTTGATAAACGTTGGCAGTTCCATTATCAGTAGTAGAAGACTGAAACTTAGAGTAAGAGGCGATTTTGGCCACATTCAATTCCAAGTTAAGTCTCATAGAACCAGTCTTACCAACATCGATTTCACGGGCACCTCCAATACCAAGACAATCCTTAAGAGGAATCCTGACGTCCCACTCGTCCCTCTGTTTAGAGAAAGTAGTTCCTTCCTTCTCTAATTCACAACTAAGACCCCACTTCCACATTCCAATACGTTCCCCAGCTTGAGCCCAGTCAATGTAGTTCATGTCAGTATCAGCCTCTTTGGATTTAGTAAATCGTTTAAGATTAGTAAAAAGAATATCACTACGACGAATGTCTTCAATACGACCCTTTTTGGCAGAGTCAAGATGAATATTTTTAATTAAAGAACAATTATCGAATCGAGTAGAACGACCACCTGAACTGGACCAAGTAGGATTCACACATACAATGGGGGTAAGAGAATTATTCTTATCAGTAAGAGAAGCCCCAGAACCATCGGTTCCTTCTTTAGTTTGGAGAGTAAAAGAATTATCAGACCTAAGTCTCAGATTAATATAAGAACTACCAAAGTCATACACGTCCTCTGGAATATGGAAATCAACTATATTTTGAGAACTCGTAAAAGGAGCACTTGTAGTAGATTGAAGTTTAACGAATTTATCCATTTTTATTATAGTAAATAATAAAAAATAAAAAAAAATTTTTTTGAATTACACTGACATCAACGAATGGAAATATAAATAGGCGACAAACGGAGTTGAAGAACTAATTTCACTTGTAATCTGTGTATTAAATCTCTGATTAGATAAATCCACTCTATCACGAAAGTTAAGACCAATACCAAAAGCCTCGTTAGAATGAACGGAATTCAATCTACATCCCTTATTAGAAACTGAAAGAGATTCTAAATAACGGTGGAGAGATTCTTCCCTATCACGAATTGAATAAGAAACAAGACTATTAGTAGAATCATTGAAAGTAAAAACAATCTCAGATACGTTGGGAATTTTAGTAAGGTCGGTATTATTACTGACATATTCACCCTCGTTGGCTTGTTTTTGGAAAGTTATACTAAGGGCATCACATACAGCAGGGACTTTACTTTGAATGTTGGCGAATGAAGAAGAGATTGATTGTTTATAAGAATACATAGTCCTCATCACAGATGGAACTTTAGATGGTTGAGACTCAACAGAACAATACGTCATACGAAGATTCTTAAGAGAATAAGAAACAGAGTTGGCCATGTTCGCTCCACTAAGGGCATTCTGAACTCGGTTAAGAAGAACACTAATTTTGATAGGTCCCGTCTTAGAAACATCGAGAGATGTATTTCCACTGGCTTTATTTAGACAACAAGAAAGTTTAAGGGAGAAGTCAAGGTCTTTCTCAAGAACACCAGCAGTTCCATCGGTAGGTTCAGTGGCGGCTGGAGTAATTGTATCTTGTTTTGGGGCTTCTTTACCACAAGTGATGGCTCTTGAGTGTTCTGGAAAGGCACACTTCAACTCACAGGCATTGGAGGCATTACACATATCTTCTGAGTCATTCTTGGCTGTAGTTTCCATCTTAACCATTCTTGGATAATCATTAAGGATTTCAACCACACCTTGGTTGGCGAATTCAGTTTGAATGTCACTGATAAAACAGTGTGCTCCGACCATTTCATCCATCTTAATATCTTTAAGTCTGTTCGCGATGAGAGTAAGGTTTCCTCCATCCTGTATATCTACTTCACCACAGAGTCTAATCTTGTTGAGTTGAAGGGAACGACCCTCTGGATAAATTATAAAATCTACACTATCAAATGCCACATACGAGGCTTTCGTGTTTTCAGGTAATGAACTATGATAAGTAATACTCATTTTATTAATAAAATAATATATTTTTAAAAAAAATTTTTTCTTTTTTGGAAAAGAAATGAAAGTATCTTTAAAAAAAAGTAATCGTAAAGATAAAAAATGGATGATGATTTTTGAGGGTAAAGACCAAAACGGTAAAATAAAAACTGTTCATTTCGGTCAAAAAGGATATTCTGATTTTACTATCACCAAAGACGAACGTAGAAAAAAATTATACCTCGATAGACACAAAAAAAGAGAAAATTGGGATGATTATATGTCCCCAGGTTCTTTAAGTAGGTGGATACTCTGGAATTTACCTTCAATACAAGACAGTTTCCGAGATTATAAAAAGAGATTTAATTTAAAATAAAACTTAAATTTATTATTTTATAATAATAAAATGAGTAATCCTATTATATTAGAGGTGAAAGAAAAAAACTCAACAGGTGTTACTGGTGTTAATGGAGTATTTGAGACTATTTTAACTAAACCAATAACCATAGAAGATGGAGATGAAGTTATGTTGAAAAGTGTCTTTATTGATAATCAAGAAACATCAGAACAGAAAGTTATTATTGAAGATGATATAACTTTAGAATTATCATACGGTCATTACATCCGTAATGTAGATTTGGGAAGTAGTAAAATTTTTAGGAATCTTGGATTTAAATATGATGAGGGTGGTGATTTCTTTAGTTATACAGCGGAGGATGGTAGTAATGTATCAACTCAAAATCCTCCTCATGAAGATACTACACATGGATATAATAACACTGTGATTGACGGTCAGACTTTTAATGTAAAAACAATACCGTTAGATTTCCGTGCTTATGTTCCGTGTATATTTAACAACCAACACAATACAAATGGAACTGGAGTATTGAAGTCAATTACATTAGAAAGATTTGTTACGAGTAATATGGAAAAGGATGATGTAGGAGAAAAAACAGTATTATTGACGGTAAATTATTTTGATGCGAGTGGAACTAAAAAAACAATTCCATTATCAGATTCTTTCTCAGGATATGTTAAATCAACTTCTCAATATTTGTATGTAAAAACTATATCTCTTTCAAAAGATATTAAAGTAGGTGCGGGATTTGGAGTTACTGTAGATATGACATTTGATTATCATGGAAACGGTCAATTATCAACTAAACCTCTACCATTAGATAAACCAGAAAGAGACTGGAATAATTCCATTGGTGTTACAGTTCAATCTACATCTGCCACAAGTTCATATCAACCACTTCTTTTTACGACCCAAGTATCGTTAAATAAGGGTAGTTATGGACCTAATGATATTTGTGATATAATTAATAGAGCGATGACAACTTATGGAGATATATCTGGTAGTGGAGACCTTATTGAGTTTGATACTAATCTATTAGGAACAACTAAACAAGATGCCACAGGTATAAAATATATTAGAGAGGATGGTGCGCTTTTGTTTGAAATGAAAACTTCACATCCACAGTATTTTAGAGGGAGTAATCAGTTTGCCCTTAATTATGATGATATTACAAATAGATTTCAGTTTCAATTCATTCACTTTCCAATGTATGATATAAATGGAAATCTAATTAATCAAATAACAGAAACTCTTGGTATGTTAGATTTATCAGACAAAAGTAATACTCCTACTACTAGAAGTTGTGGTTCTACAAGTGGTATTTATTTTGAAAATTTATCTGCCAGTAAAACAAGTGATGGAACTCCATTTGATTTTTGGGCGAGTAAATTAGGATTTACACAAACTAATTTATTAGTTAATCCAACTCAAATCTTCGGTAGTAATAATAGTTATACTACTCATCTATATCCTACGTTTAGTTTTATCGCTGGAACTAATATCACACAAGCCAGGAATGATGTAGATAATTTGGTATTGAAAGGAAATACTTATGAAAGTTTTAAAGGACCAAATGTCATTCAATTTTTAGATGTAAAAAAGAAACCAATACAATCATCAGAACAAGCCTCTTTACCTATAGATGCCGAAGTATCAGTATTTAGAGATATAGTAGATGAAGGTTACTATCAAGTTGAGGTTTCATGTGGTATAAATAATACCTTTGTGAATAGTAAAGAAATTAAGAGTAAAATAAGTAGTATAGTTAGTCGTTATTATTCACAGAATTCTTATACATCAGATGATGGAGCAGGTAGTATTAGTTATACACATAGAGGAACACCATTTAATTTGAGTAGTTTTAGAGTAAGGATTTTGGATAGTAGTGGAGACGTAGCCAGTAACATTGGAGATGATAATACTCTTTTTATAGAAGTAGTCAAATCAACTAATACAAATAAATAAATTTTTTATATTTTATTATCTATATAATAAAATGAGATTAATACGATTGACAAGTAGTTCTAACGGCGAGTTTTCAAATAATTTCAATGAAGATATTGTTATTCAACCTAATTCAAAGATTGGTTTGAAATCCGCAAGTTTATCACTCAATGATACGGAGATAAATATTAAAGGAAATAATAGGGACGTTCAGGTTCAATTTATAGATGGACAAAATCCAACGACTTTTAAATTGGATGAAAAAATTTATAATAGTCAGAATGACGATGAATTATTAGATAATTTAGAATTAAATTTGAATAGTGCCATGGGTCCATCATCAGTAGTTACTTCTGGTTCTGTTCTTGTAGAAAATAAAAAGATTGGTATTGAATGGAGAGTTCAAAAAACAAAAACTGGTAAAACTTCAATTAGTTATTTATCAAATCCTACTGTAACTCCTTTAGCCACCACGAATTCTACTCCCATAAATGATTTAACCATAAAATCTGATGATATTACATTTGATAATGATGATGGTGTTGATGGTAATAATGTCATATGGTCGGCTCAAGGAACGGCTACTGCCAGTGGAAAGAACTTCTTTATTGGAAGAAGAAGACTGGCTAAGGGTCTCGGTCATTTTAGAACACAACTTTATAGATTATCAGACTTGACCACTCAAGGTGGAGACGCCAGTAAAGCGGGTTTCTCTATTGGACTTACAAGTAGAACTCCATCTGATAGTATGAAAGAAGTTGAGTTTGACCCCAGAAGTGTAGGATTATATGTTCCAGCACATAATTTAGAATATGCCATTGTAGAAGGAGGACACCGTAGGAAACTAACTCAAGTAATTAAATGTAACGACCAAGGTTCTCCTTCATTAAAACCAGATAATGACATCATTGAAATAGAAAGAGTTGGTAGAACTATAAATATGTATGTATATCCTTCTACGAATGTAGGAACTCATGATGTAGCCAGAGTTACATTAGGTAGTGTTGTTTTAGAAGATGAATATGCCAATGAAGACCTTTACCCTTTTGTTGTATTCCATCGAGGAGGTGGAACTTTGACCGATGAAAGTAATAGTGACGTAACTCTTATGAATACTCATTGGACTCTATCAGGATATGATTTAGCCGAGGAAGAATTTGAAGTTAGGTCACTTTTAGGAACTGTAAATCCACATTCTACTAATACTCTTACTAATAATGGAGAATTACCTCAATACCACAATGGGAGTAAGAGTTTCAGTTCTAATCATATTCAATTTGGAAGTTTAGATGTGGCCAATTTCTTTGGATTTAGACAAAGAAGATTTCCTATAAACGGAGGAATAACTTGGAGTGGTCGTGAAAGTGATGATTATAAGAGGGATTTATTTCTAAGTGATTTTGCCTATAATCATTCTAACGATAGAACATATTTAGTAGTATTAGATTCAATCGCTCTATCAAACTATGATGGTATGCAGGCTGACGGAACAGGACAAGGACAGAGAAAGAGTATATTACAAGTTCTTATGAATCCAGTAGGAGTAGTAACAGAAAGGATTGTTTATCAGACAGATAGTCCAGATATGATGGATGTATCTAATAGACAACCTATTACTCTTAGAACTATCAAAGCGAGGATAGTAGATGATGAATATAATGAGATAGATACGTTTGGAAATGATGTAATGGTATTATATGTTGAAGATGGAAAATAAATTATAAACTTTCATTTTGTCCATAGAAGACCAAAAAATAAAAAAAGTTTCAAATGAAAAATTTTGATAATTTTTTATTTCAAGAATTTTTTGAAAATCCATTATCTATGGACATTTTTTAAATTATAAACTTTCATTTTGTCCATAGAAGACCAAAAAATAAAAAAAGTTTCAAATGAAATTTTTTCATAATTTTTTATTTGTAGAATTTTTTGAAAATCCATTATCTATGGACATTTTTTTATATAGGTCATAAGAAAAAAATTATAGAAAATAAAAGTTTAAAAAAATAATCTTTTATAATAAATGATGATTTATAATGAATGTATAAATCTTGAGAATGCCAGGTATTTATTATCATTAGGGGAGGAAAGATTAGTAGATATGTTTAAGAATCAAAAAGATAAGAATGAACATGGTGAGAGAGAGAAATGTGACCCAGTAACTTATGTATCACAAATGACAAGATGGTTAAAGAAAGCCCTTAAATTACAAGAAAGAAATAAGGTAATTAAGAATACTTATCAACATTCAAAGAATCTTATAAATCAAGGAAGAATATATGTAGAAAGTTTTGGAGTTCAACGATTAAAAAAGAATTTTCGAGGATTTTTGATAAAAGATTACGTAAATGATTATGACATGTGTAATTGTCATCCATCAATCTTAAATCATATAATACATCAACATTTTCCAGACCACGTCCATAATTTTAAATTAATTGATAAGTATGTAAAACATAGAGATTATTTCATTGTAGAGAATGGATTGAATAAGAAAGAGATATTAACAGCGATGAATGATTGTAAAAAGTGTTATTCAAAGAATCCATTAATGATTTCATTAGATAATGAGTTCAAGAGTATTCAACAATTAATATGGAATGAATATGAGAATAGAGTAAGAGTTCCAAAAGTAATACTATCAAAGAAGGGGATTATGACAAAGAATAAATATGGAAAATTCATGAATATCATACTTGTAAAGATGGAACATGATATTTTGAATGAAGCCATGGAGAAGTTTAGAGATTTATATGGAGATGTAGTTCATACACCAATGTTTGATGGATTTACAATGAGTAAAGAAGTAGATGAAATAGAATCCTTAAATATACTCAATGATTTAACTATGGATATGGGAATAAGATGGGATACAAAAGAACATGACCTCACCATTGAAAAAGATGAAGGAGTAGAGATAGATTTTGAATTAGAATATACGTATGAAGAACAAAAAGAAAGATTCGAAAGAAATCATTTTATGATTGAGAATCCAACGATGTTTGTGACAGAGACTACTATTGATGGAGAAACTAAATTTCATTATCAAAACTACGAGAAATTCAGATTACAGTGTAAGCCAGTTAAATACTTCAATATTCATTGTAAAGGAAATAAAGATTCAGTGATGGAGTTTGTTCCTAAATGGATAGAAGATACACATCGAAGACAATATACATCCATAAGATTTGTCCCAGCGTTTATAGAACATCCACAGTATTTTAATACTTTTCGAGGATTTAATTTTAACGTAATAGAAGATAGTATGTTAAATTTAGAACGGAAAGAAGAAGTAATAGAAACATTTACTAAACATATAGGATTACTAACAAACTATCATAAAGAAAGTGAAGAGTATGTAATAAGATATATATCACATCTATTTCAAAAACCATCAGAGAAACCAATGAGTTCCATGATTTTTAAATCTAAACAAGGATACGGAAAAGATTTAATGGTAGATTTTATTTCAAAGATGTTAGGTAAAAAATACATTCATAGAACTCAAAAGTTAAATGATATATTTGGAGATTTTAATAGTTGTTTGAAAGAGAAGTTAGTCGTTCAATTTTCAGAGACAAGTGGGAAGGATGGTTATAATTTTGCGGAGGAAATGAAAGATATAATAACAGCAGATGAGTTAGTTATAAAAGAAAAGTATTTAGAACCATATACTCAAAAGAATTACATTCGTCAGATAATTCTATCGAATAATAGAAATCCAGTAAAGATTCCTTTCGATGATAGAAGATATTCAGTATTCAGGTCACATCATAGAAAACCTAAAACACAATATTTTAACAAGTTAGTTGATATGTTAAATAATGACGATGATTTACAAATTCTTTTTAATTTCTTTTCAACGTATGATATATCTAATTTTAGTCCAGCTCAAGATAGACCAAGAACGGATGCCTATGAAGAAATGAAAGAACATAACATAAATCCTATATTTGAGTTTCTTCATATAATATTTATTGAGGAAGAAGGAAAGGAAAGATTAGATGGAGATAAATGTATATATAGTAAGAAAGCGGATACTTACTTCTGCACTTCATCAGAGTTTCAAAAAGGATATGGGGAATGGTTAATAGGAGAGGGTAAAGGATATATAGAACCAAGTTTCAAAGAGTTAAAAGGATTACTAAATGAAATGGGAATAAAAAGAATTCCAAAAAGAATAAACGGACGTAAAGATTATTATTATAGTTTTGACATGGAAACTTTAAGAGAACAATTAGAACCGTTCAACTTTAGTGAGGAGGTAGAAGACCTTGAAGATGAATTTGATGATTTACAAAGTTTCGGATTTAAATATGGAGATAATAATCCACATCTTCTAAAAAATTAAAAAAAAAAAAAGTTTAAAAAAATAATGTTTTATAATAAAATGACACGGACAAATAGTAAGAATTCTAGTTACTATCATTTTAGAACAGAACAGATAGAGGGTGGTAAAAGAGTAGAACGTAGATTTCTAACGGTAGATGATATAAGAGAAGAGTATGGAATATCTACATACATAATTTATAATTCTATTAACAATCCAAAATATTCACCAAAGAAAGTAGATATAAAAATTTATAGAGAAAGAGTTCCAGTAGTAATGAATGAAGTTAAAAGAACCCCTGATTATATAGTTACAGATTTAGAGTAATTTTATATAGAATATATATAAAATTAGTATAAATAATAAGAATAAACCATTTTAGAGGTCAAAACAAGAATTAAAAAATTTTTTAATTCTTTAAATACTGTTATTTTAGATTATTCTCTAATCTAATTCCACAAAAATATTAAAAATAATCTAAAAAAAATATCTTTTATATAAAAATGAGTGATTTATTAGATAATGTAATCTCTACTATCAAAGAGAAACGAAAGATTAAGGATAGTTCTCTGAAATTGTATATTCAAAATCTTAAGAAGTTACATGAAAAAGTTTTTGGTAATAAAGATATTAAATCTTTAACGTTCTTAGAAGATAAATCAAAAGTCATGGATACTATTTGTAAAATGAAACCATCTACCAGAAAAACTATCTTTGCCTCTGTTCTTGTTGTTATGATGGCTATGGATATGGATGTGAAAGTAATTCAATTCTACAGAGATGAAATGGAACAACTGGCTCGGGAGTATAATGAAAGAGTTGAAACTCAAACTAAAACTCCTAATGAAAGAGAGAACTGGGTTTCTCTCAAAGAACTTAGAAAGGTTGTAAATAAATATAGATTAGATATTCTGGATAGAAAATTGTTTGATAAAGACCCTTTCAATCTTACTAATAAAGAATTTGATTTAATACAGAAATTCGTAGTCGGTTCTTTATACACTACTGATGATAATCCACCTCTTCGTAATGATTATATTATGGGTATTGTTAGTTATAAGGATTTTAGTAAGATGACTGATACTGAAAAGAAATCTCAGAATTTCCTTGTAGTTAAAAGTAGAAATCAAAAATTCTTTAGTTTAGGTGACTATAAGACATCCGGACAATACGGTATAAAAGAAATAAAAGTTGGAACTAAACTTAATAACGTTCTTAATAAGTGGTTAAATATTAATAAGACTGGTTGTCTTCTTCTTAATTCTAAAAGAGAACCTATGAGTTCTAATGGTTTGGGTAAATATATCAATAAAGTATTTGAACCCACTGGTAAGAAACTTGGAGCGAGTATGTTACGGCACATATACATCTCAACTAAATTCCCACCACAACTTCAAGAGAAACAGGAGGTCGCTGAGAAAATGTTACACAGTGTAGATATGCAGACTCAATACTCTAAAAAATAAAAATATTACCTCCAAACTTTTCTATCAATTTCCATAATACTTTTACAACCTTTTTCAAATACAACAATATAACTCATTCCATACCACTTATATACTTTCAACATTCTTAATTTTTTAATACCATATCCTGCGTTCTCAAACCATTCAATTCTTCGTGTTGTCAAATTGTTAATACCAATCAGGCAGGAGTAAATACGTGGATTTAATTCAATAACTTTTTTAAACCATTTATCTAATATACTGTAAGGCGGATTATCACATATTATATCCACCTTTTCATTACATTCAAGAAAGTCTTTGTCTTCAAGAATTTCACAATACTTTTTGTTCTCCGTCGGGAACTGGTTAAAATAACTACCTGAGTTTTTACAACTATCAAGCCATATATCTCCTTCTACTGTATCAATCATATCAATATGTTTCTTGGATAAATCTAACGGTGTAATGAATACATCATTAGGATTAGTTCTACTTTTAATACTGTGTGATACTTTTGAACTCATAATTATTAATAAATAAGAAAAATAATTTATAATTTTA
>Ga0181415_1000472_pt1 | contig 11387 bp, 15 predicted proteins | sample 38SPOviralmetaG_FD_130140 | JGI IMG/M metagenome (GOLD analysis project Ga0181415, IMG submission 130140) | Marine viral communities from the oligotrophic San Pedro Time Series (SPOT) site, San Pedro Channel, CA, USA - 38 SPOT_SRF_2012-12-11 | ecosystem: Environmental > Aquatic > Marine > Strait...
AGAATAGATACCGATGAATCACAGGCACTCGATGCAGCAGTCGATCAGAAACAAAGGACAGAGTTCTTAACAGCATCAGTTCAATTTCTGCAATCAGTTGGCCCATTGGTAGCCTCTGGTGCATTAGGATTTGATCAGGCAAAACAGATGCTTTTATTTGCAGCAAAAGGTTTCTCTGGTGCAAGAGAGTTGGAAGAGACATTGGAGTCACTTCAGCCAAGACCGCCTAGTGGCCCATCACCAACAGATAAGCTTGTCGAAGTAGAGGCTGCAAAAGTACAGGCAGATACACAAAAGGCGGCAGCCGATGCACAGGTGAAAGTCGCAAGATTAGAACTTGATCAACAGAGAGCAGAAACAGATGCAAGGCAGAAACAGGAAAAACTTGAAATTGAAAAAGCAAAATTGGTGGCAGGATAATGACTGATTTTTTTCCACAAGCACCAATGCTGCCTTATTACAAGTACTCTGGGCAAAATAATCTCTATTCTCCCAGAGGGTATGCTCAGGGTACACTTGTTGATTTATTAAATACTAGAAACCTTGCTGATGAAACTGAAGAAATAATTGAAGGTACAACTGAACAGAACCAACCTGCATTTGAGGAAGTAAAGGACAGTGGAACACAAAGTTTTTTCGGTGGTATGGACATCAATGAAGGCGATAACCTTTCTTTTGATGATCTGTCTGATTTATCTCTTACTGATGGTTTCTTTGGGGGAACAACAGTCAGTGATAATTCACCAAAAGGATGGAATACACAGCACCAAAGAGAGTTTGATGCACTAAGGGCAGCAGGGTTAAAGCCAAGTGCAAAATGGACAGGCAGTGATTGGTATGTATTTGCAAATGAGTTGGATGGAACGCCATTTGGTGAGCCAGGTACAATGTCCTTAGCTGATAGCTTTTCATCTGGTGGTAAGTATGGTGGACAGCCTATTGGATTGTTTGGAAGTGCTGTAGGAATGGCAACAGGTTCATTTAAGCCTGCTGAAGTATTTGACACAAATCTAGCACAGGCCTTATCAGATAATCCTGGTGCTGCTACAGGAGGAATACAAGGTGATCCAAGCACAATATTAGGAAGTTTTGAACCAACAACTAAAACTGTTGAAGCACCTACTATTAAACAATCACAGACAATACTTAAAAACACAACTGCAAGTGATGTCAGAAATGATCCTAATAAAGCAGCACAGGTAGAAGAAGCAAATAAAGCATTAGGTGTTACAGCAAAACGTGGTGGCACAGTGACTGCCAAAGAAGGCGGTACTGTTACAGCTAAAAGACCAACACCTGCACCTAAACCAAAATCTGTATCTCTCAAAGAAGTTATTGCAAATGCAGTCGCTGCTGCAAAACAGAAAGAAGAAGATAACAGAGATCAGGAAAAGGCTGCAAGACAGCAAAAAGAAAAACAAAACAGAGAGACAGTTAGAGAAAAACAAAAGGCAGTTAAAGGTTTCTCAGGAGGCTATGGATTCTAATGCGAAAAACATACGTTATGGAAAATGGTGACCTGGTAGAAAAGAAAACCATCATGCAGAAACGCTTGCAGTTAATCAGCGACATTGAACCTTATCAGAATACTGTTGATAGAGGTTGGATCACTGGCAGACGGCAACACAGAGAATTTTTAAGAAAAAATAACTTAGTAGAACTTGGAACAAATGGAGGCCAAATAAAAAATGGAAGCACAGCAAATTGATAGCACTGAACAGGAAGTTCAGACAGCAGATGAGCCAAATACACCTACACTAAAAGAAACATTGCAAGCAGCAATGCAAGGTGAGGACAAACTACCAGAAGCACCTGCTGAACCAATGCAAGAGGTACAGGCAGAAGAGACAGAAGAGGCAGTACAAGAAGAACAGGTAGAAGAACAAGCACCTGCATTAGAAGCAATATCTGCCCCTAAACACTGGCCCAAAGAAGAGCAAGAGATTTTTAATACGTGGGATGCAAACGTACAGCATCAGGTCATGGATCGTTATAAAGCGATGGAAGGTGATTACACCAAAAAGACACAGGCATTAGCAAAGTATAAAAAACGAAATGAATCGTTAGATGAGATTTACGGCCCTTTCAGAGATGACTTTCAAAGGGCAGGCATGGATGAAGTCGCAGCAACAAGACAGTTACTGGCGGCACACAAGTATTTGAGGGAAGACCCACAGCAGGCATTAAAATGGCTTGCCAAGTCTTATGGTGTTGATCTTACAGCAGTCAATGATGACACAGCTATAGAAGATGAATACGCTGATCCTCAGATGAAAGCAATGCAACAGCAGATTGCTCAGTTGCAAGGCACAATAACTAATCAACAGCAACAAGCACAGAATATGCAGAAGCAGGAAGTGCAAGCTATGATTGACAACTTTCAAACAGCGAAAGATGCAGATGGTAATTTAAAACATCCACATTTTGACGTTGTGCAAAACCAGATGTCAGGTTTGATAAGTTCTGGTGTTGCGAAAGATATTGCATCTGCCTACGATATGGCAGTTTATGCAAACCCAGAAACAAGGGCAAAAGTCCTTGATGAGCAGGTCAAGAAAACGACTAAGCAAGAGGTGAAAGCCGAAGCAGTCCAGAAGGCCAAAAAGCAGCAAAGGGTTAATGTCAAAGGTAGCGGTACACCAAGCAATTCAGCAATTCCCAGTGGTATGACGTTGAACGAAACAATTAAATTTTCAATGAAACAACTACAAAAGGGGTAAATTATGACAAGTCCAAATTTGTCAGAAATTATCACGACTACTCTAAGGAATCGATCTAAAACCTTGGCAGACAATGTGTCGAATCACAATCCTCTTCTTAACAGAATGAGAGAGCGTGGCAACTTAACACAAGTTACAGGCCGAGATATAGTTAGAGAACTTGAGTATGCGGATAATTCAACAGTCAGTTTTTATAACGGCTATGAAATCTTAGACACATCGCCAACTGATGTATTAACAGCGGCAGTGTTTGATTATAAACAGCTTGCAGGAAATGTAACAATTTCTGGGCGTGAGCAAATACAGAACAGTGGCGAACAGCAACTGATAAATCTACTTGAAGCAAGAATTGGAAACCTTGAGAGATCAATGGAAAACAGTTTAGCAACAAGTCTATTTTCTGATGGAACAGGTAGTAGTTCTAAAGAAATCGGTGGCTTACAACTCGTTGTAGCTGATGCAGGCAGCGGCACAGTAGGGGGTATTAACTCATCTACTTACACGTTCTGGCAGAACAAACAGGCTACAGCAACCAGTAGTGCATTTAGTACAGCCAACATACAATCTGATATGAATAGTCTTTATATTCAGCTTGTTAGAGGCACAGATGCACCTGATTTAGTTATAGCAGGTTCAACACCTTATACTACGTTCCTAGCCACTCTACAGACTCTGCAAAGAGTTGCAGATAGTAGATTAGCTGATCTTGGTTTTACTGCGGTCAAATATCTTAACTCAGATGTTGTTTATGACAGCAACTGTGCTGCAAGCAGAATGTACTTTCTTAATACTAATTATTTAAGATTGGAAACTGCGGCAGGTAGAGACTTTGTACCTGGTGATGCCAAAGAATCAATCAACCAAGATGCGACTGTAGTTCCTGTATTTTGGAGTGGTGCGTTAAGCTGCTCTAACAGAAGCTTACAGGGCGTACTTCATACATAGGAGGGTAGAATGAGTTATATTCCAGTATTAGGAATCGACCCAACATCTGTTAGTGACACTGCTGAGTTTTTATTAGGTCAGCATGGTGCAGTAGTTGGCTCTCCAAGTAAAGTCTATAAGTATGTACAGTATGACACTGGTTCAGCAGGAACAGCAGCAGTAGCAGGTGAAGTAGCCTATTACTATACATTAGATGGCTACAAGAACAATCAGGTTACTTCTGATCTCTCTGACTCAGTTGAGATTGGAGCAGGTGTTCTACAGGCTGTTATGACTGATGGACAATTTGGTTGGATACAGATTCGTGGAGCAGCGATTTTGACCATTGCATTGACCGCAGGGGCTGATGGTGATCCATTAACTCCAACAGGTTCGGCTGATGGTACACTTGATGTAAGTGCTGATGTGACTGATAACGTCTGTGCAATCGCCTGTGACATCTCAGATAAGGAAATCATCTGTACATTTCCAGATTGATAAGGGAAAACGGCTATGAGTATAATACCAGTTTTGGGTATTGATCCAACGGCAGTTCATGCGAATGACACATCACAAAGATTTAGGTCAGGTCAACTTGGTGCAGTTATAGGAGAGACAACAAAGCTTTATAAGTATGTTCAAAACTATAGCTTTATAGGTATTGCATCAGGTGATGTTTGTTCTTACTTAAGAATCATAGACACTCATTACTTTGGTAACGAAGTAACTAATGATGTTTCTTTGACTCATGCAGTTGGTGCAGGTGTTGCCGCATCTACCTCTTCAACATACGAGTGGTTTTGGATTCAAATCAGAGGCCCTGCAACTTTGTCAACAGCTTTGACAGCAGGTGCGGATGGAGACCCTTTAACTACGCAGGGAGCAGGCGATAGAACATTAGATGTTGTTGCAAGTGTAACAGATAACGTCTGTGCCATTGCCTGTGATGCCTCAGATAAAGAAATAATTTGTATGTTTCCTTACTAAAAAAAATTATGAGGGGCAGGGCAACTTGCCCCTTTTACTAACTTTATGGAGTTTAAATTGAAAGTACAATTTTACAAAAAAATGTTTAATGGTGAAATGCGAGATTTCGCAAGAATACCTGTAACAGATACAAAAGATATTTTAGAAACACCTGTAAGGGCAAGTGACGTTCAGCGTTTTCCTAAAGAGTGGGCAGAATATCAAAAAAATAAAGACAAAAAATTAGTTAAAAAAACAATACATTTACCTGGATTAGCAGAGGATCATAGAATTGAACTTGAACTTAAAGGCATTAAAACAGTTGAAGATTTGGCTAGTGCAAAAACCACAGTATTGGAAAGCATGGGTAAAATCTATGTTACATTACACGAAATTGCTAAATTACAAGTTAAAGCAGACGAAAAAAACAACAAATCAAAATCAACTTCCAAAGACACAGAAGAAAAAAAAGAAGAGTAAAAAATGACAATTTTGAGTATGTGCCAAAATGTTGCTGATTTTACAGGCTTTGAAAGGCCGACATCAGTTATCTCTAATACAGACCCTATAGCAAGACAGCTATTAGCACTTGCACAAAGAGAAGGTAAGCAGTTGATGCGTGTATCTGATTGGGCGATACTTAAAAAAGAACACACATTTTCTACATCAAGTGGTACAGCCGCTTATGCATTGCCAAGTGATTTTGACAGATTAGTTTTAGAAACATCATACAACAGATCAGATAATGATATACTAACTGGCCCTATAAGCAGTTCAGAATATCAACTTGTCAACCATGGTATGGCAACCACAGGTACAACAGAGAAGTTTAGATTAAAAGCTGCATCAAATGCTTTGAAGTTTGAACTAGACCCTACACCATCCTCAACACAGACTATTGGCTTTGAATATGTATCAACACAGTTCTGTCAATCATCTGGTGGTAGTGGACAGGCAGTTTGGACAGCAGACACAGATACAGGCATACTTGATGAAACAACTATGGAAATGGGTATTACATGGCGTTTTAAAGCAGCACATGGTTTAGAATATGGTGAAGATTATAAACAATATCAGTTAGAGGTAAGACAAGCTGTTGCAAGAAATGGTTCTTCACCTGTACTGCAATTAGACGATGCAAGAAAACTTATTGTAGGGCCATATCAATCTGATGGTAATTACGGCCTTAGTTAATGTTGCAACCACTTAGAACAGCAAACAGATTTAAGGTAAAATCTACATCAGTTCCTGCTCCTATTGGCGGTTTAAACAGTCGTGACTCTGTTGATAATATGCAGCCACTAGATGCAATTACCTTGACAAATATGTTTCCTACAGTGGGAAAAATTACACTCAGAGATGGTTACTCATCATTCTGTACAGGTGTTGGATCAGGAGATGTAGAAACACTAGTTGAACATAATGCAGGAAGTAATAGACAATTATTAGCAGTTGGTTCAAATGGTACATTGTATCAAATAAATACTGGCTCTGCCGTATCAAAGAAAACAGGTCTGTCAAACGGCAGATTTCAAACAGCGGCATTTAATGGCAGAACTTTATTTGTCAATGGCACTGATACACCTTTTTCATGGGATGGCTCATCTGCGGCTGATTTATCAATTACATTATCGGACAGTACAAGTGCTGACAGTTTAAAAGGCGTTCATGTACACAAAAACAGAGTTTATTATTTTAGAGGTGATGAGCAAAAGTTTTATTATTCTGCTACTGTCGATACCTTTCAGGGCAATTTTACAGTTTTTAATTTAGGTCTTGTTGACGATATTGGCGGCAATCTTATCCAGGTAAAAACACTGACAATAGATGGTGGTGAAGGTACAGATGATTTAATAGCATTTATAATGGATTCTGGCATTGTACTTGTTTATTCAGGTGACAATCCTAGTTCTGGCTTTTCATTAAATGGATCATTCAGAATTGCAGAGCCTGTAAATGAAATTAGAGGTGCAGCAAAGTTTGGCGGTGATGTAGCTGTTATAACATCAGAAGGTGTTGTGGCACTATCAAAGGTATTTAACAGAGACAGAATAGGAACGCAGGCTGTCGCATTATCTGAGAAAATACGAGGCGATGTAATAGCACAGGTTAAAGAAACCAGAACAACAACAGGTTGGCAGATATTTATTGATCCTAAAGGCGATAAAATATTTATTAACTTTCCAACTGGAAACTCAAACGATCTATATAATCAGTTTGTTTTTAATCCTATTATTAACGCATGGTGTTTGTTTCAAAACATACCTGCAAGGGTTTGGGGGCAGTTTAATGGAGATGTATTCTTTGGTGGTGCATCAGGCATTGTTTATAAGATAACAGGCAATGCAGATGGTACAGATGCCATTGTTGGAGATATAGCAACAGCATTTAATTATTTTGGCGATAGAGGCAGTCTTAAAAAGTTTTCTTCAGTAGCACCAATGTTAGAAGGTGTTGTGAGTAATATAAGCTTTTCATTTGGCGTTGCTGTTGACCATGAACCGACAACATTGCTTGATCTGACACCTGCACAATTCACAACTGATTTAGCTACGTGGGATGAGGCAGAGTGGGATGAAGAACACTGGGCAGATGCTGAAGGCAGTGCCATAACTCAAAGACGTAAAGTTACCAATAAAATGGGCAGATCAATTTCATTAAGAATAAAAATATCATCTAGCACACAGGCAATCAGTTTTATAAGTGCTAATTATCACATATTACCAGGAGGGCCGATTTAATGGCGTTTTCATCAGGAACATTTTCAAGACTACATGATTGGACAACAGACCGAGATGCAGGGATTAAAATATCCGCATCGCGTACTGATGCAGAGTTTGATGGCATTGCTACTGGTTTGACAACCTGTATTTTGAAAGATGGAACACAGACTTTGACAGCTATGATACCTTTTACATTAGGTTTAAGTGTACCTACTGATAAAAAAATACAGCTTAGAGACAGTGCTATATTTATTAATTCATCTGGTGATGGACAATTAGATGTAGTAGCTGATACAGAAATTGAACTAACAGCACCAACTGTTGATATAGCAGCCTCAACTGCTGTTACTATAGCAACACCATCATTAATCATAACTGACAACACAACTGATGAACCGATTGTGCAAATTAAAAATACTCATAATGGCACAACAGCAGGTGAGTTGCGTTTTGTTATGGACAAAGGTGCGGCAGGTGCAGATGGAGATGATCTTGGAACAATTTCTTTTTATGGCGATGATGCAGGACAAAACCAGACAGCCTTTGCAAAAATAGTTGGTGAAGTATCAGAAGCTGATGAAACTGATGAAGCAGGAAAATTATCTTTCTTTGTTGCAGAAAGTGATGGCACAAATACAGCATTAACAGCAGGGTTAGTTTTGGAAGGTGAACACGCTACAGATGGTGAAGTTGATGTTACAATAGGAGCAGGTGTAGCATCAACAACAAGTGTTGCAGGAGTTTTAAATGTAGCAGGTGGAGCAGTATTTAATGAAGATAGTGCTGATGTAGACTTTAGAGTTGAGTCAAATGGTCAGACTCACGCATTGTTTGTAGATGGTGGTAATGATTCTGTTTTAATCGGCATGGATGATGTTGCTTATGCTGTTACTAATGAAGCAGATAACTTAATAGTTGGTAATCCTAGTGATGCCCTTACTGGAATGACATTTGTAACTTCAGCTTCTGGATATTCAGGTATAAATTTTAGCAGTGGCAATAGTGGCAATGACAGATTAGCTGGGTATATTGCGTATGACCATAGTGCCGATGAATGGGTTTTTGGTGGTAAAGGAAATGGCACAACCCTTTTTAAAATACACGATAATGGTAGATGGGAACAATTTGGTTGCGACACAACAAGTCAAGCATTACATATTAAAAATGATGGTAACAATACCAATAGAAAGGGAATGATAATACAATGTGGTACTGATGATAATTCAGGAACTAATACAGCTTTATCTTTTGATGATGGTAATGGCAGTGGACAAGGTAGCATAACATTCTCAGGTGGCACTGTTTCTTATGGTGCTTTTACTGCACATCACGAAATATCTTTACCAAATGCAGATACGTCAAGCGGCTATGACTATGGAACTTTAGTTGAAATAGATGAAATATATTATGCAAAAAATAGAAATGGAACTGAACAATCAAGAGGTATTCGTTATCTTGTTAAAAAATCTAGTAGTGCATATTCAAAAAAAGTATTAGGAGCATATTGTGGTGATATGCCTGAACAAGCAGATGAAGACGGTACATATAAAGATAATCTTCATCAAACCGCAGTATTAGGTGATGGTCACATAATTTGTAATGGAGAGAAGGGTAACATTTCTGTTGGTGATGGAATTACTACAAGTTCAACAGCAGGTATTGGAATGAAAGCAGATAAACTTTGTATGATTGTTGGAATCGCACAGGAGGATATAACATTTTCTAGTGTAAGTGAAACAAAACTGGTTGCGGTTCAATATGGTGTAAGACAGTTTACAGCTTGGACAGATTAGGAGATAAAATGAGCAAAATTACAATAGATAACGAAGAATATAAACTTGATGATTTGTCAGATAAAGCCAGGTCATATGCTGAACATTGCCATGATTTACAGACTAAAATTGTAAATGCACAGAAAGATTTAGAGCAATTAGTTACAGCAAAAAATACCTATTACAACGCTTTAAAGCAAGAATTAGAAACACCACAGGCTGCTGAGTAATGGCAAGAAAGTCTGTGCAAACTGTTGAGAGTGATCTGCGGTCACATGAAAGAGAATGTGAAGTACGCTATCAGTCTATCTTGTCACAATTAGAACGATTTGAGCGAAGGCTCTTCAGAATGGAAGGACTTATTCTTACAAGCACAGTGACTGTATTAGGCAGTGCTGCAAGTTTGTTTGTTTTATATCTTAACTAAAATTAGTTAGAAAGATGAACAGATGCTTGCAGAATTGGCCATCATTAATGGTGCTATAGCCACAATAAAAACGACCATTGCTCATGGGCATGATCTATCCAAAGCAGCAGGATCAATAGCAAAGTTTGTAACTGCTGAAGAAGATATAAGAGAAAGAGCAAACGCAAAAAAAAATAGTATGTTCAGTAAGCTTCTGGGCAAAGATAATGGCGATTTCGAGGAGTTTATCCATCTTGAAGAAATTTCTCAGAAGAGAGAAGAACTTCGTGAAATTTTACAGCTATACGGCCGCCCAGGTATGTACAATGATTGGGTCAAATATCAGTCTGAGGCAAGAAAGAAAAGAAAAGAAGCGAAAGAAGAACAGAAGAAAGCCTTAGAAAAACTAGTTAGAAACATAATGATTGCCATATTGGTTATTGTTATTGTTAGCGGTTTATTGGTTGTTGCATGGTTTGCGTACTTCTTAAAAGGACAGCAATGATACAGTTATTATTAAACAGAGATGACTATGTTTCTGCATGGCTACAATCAAAGATACCTGGCATCAGTTTCCATGATTGCAAGGCTATAGGAATTATTAAAAATCAAAAACTTATAGCAGGAGTTGTTTATCATAATTTAAGAGATGGACAGATTGAAGCAAGCATAGCTGTCACAGATAAAAACTGGGCAAATAAAACAATACTCTATGCCCTGTTTGCTTATCCTTTTAAGCAATGTAACTGCCATAGAATACTAGTGACAGTCAGAGATAATAATAACAAATCCATAAAGTTAGCCAAGAGACTTGGTTTTAAACATGAAGGGAAACTAAGACAAATGTTTCCACCACATGATGCCGTATTACTTGGTATGTTAAGAAATGATTGTAAATGGTTGAATATAAAGGGAAATAATTATGGGAAAGTCAAGACCATCAGCACCGCCAGTGCCTGATCCAAATCAGTTAATAGCTACTGATGCATCACAGAATAGAATTACACAGTTTACGCCTTATGGTAATCTGCTATTTGGAAGCGTAGGAGATCAGGGGCAGTTTGTACAAGGGCAAGTGCCAGAGGGAGGTACGGCTGCTGCATTTACACAGGAGACACCTTTTCAAAGTGATCTGAGAGGATTACAGGAAAATTTAGGAGTCGGTTTAGCTACTGAAGCAGGTCAACAGTTCGATCAGTTAGCAGCACAGACACCATTTGATTTTACGCAAGGTTTACCAGAATATTCATTTCAGGATGCCACCAACTTACCTGCATTACCGACAGATTTTGAAGATACCAGAAAGCAGGTAACAAAATCTGTTTTTGACAGACAGTTGGGATTGCTACAGCCAGAGTTTACAAGACAAAAAGAAGACCTGGCACAGAACCTTGCTAATCGTGGCATACCTATTGGCTCTGAAGCTTTTAATCAGGCAACAAACAGATTAGATACACAACAGTCTGAACAGACACAAAGACTAGCACAGGCAGCCGATGTTGCAGGAGGTGCAGAGGCTTCAAGAACATTTGGCATGACTTTACAAGCAAGAAATCAGGCTATAGCTGACCAGTTAAGAGCAAATGATTTAAGCAACATGGCAAGACAGGCACAACTTAATGAACGTATTGGTTTAAGAGGACAGGGTTTTAATGAACTAGCAGCCTTACTTGGTGGCCCACAAATACAGCAACCAACATTCTTTGCTCCAAGTGCAGTTAATACATTAGGTGCAAATCAGTTGGCAATGAGCGGTGCAAATAACGCATATAATCAAGGCATGGCTAATTATGGTTCTGGCATGGGTGGTTTATTTGATCTGGCAGGGTCACTCGGTTCTGCATACATTTTAAGTTGAGGTAAAGAATGACAACAG
>Ga0181415_1000475_pt1 | contig 11350 bp, 22 predicted proteins | sample 38SPOviralmetaG_FD_130140 | JGI IMG/M metagenome (GOLD analysis project Ga0181415, IMG submission 130140) | Marine viral communities from the oligotrophic San Pedro Time Series (SPOT) site, San Pedro Channel, CA, USA - 38 SPOT_SRF_2012-12-11 | ecosystem: Environmental > Aquatic > Marine > Strait...
AAAATCCAGAAGGTTCGGGAAGTCATGTTCAAAGGAGACTCCGCAACTACACCTCCTCAAGTACCTGAGCCTTCTGGAAACATTCAAATAAAAGTAAACAAAAAAGAATATGCTCATATAATAGAGGCTTTGGAGCATTATTCAAACATGTACCCAGACAGTAAAGTTGCTGATGAATTCCAGCATCTTGCTGAAGAAATTAAGAACTTAAAAAAGGAGTCAAAACAATGAGTCAAGAAAAACAAATAAAACACTACTTGGAATCAGGCGGTAAAATATCGGGGATATCCGCACTTGACAGGTTTGGGTGCTACAGGTTATCGTCAGTTATTTTTAATTTAAGGGAGAAAGGTTTAAACATAAAAACCAAAATGGTAAAGAATAATAACGGACAGAAAAAATACGCTGAATATTATATAGAAAACCCGCAGGGAAATAAAGACCAATACAAATTGGAGCTTGCATGAGGTATTATTGGGAGGTCTTATTTAGCGTAGAGTATTTTCCTTATTGGGAGTTTACAATGCTTATGATGCTTGCATTAAATATAAGCGTTTTGTGGCGGCTAAACAGAACAGAAAAAAGCCTCAACTGTTTAATCGATGACATGTGGGCTGTTATTAAAGAAATAGCGGAGGAGGAATAATGTTGATAATGGACATAGCAGAATGGATTGCAAATATCTTTATTCTGGGCATTGCCGCTTTATTGTGGGTGTTGGTAGTGTTTGGTGCGATGATGGCGGTTTCAATTATAAACAAAGCAATAAAGGAGACAATAAATGGTTAATATAATGGAAAAGTTTGTAGAGTTTTTAGATAAAACCTTACCGATTATAATAGCACCTTTTTTAATCGTTCTTTTGATTAGGGTAATATTTCAAATAATAACACACCAGGAGGTATAAATGGGTTTTTTAACGTTGAGGCAAAAGCACAACACAACCACAGAACAAACAGACAGAAGCATTGATGTTCAATTACAAATCAATCCAGTCGATGTAGATGCGAAAGAAAACAAGTATAATAAACTAGAATTTGTCATGCCTTGTAAGAACATAGGTTCTGACTATGTTACAGCTGAAGCTGGTTCTTATACCATATACAATGACAAAACCTTTGACCTGACTTGCAGTCAATATTTGATGAAAAAGATTATGCCTTTTTCTAAGGGTGATTGTTTGAACATAGCAATGGTGAACGATGGAGAGAGGACTGATTATACCGTAAAAGCTAGCGGCATTAATTACGATAAACCGCCTGAAGAGATAAGTAAAGTTAAAGATGCAAAGTATGGCTATGGCTCAGTTAAAGAAAGGGACACTGATAGGCGTTTAGATATTTTATGGGGTATGGCTTTTAATAATGCTACAAGATTGGTTGCAAATACAAGCTATGGAAACGCTATATCTGATAAAGTTTCATTAATAAAAGACATTATGCCTGAAATGTTTGAAATAGCTAAAGGGCTTACTGCGGTACTAGAACAAGAACAAAAAGAACAGCAGGAAAAAGATGAAAATGACTTACCATTCTAAAAAAGAGCATAAAGGCAGTGTCCGCATGATAATCAGCTTTTATAAGTCGTTGCTGGAACTGGGGGTAATAGAAAAAGGTGGAGCAGCTTACAGTCGCTATCAACAACTTAAATTAAGATACGTAAAGTGACCAAAGCTCAAAAAACTAAGCTAAACAAGTTAGTGCGTGAGTATGTGGTGCTCAGGGATAAGGTATGTTTGAGGTGTGGCAAGTCTGATAGACTCCACGCCTCGCATATCTACCCTAAAGGAAAATATAGGAAAATGCAGTTTGAGGTTGATAATGTCAAGGCTTTGTGTATTGGTTGCCATTTGTATTGGTGGCATAAACACCCCATAGAGGCTAAAGAATGGGCTGAAAAAGCATTAGGCAGGGCAAGGCTTAATAGATTAAAAAAACAGGCAAATACGGTAAATAAAACGCCTTGGGATTTTAAAGAAATAGAGAGTGAATTAAAAAATAAAATAGAGGAATTAATTGGATAAAATAGAAATATCTGTAAGGCTTAGAAAAGAGGTTGTTGGGGATAAAGTTGAAATATATTTGGATTCTAAAGAACTTTCTAATCAATATTGGAAAAAACATAGAAAAATGTTTGATAAAAATAAATATTTTGATTCAAGAGCTTGGACTCCAAAAGAAGGTAAACAACTTTTAGGTTTTGCAACTAAAAGACATATTCCTATAAAAGTAACTGATTCATTTAAAAAAGATTTAAATAAAAAAGAAAGAAGGGTTTGGGATATAAAGGATGAAATGGATTTAAACAAGACTAGATATGAAGAACCAAATTTAAAATATATTAAAAAGGGAGAGTAGAAATGGCTAAAAGATTTATAGATACAAAGATATGGGATAAGGCGTGGTTTAGAAAATTATCAACTAAGAACAAACTGGTCTGGATTTATTTACTAGGAAAATGTGATCACGCTGGAATATGGGATGCTGATTGGGAATTAGCAGAATTCATAATAGGTGAAACGGTAACTTATGAAGAGTTGCCTGGAATTATTAAAGATAAAATGAAACACATTAAAGGCGAAGATCAATACTTCATACCTTCGTTTATAGGTTTTCAATATGGCGAGTTAAAAGAACACTCTAAACCGCATAAAAGCGTAATAAAAAGGCTTGTTAGTAAAAATTTATATAAAGGTTATGAATGGGGTATAGAAACCATTAAAGATAAAGATAAAGATAAAGATAAAGTAATAGATAAAAAAAAAGATAAAGGACTAAGAGAGAAAAATTTTATGGAAAAGTGTAAAGCTCTTCAGGATAAACACGAATTTGATAATGTTATGCTTTTTCAATTTGTTGAATTTTGGACAGAATCAAACGAAGGCGGCAGACTAATGAAGTTTGAAATGCAAAAAACTTTTGACATATCTAGAAGAATGTCTAAATGGAAAAGTAACGATAAAAATTGGAACGCTAACACGCCAAAGAAAAAACAAAGCTATATATCTAAATTTCAAAAAACACCTACAGGGGTTTATAAGGCTTGGTGTAGTAAATGCGGTTCCAGGGAGTTTCCAAATAACGAATATCAAATAAAGCAAGGTTCTAGTTGTTGTGCAGTCGATTATTTACCCGAGAAAGTAAATGCCTGAGGATGAAAAACACATTATAGATTGGATTTTAGATAAAACTGATTTTAGAAAACAAAAACAAAGTTTTAGAAATAAAAAAAGAGCATCTGCCTTTGAGCGAAGAAAACACAAAATGGATAATTTAATTTTTTATTGTTCAGTCTGCGAATATTGCTGGAGTAACGTACCTAAGTATATTGACATTGTAAAATGGAGAAAATACCCAAAAAACTTAATGCCCACTATAGGCAAAAAAAGGAAAAGGTGTAAAAATTGCAAAACAAAATAAGAAAAGCCACTCTTGAAGATGAAAAATGGATAATAAACATTTTCTCAGAAAATAAAAAAATATTAGGCGGCATTGGGTACGGTAAATTGCAATGGAAAAGGTTTTGGGATAACAAAAAAATAAACGAGCATTGGGTGGTCATAGAAAACAAATGTTTTTGCCATTACCTAGAAAGATTTAGGGATGGTGTAAAAGTAGTTTACGAAATTGCAACAAAAAACAAACACAAGAAAAAAGGTTATGGTAAAAAATTAATAGAGCATATCGGTAAACCAATAGCTTTGAAAACTGACTATGACAGCAAAGAATCAAACAATTTTTACAAAAAAATTGGATTTAAAAAAAATGGAATAAGTTATACAAAATCAAAAAATAAAAAAATGCAAAACTATGAATTAACAAACAACAGGGGATTATTTGATGAGCTTTAATCAACACACTTTATTTGACATGACGCCAGATGAGAAAACAGGCGAAATTGATAAAACAAAAATTGAGTATGTACAATTAGCTTTTGAACTTGGAAATAAAAAAAAGTTTTATGTGATGTGCGAAAAATTATTAAAAATTTACAATTTAGATAACTACACTGATTTAGTTCATGAGGTAATCAAGGAAACATATGAAAAAAATTTCACTTAAAACTAAGGTAAACGGAAATGAATTAAACAAACTTTTATATGAGTTTGCAGGAGAAAATCATTATGATGAAATTATTAATGAGGATTGCGATTGTTACGATAGTCAAGGTAAGCCAATTTTGTTTTTAAGAAAAAACCACATTGATAAAAACATTTTATACAACGCTTATAAGAACTTAGAAAAAGCGGCTACCCCGACGAGCAATAGGGGTGCTTCAAGTGGAGGCGATAGGAAATTCACAATAACCAAAACAGGCGAAAAAACAAAAACGCTTCAAGTATATGATAAAAAAACAGGCGAAGTCGTTAAAGATAAAAGCGGAATAATTGGTTACTTTGACAGGTCTGGGCATTATGATTTTTGCAGAACGACATCTTTTAATATATATCATAAAGAAAAGTTTGAAGAGTCCATGCCCCTAATAAACACTGTTGATAAAGGCTTTAAGGAGATTGTTCCCGAAAGGTATAAAAAACAAAAATCGATGGTCATGGCTACCGATCCAAACTACAGAATTGGAGAAACTGCTTTTTCTACGATTACCGTAAACAAAGATTACAGAACAGCGTTTCATACCGATCAAGGCGATTACCCTGAAGGGTTCGGCAATTTAGTTGCGTATTGTAAAGACGTAGAGCCTGTTTATTTAGTTTTACCAAAATTCAAAGTAGCTGTAAACCTAGAAACAAACGACCTTTTATTGGTGGACGTTCATCAAATACATGGGAACACAGAGATAATAAAAAAATCAAGCTCAGGGGTAAGGCTTAGTTTTGTTATGTACTACAGGAACAATATGTATAAGTGCCTCAGCCCAAAAAAAGAGTTGAAAAGAATACAAATGAGGCAAAGGTATGTAGGCCAAAGGTTTATAGCGGGTGAAATGTAATGTGCGGCATAGCAACTGTATTAAAAAAAAATAAAATTAATAAAAAAGAAAAAAATATTTTTATTAAAATAATGAAAGAGTCGTCTGTTAGGGGATTACACAGTTTTGGATTTGCTTACAAAAAAAGTTTAAAAATAAAAACCAGCAAACATCACAAATTAAAAAACGCAATAAAATATTTTATAGAAAACATAAACAAAGATTTTATATATCACAACAGATATTCAACTAGTGGAGACTGGAAAACTCACCACAACAACCAGCCAATTAAATTTAAAAATGACGCTTTGGTGTTTAATGGTGTTATAAGCATGAAAGAAAAAACAGAAATGGAAAAACAATTTAAAATAAATATGGCTCAAGACAATGATGGCGAAATTTTCCTTCAAAACATTAAAAAGCCTTTGAATTTTGTCACTGAAAACAAAATTTCTTTTGCTGGTTTGTTTTTTAAAAACAATAAAATTTACGCACTAAGGAATTATTTACGCCCTACCTGGTATTCGATAAAGGGTGAAGCTGTTTTTATTGCTTCAACTAAAGACATTTTAAAAAGATCAGGGCTTAAAGATATTTTCAGTACAGAACCTAACGTAATATACAAAATAGAGGATTTTTTTGAACAGAGAAAAAGACTACATAAACTATCATATCAAAATGATGAGCAATGGGGATACAGACCCAGCAAACAGTTGCCTGCTCTACATTGCGAATAGATTTGACATAACGCTAGAACAAAGATACTGGCTTTGCTTTTTATATTCTACGTGTTATTGTGCACCCACAGCTTATTATATTTTTAATGAATTTCCAGATTATGAGCTTGTTGACTTTAACAGGCTTGAAAATTGGTGGTATCAAAACAAAAAAAATTTAATTTTTACCACAGATAAAGCGTGGGTTAGAAGCAGGGATCAGTTTGTAGACGTAATAAAAAGTTATAAAGAAATAATTGGAGAAAGTCAGGTTAAAACCTACGACAAATTAAAAACCAGTTGTAAAAAGAAAACTTATCAAAATTGCTTCAATAACTTTAAAAAAGTTTATCAAATGGGAAGGTTTAGTTTATTTATCTATTTGGATGTCATTCATCACGTGACAGGCTTTTTAATGGAACCAAATGGATTAGATTTGCCAAACGCTAAATCCTCCAGAAATGGTTTGTGTTATGCTCTTGGTTTAGATCACTACATAAGTTACAATAGAGAAGCAAAACTAAATCAAAAACAGTATGAAGAATTAAATGAAGGGTTTTGGTCCATATATGATAAAATATATAAAATAAGACCTCACGACACAAACGTTTGGGGCATTGAGACAACTTTATGTGCTTATAAAAAATATAAAAAAAATAAAAAAAGATGGGTTGGCTATTATATAGAAAGGCAGCGAAAAGAAATAGAAAAAATGCAAAATTGGGTAAAAGAAGGCGTAAATTGGAAGCCGCTTTGGGATTATCGTCAAGAATATTTTCCAATTAAAATGCTTAAGGAGAAAACAAATTATGAACTTTTCTAAAATAACGTTAATCGGAGGAGAGCCTTGCACTGGAAAGTCTACTTTAGTGAGGTCAATTATAAAAAGAAAGAACATTAATCAAAAGTTTGAATATGAAAAACTACTTAAAGGCCACACTAACGATGAATACATTGTCATAGGTGTTTACAATAACGGATTATTTGATGGAACAGATAAATTAAGCATGGCAGTTCAACCAGCGTTTGAAAGGTTTGTGAATAAAGAAAAAACAAAAAAACATATAATATTAGAAGGCGACAGGCTTTTTAAGAAAACCCTAATTAGGTGGTTGCAATCTTCAAAACATTTTTTTAGATTAATTATTTTAACTACAGAAGAAAAAACAAAAGAATTCAGACACAAATCAAGAAACGACAACCAAACTGAAAAATGGCTAAATTCTAAAAAAACAACAATAAAAAACGTAACAAACGAATTCAATCATACAACATTCCAAAACGAAAACACTTTACAAATGGAAAAGATTATAAAATACATACTAGAAGAAAAGAACGATATAATAAACAGACCGAATCAATACAAGCTATTCTAAAGGGTATAGTTACCCTTTCTTTTTGTTTGCTCTAATTTATAAAAGTTGTAACATTGGGTATGAATAAAACAACAAAGGAGTTAAACATGGGAACTGTAGAAATACAAAAACTAAAAGATAAAATGCAAAAGTTGTTAAATCACGCAACTTCTGCTGAAACAATAGGCAATCAAGCTGAAGCTGAAGCCTTTATGAAAAAGCTCAACAAACTTTGCATGCAGCACAAAATAGCCATGGCTGAAGTGCAAGCCTTTGACCCCCAAAACAGTGATGAAAGTATAAAAGATGAAATGGTTGACCTTTATGAAGAGGGTTTACCAATAACAAACAGAAGGCAACACATTGTTGAGCAATTAGCGAGAACTGTAGCAGAAGCAAACAATTGCACTTTTCTTGTCCAAAGAGGCTCTAATAACATTTATTTTGTTGGAAGAGATCAAGACAGGAGATTTGCGATTCAAATGTTTAGTTACGCCTGGAAAACAATGTTAGCCGATTGCCACAAAGAGCAAACTAAAACATATCATCATTTTAAAAAGCTAGGGATGTTAGATCAGGCAAAGGGGTTTAGGGCTTCATTTAAAAAGGGTTTTGTTTTTGCGATAGAAGATAGGCTTGAAGAGGCAAAAGAAGAGGTCAGGCAAACAACAGATGAAGAAACGTTTGCATTGATAACTGTCGCCAGCATGGTTGCGGTTACAGAATACGTAAACAACAAATACTCTAGTAAAGCCTCAAGAGTGAGAGGCCAAAGGGGTCACAATGAGCATGGGTATTCTGCTGGTCAAAAATCAGGAAGCAGGGTTGGGTTACATGTAGGGAACGTTGGTGGCGGTAGCAACAAGCTGCTTAACTAACAAATAATCAAGAAACCAATCAGCCCCTTAAATGGGGCTTTTTGGGTATAAAGAATAAAAACCAAATAAGGAGTTAAAAATGAATGATACAATAATAAAGTTAGCAAGGGAAATAATTAATAAAGGATATACTGAGGTTTTAACACACCCAGAATCTAGTAAGGCAATATCCCTATTAGAAAAAGCAATTAGAAAAGAAAATGAAAAATTGAATGGTAAAAATATTTATTGTATGCATAGCGTTACTGCATGTAATTCGTGTAAAGATAATTATATGCGAGTAGATTATGATTATGAAACAGCACAAAAAATGATAGATGAATATTGTTATTAAATAATTAAATAACCATTAAACCACTAAAAAAGCCTCTATTGATTTAGGGGCTTTTGTGTATTTTATATATTCACGTTTTAGTTTTAAATTACAGCAACTAATTTATAGGAGTTTATTATGCCAATGGGCAAAGGAACCTATGGTTCTAAAAAAGGGCGACCAAAGAAAAAGAAAAAAATGAGTAAAAAGAAAATTGTCAAAAGAAAATAGAGGAGTTACACTTACTACTGAGTTAGTAGGAATAAAAAACCTCAAGACCACTGGCAATTACAGACTTGAATTTGATGTATATGAAATTGACACCGCAAAGGTAAAAGACTTGATAGACAAGTTGAATAAAGCCTTTGTAATGGCATTGGTAGAATATGACTGACAAACAAACAGAGAACAAACAGAGCAATGGGCAGTTTGCTAAGGGTAACAAGTTAGGCAACAGATGGAAGAAAGGCGAGTCTGGTAACCCCAAAGGAAGAAGAAACGCTTACACAGACCTAATAAAAGATTTTAGTTTCACCAAGGTCAATGAGAAAGAAAGAAGGGAAGTCGTTGTGTCTAAATTGTTTCAGTTAGCAGAAAGGGGCGACCTGAGAGCTATACAGTTTATTGTAGAAAGATTGGAAGGTAAAGCGTTAGAAAGGCAAGAAAGAACAACAAAGTCAGAACCAATACAAGTAATGGTCATAGATGATTAGGTGGACAGTAAACAAAACCAGGAGGAGCATTTTAAATGACCCATCTAGGTTCAAGGTTATTGTTGCTGGTCGCAGATGGGGGAAAACTGTTCTAAGCCTTATGTATTTATTGAAAGATGAATTCAAACCTGGAGAAAGAAGATGGTTCATAACGCCTACCTACAGACAAGGCAAGATGATAGTATTTCCAGTTTTAAGGCAAATGTTCAATGGGTTTTCTGGGGCGAAATTAAACGAATCTGAAATGAGCGTGGTGTTTGAAAATGGAGCAGAGCTAGCTGTAAAGGGTGCCGACAACGAGCATAACTTGAGAGGTGTAGAACTTACTAAAGCGGTCATGGATGAAATGGCATATATAAAACCTCACGTATGGGAAGAAATCATCATGCCTATGTTAGCGACAACACAAGGAGAAGTTTTATTCATAGGGACTCCTAGCGGTTACGATATGATGTATGAGCTATACATAAAAGGGCAAGCAGAACCAGACTGGAGGTCTTGGCGGTTTAAAACTATTGAAGGTGGCTTTGTGCCTAAAGAAGAAATAGAAAGAGCCAAGCGGACAATGGATGAAGTAGTGTTTAGGCAAGAATTTGAAGGCTCTTTTGAAACTACTGGCAATAGAGCGGCTTACAATTTTACCAGAGAAACTCACTGCATTAGAACAAAAGAACTTTCTAATGAGTTATGGTGGGGCGTTGATTTTAATGTGGACTATATGACTGCAACCCTTGCTTGCCAGTACACTGATGGGACAATTCACTTTTTTGATGAAATCAGATTAAAGAACAGCAACACAGAAGAATTATCTTTAGCTATGAAAAAAATTGCACCTGATATTAAAGTGTATCCTGACCCTGCAGGAAAAGCAAGAAGCACAACCAGTAGGAGGAGTGATCACCAGATATTAAGAGACCATGGATTTATGATCAGAGCAAAGAAGTCTCACCCCTCGCATGTAGACAGGTTGAATGCATTAAATAGAAAGTTAAAGGACGCAGAAGGGAACGTGGGAATGACTGTTGATCCTTCTTGTGTTTACCTTGTAAAAGATTTAGAACAATGCCAAAGAGATAAGCGTGGCGGCTTAGACAAAAGCCAAATAGAACTTACGCATGCATTGGATGCCTGTTCTTACGCTATTGCACATAAGTTTCCAATACGAAGAATGATTGGCAAAAGCGTGAATTGGTAATGCCTAATAAATCAGCAAAAGATAAAAAAAGAAAACGATTGAAATTAAATAAAGAACTAAAGCGGAAAGGGAGAACTGCAAAACAGTACAAGAGGAATAAACAAAATGTATAATTTTGGAAAGTCAGTCAATAGAGTAGTAATCCCCGAAATGTCTGAAAATGTAATTTTAGATAGCGTTAAGGATGCTTATAAAAGTTACCTTGAAGAACAGGACAATCAAGTAATGGAATCCCTGGACTTTTATTACAATCAAAACTTAGACACTCATTTAGAACAGTGGTTTGCTAGTGACAGTTTACAGCAGGTGCCTCCTTTTGTTCAGTCTTGCGTTCCTAGGTTTGCTAAAGCCAGAATGATGCTGTACAAAGAAAACCCAACGAGGTTGATAGGCGGAGAAATCAATGAAGGTTACAACGATGCGGTTTACAAGCTAAACTCCATGACCAAAGAATTTGCTGAACTGTCGTGGTTGCTTGGTTGTTGTTGGTTTAAATCTCGCTTTAATGAGCGTAAAAATAGATTAGAGTACGAAGTGTTGCCTAGCGTAAAAGAATATTATTTTTATGGCGAATCAGAGCCATATGGGTACAGCTATGAAATAGAAGGCGGTGCCACCGATAAGCGATATGTTTTTTGGTCTGAAGATAGAGATGGCATACAAGGTATGCATTTTGAATTTGATCAAAAAGGCAAAAGGTATGCCATGCAAGGAAACGAAGAAATGGTGAACCCCTATGGCATAAATCCAATATCAAGGGTAATGTTTAGCAAGAACTCTTATGACGTTACGAGGTCTGCTTTACATATTGGAATAGCAATGACTGAAATAGCCCTGAGTACAAGATTCAGATTAGGACAACCAGTATTTACAGGAATAGAAGAAGGGCAAGCACAGTTAAAGTCAGGTGTAGACAAAGCCCTCATACTTCCAGAGGGCGCATCATTCTCCTACGCTTCTCCTGGAGGCAGTCTTACTGAAATGATTGAAGCTGTTAAAGCAATGGCTAATCAAACAGCAGAGAATAACCAGCTAAGAATTAGATGGGGTGAGTCAGGTGGGAATGCACCGTCTGGCGAAGCTCTTAGAATAATGGAAATAGAAAACCTTGAATCGAGAAAAAGCGACGAATCTATATTCCGAGAGTGGGAACATAGTAGATATGAAATAGACAGAACCATATTAGAAGTGCATAATGCTTTAAACCTATCAGAAGATTACGCAGTAGACTTTGGTGAGGTTAGTTACCCA
>Ga0181415_1000476_pt1 | contig 11327 bp, 13 predicted proteins | sample 38SPOviralmetaG_FD_130140 | JGI IMG/M metagenome (GOLD analysis project Ga0181415, IMG submission 130140) | Marine viral communities from the oligotrophic San Pedro Time Series (SPOT) site, San Pedro Channel, CA, USA - 38 SPOT_SRF_2012-12-11 | ecosystem: Environmental > Aquatic > Marine > Strait...
GCAGCACCATTACATTCTAAATAACCTGATGGAACAGTAGAAGTAGCAAAGGTAAATACTGACCCTGCTGGTACTCCGTTAGCAATCTCACCCCATCCAGATCCGTTGTAACCCTCGAACTGCGTAAGGCTAGTGTTGAATCTTATATCACCAGTAGCAGGGGTTGGTCTTTGAGCAGTAGTTCCTGATGGTAGTTGCAGAGACCCAGTACCAGTTAATATCAAATCACCAGCAGAAGTAACAGTTCCAGAAAATGTAGGAGATGCTTTAGTTGCAAGTCCAAGATTATTAGCATCTGTTAAATCGCCTAAAGTTAACCAACCATTATTGGCAGAATTTCTTATTTTTAATAAATTATTAGCGGTATCAGCCCATATCTTATAAGCAACAGTTGTTGTAGGAGCAGAAGAACCACTATTAGATGATTGTATATCTCCAAGACAAACATTTAAATCTGCTCTAAAAGTCGCTCCTACTGCATTTCCAATATCAAAATCATGTCCATTACTCATTTATGTAACCTCCTTACCAAAACCTGATGCAGCCCATACAAAAGATCTTGCGACTGCTGCACTACCATTTTTAAATGTCACTTGAAATCCTGTTCTGCTTATATTAGCAAGTTCAAAGAAATCACCTGTTTGTTGAGTTGTTGGTGTCACTACGACAGTTGGTGTATTTTTAAATGGATTTGTGAAAGATACAGTATATTGTGACGATCCAGTAGTAATTGGAGTCGAGATAGATTCTGTTCTTCCTTGTAATTCTAGTGTAGCTCCTAATTGAGTTACAGCTATATTTTGGTTTGTGTCACTACTTGTTAATATTGCCTTAAATTGAAATGCTCTTCCAGTTATCAATACATTACTAAATTCCTTGTAATCACTCCAAGTTGGAGAACCAGATGGATTGTCATTAGTTGACCTTACATAAACAGCAGCATTACATTTTGTTGCTTCAGTTGTACCTCCAACAGCATCTATATAACCCCAAGTATCAATCAAATCAGTTCTTGAATCCCATAAACTATTCAATATAAAATTACTAGCTTTAAGAGTTTTTCTTAAATTTACATCATAGGGTTGTGTTAAATCTACAGAGTTTGCAAAGGCATATTCTCCTGATGTTGCTGTTGCATTGTTAGTAACTGTAAGTTTTAAAGCATCAATCGCAGCATCATAAATAGTATTAGTTTTAGATCCTGTAAAGTTTGCAGTATGCTCATCAACAGTTCCTACAACAAGTCTTTCCGTAGGTGCTGGTAAGTTTGTTGTAACTCTAGTATTATTCCAATCTGAATCATTTGAGCCAGGTGCATCAGATTGCCTTCCTCCATCATCCTCAAATTTAATCAAATACGTTCCAGCAAGTAAAGGAACAATTTTTTGAGTCTGGTTTCCAGCAGCAGCAACAACAATTTCCTGTGCATCTTTCCATTGTGCTAATGAAGTTAAAGAAGAATGTCTTATCAAAGTTTTTCCTCCTAACAAAACGTCAAGCTCTGTGGCACGATTCCAGCTTAAGATTGCACTTGATTCGTCTATAGGTAATAAGCTGACTCCACTTACGTTAGCTGGAACAGCAGTTTTTCCTACAGCTACAAATGGATTTAGTGAGTTGGGTAGTGTAGATCTTAAACCTGATGAACTAACGCTATAAACTTCAATTGTATAATTACCAGCAATCGTATCTACAATTTCATAACTCTTAGCACCTTCAACAGAACGAGAAGTATAGTTACCATCTTCATATCTCCATCTGACATAAACATTATCAGTAGAAGTAGTCCAACTTACAATAATTTTTACTCTTGCAATACCAGTGTTTTCATAAATAACTTCCTCTGCTGTAATACCAGTTGGAGCAGAGGGAGCTATATCTAAATTTGTTATATCTCTTGTAGGTAAAGTAATCCCACTTTCAACGTGTGCATATTTACCAGCATTGTATTCACTTGCAGTAATTGTATAAAAAGCTCTATCTTTTTCTTCTATTGATAAAACTCTCCAAGTGCTTGTTTGAAGTCCTGTTGTTTGATAAATCCAAACACTATTTGTTTGAGGAGCAGAACTAAAATGTTGTCCAAGAGATATAACTGAACCTGATATACCGCTTACAGTTTTATTTTCAACAGAACCATCAGATAAAATCGCAGATAAAGTAGAACCTACAGAATATGAAAGTCCTGTTGAGTCATCTACAGTTACAGAGTTTGTTGTAGCAGCACTTATACGACCACCTCTCCTTTCCCCTGCTCTCATTGGATCTGCAACTTCTATAACTTGGCCTGGTCTTACAAGAACTCCAGCATCTATAGCACAACTAAATGTAATTACCTCACGTTCTATATTACTCATGTAAAGCATCCACTTAGCTAAACGAGAAGCTTGTCCCCTTGATGTGCAAGCAAAACTATCTATATTTTTAACAATTGAGCCATACCTAGCTTGGTTTGCGGTATCAATTTGCTCTACATAATTTATATCTCGTAATTCTAAATCTAAATATTTAGCAATAACAACTGTAGGTCTTGCTTTTTGACTTGTGTTTGAATAACTAAAACCAGGTTCTAATACGTTTGCAAGTGTAAACAAATAACTAGAATCTTTTGGTGAATCTTGTGCAATAGTTAATGCACCAGCACTCCAGAATGGCATTGATCTGAAAACACTACACATTTGATTTATGACGTTATAAGCTTCCTGTTGATTTTGAATTGCAACATTACAATTAAATCTAGGTTCTGTTGAACCTGTACCAGTGCCATCATCTACCTGTTCAGCACAATAAACAGATGCTTGATAAAAACTAAATTTATCTAAACTTGATTCTTGTAAATGAGAACCTAAACCATACCTGTCAGAAGTTAAAAGGTCGTATAAGCACCAAGCTGGATCGCTGGTGAATTGAGCAGCACCAAGAGTTCCATTAAAAGTTCCTGAGTAGTTTAAACTTCCGTCTGCATTTACTGAAGTAACATTATGTGGAACTTTTACTTTTATCCCTTTTACTAAATATTTTCTTGTTGGAATAGAACTAAATTGTTCAGCGTCAACTTTTAATCCAACAAGTGCTGTATTTGGATATGTTCTTTGGTCATATTTTATTTCTACATAATTATTAAATTGAAAAGTATTAACCAATTTACTAGATCCACTATCTGCTGTAATTCTTGTGACTTTAATATTTACAGGAAAAGCACCATCCAAATTTATTAAATAATCACGCAAATATGCGTCAGGTGTTCTTCCTGTAATAGTTCCAGCATTACCAGAAACGACTGTTGAATATGACCCACCACTATATTGTACAGCTATAGCAAGTTCTACACTTGTTCCAAAAATATCTCCTTCGTCACTAAATTTTTGTAGTTGAGGAACTGTTATCTGTACTGAAACTGCATCAACATTTGAGTCTGTAATCTGTATTATTTTTGGTGATGCCTGTGGAACTGTAGAAAAACCTGTTGCTTTGGTTGTCGCAACATCTCTTGTTATAGGAATGGTTGTTTGATTTGATGTTCCTGTTCGTGCTTCAAAAGTTACATCTTTAAAATTAAAAGTACCATCAGCAGCTTGTAGTGGTGTGTTGTTCAAAAATATAGATTTTGCACCATCTTCAAGTCCTTGTATTTCACCTTCTCCAATAAGATCTAAAACTCTAGCAAAACTTTTTGAGTCTAAATTATCTTTTGCCTCGGTAGGAGTACCACCGCCTCCTCCACCGCCTTTTCCTCCTCCACCGCCAGAGCCAATAATTTTACTCATACTTCCACCTGTTCATTTGTGATATTTGCAGAGATCACGACAGATCCAGTCATGGTACGTCCGTATATCACAGGGACGGCAACCCCGGCTTTTGAGGTATTTTGGATGCCACTAAAATTAAATGACCTTCTAGGGTCTTGGCTACTTTCTGGAATAGTTTCCACAGGTGTAAGCATTTGACTTATACCATTCAAAACAAGAGAAGCACCAATCACAGATGTTATTGTTCCTAGTGTAGTCATAGCTGCACTACCTACTGTAAAACCAGCAGCAGTTTGTGCAGCAGTAAGTGTTGTGCCAGCAGCAGCAGATCCTCCAAAACCATAAGTTCCAAACATCCCAGCACCAGGAAACATAAAACTAGCTCCAATTAATGCAGCACCTAAAAGTATTCTTCCTGTATTTCCTCCAGCACCTCCAACCACAGGAACAATTTTTATATCACTTGCTCCACTTGGATAATGTAATTCTTTTTCCTTAAGTTCCCAATTATCCAAAATAACTTTGTAATGTCTATCAGACATATGTTTCTCTAACTTAGGAAAATTAACAACTAAAAATCTTATCGCCTGTGCAGCATTATTAACTTCAGCTTCTAGGTTTTTTTCTCCTAAAAACTTTGCGAGTTCTCCGTATAGCTTAATTTTACGCAGCATAACGAATCCTTTTACCTGTGCATTTTAGCAGCCATTCATCTAATAGATCACGACTTGATAATCTATTTTGTAAATGATGCAAAACTGTTTGCTGTCCTAAGTAAACACCAATATGATTTAATCCGCTACTACTTATTGACATTAATAATAAATCTCCATACCTTAGATCTTCTTCTGGTAACAACTCACGAAAGCCTGTTTTTGCAAAACAATCTGCAAACATTGGATTTTTTATAAATTCTTCTGATGAGTTTGGTCTGATCCAATCTATAAGTTCTATACCTAATTCTTCTTTATACCAATCTCTACATAAACTCCAACAATCAGTAACACCCCAAACCCATTGCCTTCCAATTAAAGGAGCTTTATAGCCACAAGGCTCACAATAACCCCATTGTTTTAGATTAGGTTGGATTATCCACCATTTTAAATTAGATTTTTCACAAGCTACTTTATCAGCTTCGCTTGGATTTGGACTTGTTACAGGATGACTATGAACGACACCAATTACTTCTCCTTGATCTTCTGCTTCTATCCAATCTTCTGGTGACAAGATAAATTGATCTGTAGGTTCTGTTGCTAAATTTTGACAAGGAAAATATATCTCTTTTCCTTTTTTTACAATTAGCAAACCACAAGATTCTTTTGGATCTGCTTGTATTGCGTGTTCTAGTGCTTCATCTTGCCACATTAGAAAAACGTACCTATACCAGGGAAATCATCGGGTAACACCTGTCGTTTTGGCAATCTAACTCCATGAACGTCAGAACTTGCAGCAAGTTCAAATTCAACTACTGCTCTATTTTCTCCTGATTTACGATCTATTAAAAATATCTGCTCATCAAAAGTTGCTGTAGGGTCTGGAGTTCCAAACGGATTTATACCTGATTCCATATCTATTGCACTACCATTTTCTAATAAAATATTTGAACCATTTTCTAATAAAATTTCACCACCTGTAAAGTTTGTATTATCAATATATCTTTGTAAAGTTCTAAGTCTTGTAACCTTTGCACCTTCTAATCCTTGAGGAAGTGTAAGTAAAATTGTTGTTATTGTTCCTAAAATATTAGATATTTTTAAAGTAGGTCTTGGTGTTTGCTTACCATTATACTCAAAACCTTCAGCTTCTATCGGCATCCGAGTATATTCAAGATTATTAAAAATTACATTTTTATCTTCATTTGTACTTGTTCCGTTATGAAAATAATAAGTTTGCGAAACTCCATGCATTGTCGTGTTTAGCTCAAGCTGAAAAAGCTCAACAATATTACTTGGATTAGGTTTTTGTAATTCAGCTACAGGTATTGCCATTAGGGTTCAAATACTTCTGTAAACGTAACTGTAATTGTTGCAAGGTTTGGGTATGGTATGGTTTTTTTTCTATTCAATGCACGATATTTAGAAGTAGATGCTTCATCAGGTGCTTGCCAATTAAAATAATCTCCATCTGCAATTCGAGCATCAAGAAAGGTTTCTATTGTGTCACTTTCTGCTTCTGTTATATTTTCAAAAGAAAGGTTAAAAACTTTAGGATTTATATTTAATCCAAACTTTATAACTTGCTCATAGCCATCTTGAAATCTTGTACGAGTAACAAAGGGTTGTACAGTTTTACTTACCCCATATACAGGTTCTATTGATGGGAATGTTTCTGCCATTAACCTAATAACCCTCCTGGTCGTTTTTGTTTAATAAGTTCTGCTTGTACAACAGCACCTAACATCTTTCCAAGTTCTGCTGATTGTTGTGAATTTCCTTCGACAGAAGACCCAGAAGCATCTACATTTACCACAATATTACCAACTCCTCCAGAAGCTTGCACACCAAGTTTTCCATTAGCACCACGCTTCAATGGCATGATAGCTTCAGGCCCTTTCTCTGCCATAAGGCCAACCCCTCTTGCCATTGGGAAAATGCTTGGCTTGTCAACAACTCCCCCTCGATAGAACGGCTTGACATTATTTTTGGCAAATACATTACCTTTCGCACTTTTCTCTACAACACCACCTTTTTCAAATCCTAAGAAAGTTTCTAAGCCTGGGAATAATCCAAATAGTGCTTTAAAGAATAATGCTTTAATTATCATTCTTTGTAGGTCAGCTAATATTGATCTTGCTAAATCGCCAAAACTAGCTTTACCTGATACCGCAAGTTCCGCAAATCCATCTGCAAGTTTGTTAATCGAATTAACGGCTAACTCTTCAATATTATTTTGTAAGTCCATCGCTGATTCTGCTACCTTCCTAAATTCTTCTTTAAAGTTATAGGTGTCATTTCTAGCTTCTTTTAGTTTTGCTTTTACTATATCTAATGTCAAATTAAATTTTTCAGCTTCATCTCCTAAAGCTGCCATAACAAGTTCTGCTTCACGTTTTATCTGTAAATTTTCAAATTCTTTTTGATTTATTAAACCAAGTTCTAACTTGTATTTTATTGCTGCTTTATCTTTGTTTTTCTGACTTCCAAATATAGGAAACTTACCTCCCATAGTATCTAAGTCATCTAGAATCTCTAATCCTAATTGTTTATTATATACATCATCAAAAAGCTTAGTTGGATCTGTATCTAAACCTTGAGGTTTTCTACCACCAGCAAAGTCAATACTATCAGGGATTATATCTAAAAAATCGTATTTATTAGCTTGTCTTCCTAATTTTGTTTTTAAAGCATTAAAGCTAAATATAGAACCAAGTTGTGATATTTTTGATTTATTTTTATCTGTAAAATCTACACCCTCAACTCCAAACTCATCTATAACTGCTTCTCTTGCTGCTTTTCTAGCTTTATCCCTATTTTGTAATTCATTAAAAGCTCTAAATAAATTTCTTAATTGTTTTAAAAAACCTGTAATCATATCATTAAAATCTGCACCAATATCTTTAAATATAATTCCTAACTCAAACTTCATTCCTAAGAACGCATTTTTCATACGCTCTCCTGATTCTTCTGATGAGGATGCCATCTCTAGAGCAGCGTCACGATGATCTTTACTAATTCTCTTTGTGAAATTAATAACTTTATTTAGATCAACAACACCATCTCTCAAGTCTTTCTGTAATTGCTGCAAAGTACTACCATTTGCTTCCGCAAACTTAACCAAGGCCCCAGCCAAACGCTCGCCTAATTGCCCAGAAAGTTCTTCTGCCGAGACTTTACCTTTACCAAATATCTGAGACATCGCTCGAATACCTGATTTGATATCTTCTGCATCTCCACCTGTAGCTTTTATAGCTTCTGATACACCTCTAAATACAGTTTCTGCATCTTTTATAGTTCCACCTGCTCCTAAAACAGAAGCTGATAATTGAGTAAATTGTTTTGTTGCATCTAAGATTGGAACATTTAATTCATCTGATACGCTTTGTATTATTGCTAATGCTCGACTATAAGTTCTACTATCTTTCGTAACTCCTTTTAGACCTATTCTTAATCTTCCAACTTGAGCAGCATATTCTGTTGCACTTTTTGTAAATAAAGCAAAGTCAATACCTGCACCAATACCTGCACCAATTGCAGCACCTTTCGGGCCTCCTAATAATGCACCTGTGATAGCACCTTGAGATGTAAATCCAGGTAAAGCACTAGCAGCAATACTAGAAGCAAAACCTTGTGCCACTTTAGTTCCAACACCAGCTTGTCCTTTTTTAGCTGTCTGATTAAAAGCTTGTAATTTTTTTCTATTAGCATCAATTTGCGTACCAAGTCTCTTAAAAGCACGACCATTAACATTTACTTCTTCTCTTAACTTTTTAAGAACTCTATCCTTTTGTTTGAATTGACTTATAGTCTTAGGTGTTACTTTACTTACTTCTTTTATTGATTGTGCAAGAGATTTTAAATTTGATCTAGTAGGTTTTAAAGACTTATCTAATTTTCCAATTTCTCTCGTTAAGCTTTTAAAATCTTTTAAGCCTTCAAGATCAATCTTTAGTTTTATTAGTTCTATCTTTTTAGCCACTATTTCTTCTCCTTATTCACTTCTTTAAGAGCTACAGATTCCATAAGTTGTAAGCCCTCTAACATTTCTTTGCGGTTTTCTACATTGTAAAGGTCAAATAGACCTCCAGCAAGCAATAATACCTCGTACTTTAATCCTACTACACCTCCAAAGGACATATCCCATTGTGTTTGTATTCTTAAAAACATCATAACAATTTCCCAATTATCGTCCATTACTTCGTAATCATCATCTATCTCTGGCTGCTCCTCAATTTTTATCCCAAAAGCTTTTGCGTCTTCTTGGGTACTGTCTATTGTTTGTCTGCCACCCGAAGCCCAGTATATGGCAGCATCAATTAGTTTTTTGCTTGAGCGTTACCATAGAATCCTCTGAATGCTTCTAAAACACCTTTCACAAAATCAACATCTTCAGCAAATTCTTTCAACACACTTTTACTAAATGGGATTGGAGTTCCATCCTCTTCATTAACATCTTCCCAACCAACTAATATTTTTACAAGAGCAGAAAATTCATCTTCTTCTTCAAACTTATCAAGTTCTGTTCTTGTAAGTCTTACAAACTTTCCCTTAAATTCAAACTTTTCAAATTCGCCTGGTATATCCTCAGAAGGACGTTTTACTTCCACAGGCCAAGGATAAACCTTGGTCTTCTTACGAACAAATGCCATAAAGACTAAATAATATATATACTTCTATACTTTAGCTAGGAAGTCAAGTGTATAGGAAAGTTAGCTCATCATTAGCTGAACTTGGAACTAATGTATATGGAATTTCTAACATATTTACTCCATCCATTTCTCCATAATTAACATCTCCGATATCAACCTTGGCACTTGAAAACTTACAGATATTACCAGCAGTTGTTCCATGCGTAACTTGGATATTACCAAGAGAAGTATCTGTTAAAGCAGCAGCAAAGTAATCTTTCTGTGCAATTGTTGGTGCTTCTATAGTTACTGATCCACTTGCTGCTCTATCAGTTAGAAGTACTTCTTTTGTTCCTCCAACGAGTTCTCTATACACAAGAGAGTTACCCATATCAAAACTTAAAGATTGTAATGCACCTGCATAACTTAGAAGTTGAAAACTAGTTGTGTTTCCATTTTTAAAGATTAACGGAGTCGCTTGATTACCATAAGTAACAGAAGGTAAAGCAGTATCAGTAGGAGCATTATAGATTCCAGTAAATGTGAAATCAAGGGTTGGAATTGCTCCTACCTCTGTTGACAATGCAACATTTCCTCGACAACCAGTAACGATATGCCTTACACCATCTATGTTGTAGTGAATGGTTACAGATGAAAAGTTAGCTGAGATTGGTTCGTAGGTAACAGAAGTTCCACTAGCAACAGTCTCACTAAGTCCACAAGCTTTTAATGCACTTCCGTATCTTGGGGCCGTACCAGCACTTCCATATCCACAAAATTCTACGCTGAATGTACATTCAACTCTTGTATTTGCTAATAACTGTTGTGATGCACCAAGGTATGGTCTAACAACATCTCTATTAACAACATCACTTGATTGTGGTGTGATGCTTAGATCAGTTACTAAAACTACGTCTGTAGCTGAAGGAGTAGGATCTGTTCCGTATGAGCTTTCAGCTTCAATCAGAATTACTCTCTTCCTTGTCAGTTGTGCCATCTGTAATTACCTCTGTTGGGGGTTCAGCTTGTGAAGTTTGTTGAACTAGCTTACGTTTGCCAGTTTTAGGGTTCAGAATGTAAGTTCCACCCTCATTTGGGATTTCATTACTCATATTAAACAATTAAGGTTGTTAGGGTCTAACCTTATTATAAATCATGTACTCAAACTGTTATATGAAGTTCTGTAATCAATTTCAAACTCACAGGTTATAAGACCTGCTGGTTGATCTGCATCTAAAACTTCAAATGTCTGAGTCGCTGGTCTTATGTCTTTTGCAAGACCGCCAACAGTTGGATCATTAAGTACTTTTGTAAATAAACTTTCTAAAGTCGGATCAGCAACATTATCAGGAATAGTTCCTCTTACAATTACAACAATCCTTATACGCAAAGTCCAATCTATTTTTAAATAGCTTGAACTATTAATTGATGGCTCATCAGTAACAGGTTCTATGACAATTGCAGGGGATTCTCCATTTGTTATAGGTTCTATTCTTGATCTATAAATCCTAGTTGATACTCCAGTAGTACCTGCCAATGTAGTTTTTAACGCAGCTATGATTTGTTCTCTTTTACTTGCCATAATTATGTTTTAGTTAAGCTTACTAAACAAAAACTACCATCATCTATTTTTCTTGCACTTCTTACTTTATAACCATCTCCATTTACTGTTAATGTGTTATCAAAAACTAACCCACCCAAATCAGAAGTTTTAGCAGTTAACTCATAATCAGTTGTCATTACTAATCCATCTGCAACTATCTCATCAGGCTGTTCTAATATTCCTTTATAAGTAGTGCCACTATAAACAACGGTATCTCCGAAGTCTGCCAAAAATACATCTAGATCTTCAGTAAATGCCATAAGAAAAAAGCCCTCTCTTAGAGGGCTATATATTTAGCCGTACTTTTTAAGACCAATTAAATTGATACTAAAAGTAAATGTTGGGGATGATCCACCGATTGTTTGCACAATCCTAATAAAACGCTTACTTGAATCTTTGTTGATTGCAAGTGTTTGCATTGAGGCAGAACCAGTTACTTGAGTAAAAGTAGCACCAGATAAATCTGTAAATGTACCACCTGTCTCGTCTGATTCGGTTAGCTTAATATCTAATGTTGGAGAAGAACCGCCACCAGCAGCACTATCCAAAATTAGCATCACATCGCCATCGTATTCGAGTAAATCTATTGAGCTTGATGTAGCTGTGCTTGTTACAGCAGCAGTCGCAACACCAGCAACAACAGTTAACTTCTCTAGGTTCTGTTGGATAACAGACATTTTAAGATTCCTCC
>Ga0181415_1000480_pt1 | contig 11280 bp, 22 predicted proteins | sample 38SPOviralmetaG_FD_130140 | JGI IMG/M metagenome (GOLD analysis project Ga0181415, IMG submission 130140) | Marine viral communities from the oligotrophic San Pedro Time Series (SPOT) site, San Pedro Channel, CA, USA - 38 SPOT_SRF_2012-12-11 | ecosystem: Environmental > Aquatic > Marine > Strait...
TCACAAACAGGTGCTCAAATGAATGTAACAGATCCAGTTGTCTCTGCACCAGCATCTGTAAATATGGCATCAGTTCCTCAAGTAAGTCCTATGTTTGACCAGTTCGGTAATGCTTACCGTTCTGGTTTTGACAGAAATATGGCAGAAATGGCTCAACAAAGTCTGTCTGGTGGCATAGCTAGTGTAGCTCCAAGTCAAGCACGAGAGGTTGGAGATGCGATGAGAAATACTTTTGTTACAACAACACCAAATCTTAATTTACCTGGATTTCGTTCTAAATCCATGTCAGAAGCAGAGGCAGAAGAAATAAAAAGAAGATTAGGTGTTAACTAGTGAAAGTAACCGACTTCTTATATAAATATCAAAAATCCTTGAACGATAGGATAAATGAGATTAGTATTGCATTGACTAGTGGTAACGCCTCTGATATGGCTAGTTATAAGGCGATGGTAGGAGAAATACAGGGTCTATCCTACGCATTAGAACAAGTAAGAACCCTGCTGGAGAAAACAGACAATGACATTGATAGTGCCTGAATACGTTCTTAGACAAAGAGAAGCTAAGAAAAAAGCAGACGAAGCAGCAAAAGAATTATCCTTAAAAGACAGAGTACCAAAACCCACTGGATGGCGTATATTAGTCATGCCGTATATGGGTAAAGAAAAAACCGAGGGTGGTATTCATGTTCCAGACTCAATAAGAGAAAGAGAATCCAGAGCCACAGTTGTGGCTTATGTTGTTAAGATGGGACCTCTTGCTTATAAGGATGTAGACAAATTTGGAACTGATGGTGATTGGTGTAAAGAAGGCGATTGGGTGTGCATAGGTCGCTACGCTGGATCACGGTTTCAGATAGAGGGCGGTGAAGTTAGAATAATCAATGACGATGAAGTCATTGCAACCATTGTCAATCCCGATGACATCAAAACATACGGAGCCTAATGTATGCAAAACGCAAAACAAGAAGAACTTTTTGAAGAAGTGGAGGTAATAGATGACGGAGATAAAGAGGAAAAGGGGACGACCACCGAAGATCAAGTTGTCGGAGATACCCAAACCACAACCGAGAATCAAGAGCAAGTGGCAGATGATGATGACTTGTCTGAATATTCCGACTCTGTTAAGAAACGTATTAGCAAACTTACGAATCGCTTTAGGGAAGAAGAACGACAGCGAAAAGCTGCACTCGATTATGCAGAATCTATCAAAAAACAGAACGAAGACCTCAAAGCGAGGTTAGATAAGTTAGATAATAACTACGTTGGTGAGTTTGATAATAGAGTAACTGCACAAGCTCAAGCGGCAAAAGAGGCGTATAAGAAAGCGTTGGAGTCTGGTGATGCAGACGCTTTGTATGATGCACAACAAAATATTTCTAGAATTGCCATGGAAGAGGCAAATCTAAAAAGGTTAAAAGCAGAGCGTGAAGAACAAGCAAAGAAACAAGAAACTGCACAGACTCAACCCCAAGCTCAACCCCAAGCTCAACCAAAACCAGACCCTAGAGCCGAGAAATGGGCACAAGATAACGAGTGGTTTGGGCAAGATCAAACAATGACTTATGCAGCTTTTGGCATACATAAGACATTAATTGAGCAAGAAGGGTTTGACCCAAACACCGAAGAGTATTACACTGAACTTGATAATAGAATTAGATCCGAGTTCTCACATAAGTTTTCGGATAACAGAAAGACTAATGCTCCTAGAGTTGCCTCTGCTGGTAACACAGCATCAAGGTCAGGAGCAAAGAAGAGTAGAACAGTCAAACTGACTCCATCGCAGATTGCGATAGCAAAAAGATTGGGTGTTCCTTTAGAAGAATATGCAAAGCATGTGAAGGAGTAAGAATATGGCTACTACAAACAGAATTTCACGAGAAAATACAAGTCGTGCAAATACCTCAAGGAGAAAACCTTGGCAACCTCCAGCAAAATTGGACGCTCCCGCAGCTCCAGATGGATTTGAACATAGATGGATCAGAACCACAATTCGTGGTGAGGATGATAAATCAAATGTTTTTTCCAGAATGAGAGAAGGATGGGAACCAGTTAGGGCAGATGAATACGGCCCAGAAGCTGCAAAGTATCCAGTTATTGAAGAGGGTAAAAACAAGGGAATTATTGGTGTCGGTGGTTTAATGTTGGCACGAATACCCACAGAAACGGTGCAAGAGAGAACTGAATATTTTCGGGAGCAGACCCGCAATCAAATGACAGCCGTGGATGAAAACTTGATGAGGGAACAACATCCCTCAATGCCTATCCATAAACCAGATAGGCAAAGTCGTGTAACTTTCGGTAAAGGAAACAAAGTTTCTGGAGCCGAGTAACTTTTAGAAGGAGCAATAGATGGCTAATATAAATGTAGCTTTCGGATTTAAGCCTGTTGGAAAACATGGTTCAAGTCCAGCGACTCAAGGTACGAGTCAATACTTTATTGCTAGTGACGCTTCCGCGATCTTTCAAGGTTCACCAGTCAAAGCCGAGTTAACTGGCGGAACTATTCAGATCGCTTCTGCTTCTGGTAACGGAGACCAATTTGTTGGTATCTTTGCTGGATGTGAGTTCGTGGATGCAACTACTGGCAAGTTAAGGTTTAGTAATACATGGCCTGGTTCAGGATCAGCTAATACTAACTTTGACATCAAAGGGTTTGTGTATGATGATCCATCACAGAGATTTATTATCGCAAGTGACGGAACAAACACTGACAGAGCAACTGCTAAAGCAGATATCTTTAAGACTGCTGATATAGCAAGTGGAGCAAGTGGTAATACTACTACTGGTATTTCTTCTGCTGTATTAGATATATCAACTGCTGAAGATACAGATACATCAAATTGTGTGATGATTTTAGGTATCCACGAAGATGTAACTAATGCTGACCACAGTGCCGCTGGTGTTTCATACATAGTGAAAATCAACAACCATGCGTTAAGCGGATCTGACGCTGACGCTACTGCATCTTAAGGAGGGTCTAGTATGGCTATTTCAAGAGCACAACTCGCCAAAGAGTTAGAGCCTGGCTTGAACGCTCTCTTTGGTATGGAGTATAATAGGTATGAAGGTCAACATGCAGAGATCTATGACACAGAGGCTTCAGACAGAGCCTTTGAAGAAGAGGTCATGTTGAGTGGTTTCGGAGCAGCGCCTACTAAGCAAGAAGGTTCTGGTGTCACATTTGATGATGCAAACGAGGCTTACACTTCAAGGTATAACCATGAAACTGTCGCAATGGCGTTCTCAATAACAGAAGAAGCTGTAGAAGATAATCTCTACGACAAGCTATCTGCTCGTTATACAAGAGCACTTGCAAGATCCATGGCTCATACTAAGCAAGTAAAAGCAGCGAATGTATTAAATAATGCGTTTACAGCTGGAGCAACTGCTGGTGGTGATGGTAAAGCCTTATTAGCAACAGATCACCCATTAACAAATGGTGGAACTTTTGCTAACGAGCCAACTGTCGCAGCCGATCTTAACGAGACATCTTTAGAAGATGCTTTAATTAAGATTGCAGGCTTTGTGGATGAAAGAGGATTAATTATCGCTCTAAGAGGTATGAAGTTAATCATTCCTAGACAATTACAGTTTGTCGCAGAGAGATTATTAAACTCCAATCTAAGACCTGGAACAGCAGATAATGATGCCAACGCTATGAGAAACATGGGAATGTTACCTCAAGGTTATGTCATCAACGATTATCTGACTGACACAGATGCGTTCTTCATTAAGACTGACGCACCTAATGGTCTAAAGCACTTCGAAAGAATGGCTATGGCAACTGCCATGGATCCAGATTTCGACACAGGCAACATGAGATATAAAGCTAGAGAGAGATACTCCTTTGGTTTTTCAGATCCTCGTGCATTGTTTGGTTCACCTGGAGCGTAATAAAAAAATTACGTTTTATAAGGGCGACTATTTGCAGTCGCCCTTTTTTTATGTATAATGAAAATAACCTTGACGAAGAATCAACTTCGACATTTGCCAAGACAAGGAGATTGATATGGCTAATACAACTTTTTCGGGTCCAGTCCGTTCCGAGGGTGGATTCAATGTAATAAATAAAGATGGTACAAGTGGTGCTATCACACAAACTGGATTCTCAGTTAATTCAACTGGACAACTTGTTTCAATGGGTACAAGAAAGATTCAATCTTTTGCTGGTACTTTAGCTTCAACAAATGCAGCCGCAACTGCTTATGCAGACAATGACTGTCTTGTAGAGTTAGGAACATTAAATGTAGATGCTCCAGATGATTTAGTAACACCAAGTAAGATCTTTATTCATAGAGCTTTAATTGGTATTACAACTGCTGCAGGACAAACACTAGCTGGTAACTTAGCATTAAGTTCTACAAGTGGGACTGCTACAAATGCAGCCGTTTCTGGTACAGAAATAGTGGGTGCTGGTGTGACATCATTCAACGAGCAGTTAAGTGCTACACAATCTATTACAGAGATTGATGTTAACTTTAATGATACTGCTGGTAATTATCATATCTTTGTACCAAATATAACTGCCGCAGTAGCTAACGTACACTTATATGCTAGAGCGACAACTACAGTTAATGCTGATATAACTGCTGGAAGATTCACAGTTGAATTAGAATACTCTGTATATTAATAGGAGTGTAAAATGGCAGGAACAAGATCTGACGTAAAAGCCTTTAATGTGAACCAAGGAGATGCTGCCGCTGTTTTAGGACCTGCAAGGTCAAGAATAAGACAGATAGTAGTGTTTGGGAACTCAGCTGGTGCTCTTACTATAACAGATGGTAATGGTGGAAGTAATTTAATAGTACAAAGTTTTCCAACTGGACTACACACTCTTAATATTCCAGACAATGGTATATTAGCAGAGAGTGGTGCTTATTTATCTGCCTTCACTGGTAGTGGCAATAAATTGACGGTGTTTTTATCCTAATGGCTAGAAAACCAGATAAACAGCCACCTAAAACTAAAAAGTATTTCCGCTCCACTAAATCTGGAGCGGGAATGACTAAAGCAGGTGTTGCTAAATATCGTAGAGATAATCCAGGCAGTAAGCTAAAAACTGCTGTTACTGGTAAAGTTAAACCTGGGAGTAAGGCAGCTAACAGACGTAAATCATTCTGTGCTAGAAGTGCAGGCCAAATGAAAAAGTTTCCGAAGGCAGCTAAAAACCCTAATAGTCGTTTAAGGCAGGCTAGAAGAAGATGGAAGTGTTAACTTTGAAAAATGTTGTTGGTGGACTTATTGGCACTGTAACTGCCTCTTTTTTTCTTTGGACTGCTTCTACACTTGTAGAGGTTGACAAAAGAACTGCGATTACGGAAGTTAAAGTAAAAGAAAATAACGAGATGATAAAAGTCTTGTGGACAGAATTTATAAAAAGGAAAGATGATGGCGATCTCGCGGGGTTCAATGTCAAAACAAATTTCCAAACCTGGAGGTAAGAAGTGGAGTGCCAAGAGGAAGAGAAAAATCGATTGCTCACGACCTAGAGGGTTTTCTGAAAGAGCACATTGTGCCTCTAAAAAAAGGAGAAGTAGTAAGAGGTAGTCCAGTTAAATATTGTGTCTACTGTAAACATAAAAAATGGTCATGTATATGCCATAAAGAAAGGAAAACATAATGCCAAAAGACGCATGTTATCACAAAGTAAAAGCTAAATTTAAGGTATTTCCTTCCGCGTATGCTTCAGGACATATCGCTAAATGTAGAAAAGTTGGCGCTGCTAACTATGGCAAAAGTAAAAAGAAAGCGATGGGTGGCTTGAACGCGGCTATAGACAGAGTAAAGAGTCAAACAATGACTGCCAAAGAGGGCAAGGTCGTAAGAATGACTAAACGAAAATCTAAAAATCCTAATATAGCACGAGGTTGTGGTGCTATAATGGCAGACAGAAGAAAAAAAACAAAGTACGCATAATGGCAGTTAGAAAAACAAAAGCTGGTTTAGCACTAAAAAGATGGTTCAAGGAAGATTGGAAAGATCAAAGAACTGGTAAGAAGTGTGGAAGACAAAAAGGAGAGAAAAGAGGTACGCCTTATTGTAGACCAACAAAAAGAATTTCTAGTAAAACACCAAAGACAGCTTCAGAGATGACAGCTACCGAAAAACGTAGTAGGATATCTCAAAAGAAAAGATTAGGACAACCAGCAGGTGCACCTAGAAGAGTTAAATCAGTGAGAAGAAAGAAGAAATAATGACAACTTCAAGCTCAAGAGATTTTGATTTAGATGTAGGAGAACTTATCGAAGAGGCATATGAGAGATGTGGCTTGGAGATGAGAACTGGCTATGATGCAAAGACTGCTAGACGTTCATTAAATCTTATGTTTGCTGATTGGGCAAACAGAGGATTAAATATGTGGACTGTAACACAAGAAACAAAAGCAGTTACGTCTGGTACAGCCACATATACATTAGATAGTGAATTTGTAGATTTATTGGAAGTTGTGCTAAGAAATAGTAATAATGTTGACTTTACTCTCACACAAATGAGTCGTGGTGAGTATTTAAGGATACCAAACAAAGGTAATACTGGACAGCCAAGTCAATACTTTTTTGACAGACAAACAACACCCACAATAACTCTTTGGTCTACACCAGACACTTCTTATACTCTTGTTTATTATTATGTAAGACGTATTCAAGATGCAGATGCTTTGGTTAACACAACTGATGCACCGTTTAGATTCTTACCTTGTATGGCAGCTGGACTTGCTTACTACATAGCTATAAAACGAGCACCAGATAGAATACAAATACTAAAAGCCATATATGAAGAAGAATTTCAAAGAGCCGCGGCAGAAGATGCAAACAGCACACCGTTAAAGTTGACACCTAATATTTCATACTTGAGGTACTAATGGCTAGATACGCAAGTGGTAAAAAGGCATACGGATACTCAGATCGGTCTGGCTTTCGCTATCGTTTGCGTGAAATGAGAAAAGAATGGAATGGTCTTAAGGTGGGTCCAGATGAGTATGAAGCCAAACATCCACAGTTAGAGCCTAATTATCCAGGCCCAGACCCCACAGCATTGTATGAACCAAGACCAGACTCAAGAACAGAGGTGTCTGTAGAAAACTTATTAGGACTAAATCCGTTTTTATCCACAGCCAGTAGTGCGTCTATTACAGTTATAGAACCATCACATGGCAGATCAACAAGTGACACTGTTAGATTCAGAGATGCAGTTGGCTTTGATGGGTTTACAGCAACTGTTTTGAATAATTCGTCTGGTTATGCTATAACCAAAGTAGATGATAATACATATACATTTACAGCAAGTAGTGGCACTGCTAGAACTGGAGGAATAAGAGGTGGCGGAGGATCTGTCACTGCTGGACCTGTAACATTGGGGACATAAATGAGTTTTACAAAAGCGACATTAACAACAGCAATACAAGATTACACTGATAATTCAGAGACAACTTTTGTAAACAATATACCTAATTTTATAAAAGCCTCTGAAGAAAAAATACTAAAAAGCGTAGATCTAGATTATTTTAGAAAGAATGTAACAAGTGCATTAACATCATCAGATGCTTTTCTTACAGTGCCTTCTGATTATCTAGCATCTTTTTCTTTGCAGATAACCACATCTGGTTCTGAAAGTTTTTTACTACAGAAAGATGTAAATTTTTTAAGAGAATATACACCAGCTTCTACAACAGCTGGATTACCAAAATACTATGCTAGATTTGATGAGGATAACTTTATTCTAGCACCTACACCAAATAGTAATTATACAGTACAATTAAATTATTTCTATAGACCAGCGAGTTTAACGGCTGGTTCTGATACTGGTACAACATGGGTTAGCACTAACGCACCTTTTGCTTTACTTTACGGATCTCTTGTAGAGGCTTATACTTTTATGAAAGGTGAGCCAGATGTGATACAAAACTATAATGGATTGTTCGCACAATATTTAGAAAGAGTAAAAGATCTTGGAGAGGCAAGAGAAAACACAGATGGTTATAGAGTTGGTCTGCCATCGAGACCGAGAACATAGGAGTAGAAAATGGCAACAAATGCAGCAACCAATTATCTAGAGAGAAGATTATTACATTTCATATTTAAAAATAACTCTCTTAGTTTTTCATCGCCTGGTGATAGTATTTATGTAGGACTTGCAACGGCAGTAAGTGCCGCCGAAACTGGATCTTTAACAGAGGCAACCTTTACTAACTATGCAAGACAACAAGTTACCGCAGCGAACTGGACTACAATAGGTGCAGATTCAACAGACACACAAACAGCAGTAAATGCAGCTAATATTGAGTTCCCAGCTTCTGGTGGCACGAACAATACTATTACACATGTATTTCTTGCAGACGCATCTACTAGCGGTAATATATTATTTGTTGGTGCATTAGATGCAAGTAAGGCAATAGCAAGTGGTGATATATTTAGAATTAATGCAGGTAACTTAACAATAGAGCTTAAATAATGGCATTAGTATTAAACGACAGAGTAAAAGAAACTACAACCACAACTGGTACTGGCACACTTACACTAGCTGGTGCAGTTACTGGATTTGAAACTTTTGCTGCTGGTGTCGGAAACAGTAATACTACATACTATGCAGTTACATTACCAGGCACATCAGAGTTTGAGGTAGGATTAGGTACACTAAGTAGTGACTCTAGCACCATAGCTAGAAGCACAATTATTAGCAGTTCCAATAGTGACAATGCAGTTAACTTTAGCTCTGGCACAAAAACTATTTTTTGTACAATACCTGCATCAAAGTCAGTGTTTTTAGACGCCAGTGGTAATGCAACATTAGGTGCAGATCTATCTGTCGGTGATGATTTGACAGTTTTAGGTGGCTTAATTGATCTTAAATCTAATAGTGGGTCAGCCTCGCAAATTAAATTTTACTGTGAAGTTAGTAATGCTCATGCACAAACATTAACAGCACAACCACATTCTGTAGCGGCTAGTAACACATTAACATTACCAGCAGGTAGTAATTCAACACTAGTATCAGAATCAGCTACACAAACATTAACAAATAAAACTATAGATGCTTCTCAATTATCTGGAACTGTAGCAAATGCAAGATTAGATGCAGAGCTACAAGCACTAGCTGGTTTAACATCAGCCGCAGATAAAGGAATACAGTTTACTGGATCTGGTACTGCATCAACATATGATTTAACATCGGCAGGTAAAGCATTGCTTGACGATGCAGATGCCGCTGCTCAGAGAACAACATTAGGATTAGGAACAGCCGCAGTTGCAGCCACTGGTATATCAAATACAAATGTACCAGTGTTTACATCAGGTGTAGCTGATAATGATTTCTTGCGTGTAGATGGTACATCAATAGAAGGTAGAAGTGCATCTGAAGTATTAAGTGATATTGGTGGTCAAGCCTCATTAACTTTTGGTATATCAAACACAAACGCAGTCAAGATAGACAGTTCTAGTGTGGCAGATGATGAATTTGCAAGATTTACTGCAAATGGTCTAGAGAGCAGAAGTGCATCAGAGGTGCTATCAGATATAGGTGCAACAAGTGCCACAGATGCAGCCAATGAGGCAACAGCATTAGCAATAGCGTTAGGATGATAACATGGCAAATACTTTTAAATTATCAAGCAAAGCAGGAGTAACAAGTGCAGATGTAATCTATACAGTGGCTACTAGCACAACAACAATAATACTAGGTTTGATATTAGGAAATACAACAACAAGTCAAGTTACTGCAACTGTTACATTAACATCTGATACTGGTAATAGAACAAATGCCAATGATGAAGTAAACCAAACAGTTGAACTTATTACAAATACACCTATTCCAGCAGGATCGTCATTAGAGCTTTTAGCTGGTAATAAAGTTGTTTTAGAAGCAACAGATAGCATATCAGTATCTGCAACAGGTGCAACAGATGTTGCCTTATCTTATATGGAGATTACATAATGCCTTTTGTTGGTAAGTCACCAGTTACAACTTTTGAAGCTACAACTGCCGTACAAAGATTCAATGGCGATAATTCAGATACAACATTTACACTAAATAGAACAGTAAGTTCAGTACAAGATGTGCTTGTATCTGTAGATGGTGTGGTACAAGACACATCAGCATATACCATACCAGATGGTACAACTTTGACATTTACTGCTGCACCTAGCTCTGGAACTGCAAACATATTTGTAAACTTTTTAGCACCACAAACTGGCACAGTTACACCAGCAGCAGAGAACAAAGGTAACTTTAAAGCAGGTGGTTTGTTTAGAACAAATGCACAAAACTTAACTGCAAACACTACAATACTAGCAACAGAAAATGCACAAGTAACTGGACCGTTTACAATAGACAGCAGTGTAACATTAACAGTTAATAGTGGTGGAAGGTTGGTTATATCATGAGTGAGATTAGAGTAGACGCAATAAAAACTCGTGCAGGTGCAGTTCCTACTGCAAATGATGTGGGTTTAAATATTATTGGAACTGTTGTTCAAGTTCAAACAACAGCATCTATTCTATTTAGTCAGACAAGCTCTACAACACTTACTGACTTGTTGAGTTTAAGTTTTACTCCAAAATTTTCTGATTCTTTATTAAAAATTGACGTATGTTTTAGATATCAAGAGAATCAAAATAATGATAATGTTAAATACAGACTTATTCATGATACAGCTACCATATATGGCATTGATAATTATTCTGATTATCATGATGCAGCAACAAATAGTATAACAAGTAAGGCTTTTCATTGTTTTGTAAGTAGCACTGGCTCTACATCAGCCAGAACAATCAAGTTTCAACTAGCAGGTAGAAGTGGTGGAGCTAATGCTAATATAAATGTAAATGGCGACAGTTCTACAGAAACACGAATGACAGTAATGGAGATTGCACAATGACAAGTATATTATCGGCAATATTAGCAATTAATCCAAATGCTGAAGCTACCTTAAAAGGTGAAGATCTTTCTACTATAACATGGCACAATGGCACAACACCTATAGCTGAATCAGATATACTTGCTAAACAAAAAGAATTACAAACTGCTTATGAAAACAACAAATATCAAAGAGATAGAGCAGAAGCATATCCATCAATAGCCGAACAGTTAGATTTGATATATCATGCAGGTCAAGGTGGAGATGCGTTCCAAGCAGCCATTAAATCTGTTAAAGACAAGCATCCGAAAGGTTAGAGATGAGTGAAGTAATACTAGACACAATCACAGGCAAGTCCACTGCAACAACCATAACCATTGGCTCAACACCTGTAGTTAGTGCAAGTGCAAACTCTATGACTATTAGAGGTGA